>ERZ1292625.2394-Hain-H41-01um-R1-2394-length-17549-cov-5_pt1 | contig 17549 bp, 15 predicted proteins | sample MGYA00564400_ERZ1292625 | MGnify/ENA primary metagenome ERZ1292625 (study PRJEB36523, sample SAMEA6512639) | groundwater metagenome | collected 2019-01-08 | study: AquaDiva: Metagenomics assemblies of 32 groundwater samples
AAAAAGTCCCCGGCTCGGCTTCGATCGACTCGGTCTGGCGATTTGCGGAAACGAGTGCTTCCTGGTAGCGGTTGAATTGGTCATGACCGATCGCCGCGAGCTGGTACAGATAATCGGCCTGACCGGCCAGGTGGGCGTTCAGGGTGTCGACGTCGTCGCAGTCCAAGCACGGTTTGCAGAGATTGTAGATGTAGAGTTTGTTCGGGTCGATCGGATCCGGGACGATGCGGTGACAGCCGTCGTTCCCAAACACGAAGGAACCGTTCTCGTCCGGGAGCACTCCGGCGATGCTGAAGACGGCGTCGCAGTCGACCGCCGAACAGTCGACACGGTCCACCGGATCCTGGGCGGCAATAACGGTGTTTCCGTCGGTCGCGACCGAGATGAATTTGTCGAACGTGAGCTCGACGTCGCCGGTGAGTCCGTTCAGACTCTGGACCACCTGGTTGACCGTCACGCACGCATTCGGGGCCAGCTCGACCGGATCGGCGAGAAACGGATAGAGCGCGATCGCGACGGTCGAGCAGATGAACCGATACCTGGAGCCGCGGACCGAATCGACGCCCTCGAGGACGGTAAAGTCGCCGAGCGGTGTCACGGTCGCGGCGGTGGTTTCGAGAATGATGGTCGCGCCCTGTTTGACCTGGACGTGCGCGTTGGTCAGGGCCTGGGGATTGAAGATCGAGAGCGTGAAGACTCCCAGGACGGGAGCCGACACGAAACCGTCGGCCAGCACGTTGATGATCGTGTCGGTCACCTGGTCGCCCAGGGGATAGGCGAGGTGAAGATTGCCTTCAAGCCAATCCATCAGTCCACCAAGTAGCTTTGGAGTATGCGCAGCGAGGCTTCGAGCTCCGCTGATTTATTCGCTTGGGTTGCCAGGACGGATTGGATGTCGCGCGCGGCCGAGGTCAGGAGTGCCATCTCGGCGTCACCGCAGCACGGTTGTGCACAGGCGTCGCCGAGTTTGATCGCGTTGGTATCGGTTTCGATTTCGACGCATCCCACGCCGAGGAGCGTGAGGTTCCCGTTCGCGTCCGGGGTAGCGCCGTTGATCGACTTGATCGCAGTCCGGGCCTTGCCGCCAGTATCGGTGCAGGGGCACGGATCTTCGATCAGGACGCCAGTTTCGAGTTCGACTTCGATGGTCTGGGCCGCGACCGCGATCCCGACGTTGTCGCCGGCGGCTAGGGTAACGGCGCCAGTCAGGCGCGTCTCGACCCCGAAGGCGTCAACGACCGTGATCGAGGTGACCGAGGGCGCGGCGGGGAATATAACGGTCGGCAGTAGTTGCGCAGCGGCGAGGACGAAGTTATAGACCCCGGAGCCGGCGGCGATGATCGCGGCCGCGGAACCAAACACGAACGTTCCCCCGACATCGGTGTATCCGGGCAGACCGGTGACCGTGTAGGCCGAGTATTCTGTGAATGACGAGATCGGGACGGTCACTGACGCGACTGGACCGACACCGTCGACCGATAGGGTCAATACCAACCCTGATCCGAAGGCGCTCAGTTGGCTGATGTAAAATTTGGTCGAATCGAGGCTGGGTGGCGCCGCGAGGCGCGCGTCGACAATGAGGTCGTTCGGAAGCGTGAAGGCAGCGGAGGTATCGAGACGGGTGGCGAAGTCGACGAGCGGGTAGGCTCGGTCAGCGTTTTGATCGTACCAATTCGAGTTGATGATTTGTGGCATCTAGGCTGGACTCCATGCGCTTAAACCAGCGCGAACCCGAGACGGATGATCCCAAGATTTCCGGTGAAGCCGTCGGTCGCACCGAGGCGGCTGAGTCGAACCAGGATCAGGGATCCGGCCGGCACCGCGGCGATATCGGGAGTGATGTCGAATTCCTTGGCCTGACCGGCGACCACAGCGGTACCTGCCAGGGTGGCAAGATTGGTCCAGCCCGTCGGCAGCGCCGTATTGGTCCCTGCAGGAGGGATAATCCGGTAGTCGATCGTCGCTCCGGCGGGGACAGTTCCGGTGAGGGAGCTGTGGAGCCACACTTTGAGGCGCAGGCTTGAAGTTGGCGGCGCGAGGCGCGAGATCTCGAGGTTGAAGATCGGGGCGACGTTTCGTCCAGTCGGAAGCGTGACGACCTGAACTCCGTCCAGGGTGTCTTCACGAGCGTTGGCGAGATTGACCAGCGCGGCGTTGCCCTGGAGGGCATCCGAGTTGGTCACCGAGATGGTCATCGGACCATAGAAGCCGTCCGCGATGGAGCCGTTCACGGCTGTGATGCTGACGCCGGCGCCAGGCAGGATCCTTGAGACCACTGGGCCACGGCGATGTTTCCCTGACACGATCGACTTGAGCACCAGGGCTCCTTCGTCGGTGTCGTTGAGATTCGGGAGCAGATCAGAGCAACGAACCAGAATGCGGCCGCTGGCGGCCGGTACCCCTGACGAGTTCACGAACTCGAGGGTCAGGACAGACTGGGGATGATTTTCAATTCGTGTCACGACCGAGTTCGAGGTTGCGAACAAGACGCGCGAGAACCAGAAGTGCACGATCTCGGCGGTGAGCGAAACCGAGTAGTCGACCGGCCATGGCGCGGTCCCGTAGTCGTCGGTCATCCACCAGATGCCGAATTGATTGATCGTGATCGAGCCGGCGTTCAAGATGGCGCCGCCCTGGTCGAAGGTCACGCCTTCAAGCGGGATCGGCGGGAATACGGCGCGCAGCTCTGCTTCGTCCGGGTGCTGGATGTTGTAGCCGAACTTCGCGCCAGCCGGGATCTGGATGGTCGGAAAGTATGGCGAGACTGCTGGGAGCCAGCCGCGGACTGCGGTGTTGGGTGTGGTCACCACATGGTCGACACCGACGCCTGGATCGACCACGGTACCCGCTGGGGCGCCGATGAGTTCAAAATGAAAATGGGTGTGGGCGCCGTAGACGGGCGGCGCGACTTTTGCCAAGAACGTGCCGTCCGGGAGAGCCTGGCCGACGTAGATGGCGAGTGGTCCCGGTTCGAGCGTGATCTTGCCTTCGTTTTCGCTCGAGAGGAAATAGTGACCAGCGACGAATGCGGCGTCTTCCATGACGGCCGCCCACTGGATCGAGGTGATCGACGAGATGCGACCGCCCAGGGCGACTGTTCCGCTGGTCGCGGTGTCGAGTGCAAGCAGGACGCCGAACACGTAGCCAGAGCCCGCGGTCACGCCGCCGACGGTGTCGTCAGCGATCGCGGCGAGCGCCGGCTTGAAGACATTGTCGATGTCGAGGTAGAGAGGGGTGCCAACGATCATGCCTGCCTGCAGGACCGCGTTGGTCATGCGCAGCAGCTGGCCCGCTTCGAGAGCATCCAGGACTTCCTTGAGGTGCGCGGTGCGCTGGGTCAGGTCCTGGGCTGGCTTGTTGGTATTGGCGGCGTCGACCGGATCGCCGTTGCTCATCAGGCGAACGACTTCTTTGAATGGCGTCGTCATATCAGTTCGCCTTGGTCAGCCAGGTACAGCTGGCCTGCCCCGAGCCGGTCACGGGGACTGGGGTCGTCAGGATGAAGCGGGCGTACAGGACATCCTGGAGATGATCCGATCCCGCCGGCGCCGCGATCAGGCAGACCGCGAAGATCTTGGAATCCGAGGCGGCCGAGAACGGGATGCCGTCGAGCACGCCGACCGAGGCGGTCGTGAGTGCATGGAAGGTGACCAGGTTGCCGTCGTGATCGACGTCAGCGGGAGCGATCAGGGGTTCGGCGATCAGGGCGGCGCGGACGATGTCGCGCGGCGTGGTGTAGCCGTGGATGTCGCCGGCGCGGTCGGTCCGGTCGACAGCCGCGGCCACAGGGACGCCAACGGTGTTCTCGTACTCGAAGTACACGTGGGAGATCCGGTACTCGGGGTGGCCGGCCAACAGCTGGGCGATGATGTCGCCGCCGGTGTAGACCACGTCGTTGTGCCCGATGGACTCGTCGCCGCTTTCATTGCGGACAATGACGCGACCGGTCAGGCGTTCTTTGATTTCGAATGTATCGCGCATCAGCTCACCATGATCACGGGGTCGTAGTCTGTGTAGGTCAAGCCAGGTCCCGTCGTATCCATGGTTTCCATCGGAGCCTGGATGGCTTCGTAGACCGTGGCCGTCGCAGCAGACGTATCTGTTAGATTTAACACATCGTTTACTGGTTGTAACGCGGATTGTACGACAAGGAGGGTTCCGGCCGGCAGCAAGGTCTTGATCCGGATCAAAAACCCTGGTTCGAAGCTCAGAAAGTGCTCCGGCTTGACCACGACGACGATCAGGTTCTGACCGAGAAGGTTCTCGACCACGAACTTAAGCGGGTTGACATCCACGACATCGAGCGGGCCCGTGACCCCGACCCATTCGGCCAAGGTCTTGCCGGCGTCGACGCCGCGCTGGTGGACCGAGGCCCAGAAGGCCTCGACGGCCGCGGGGTCGCCGTAGACCGTAAACCGGACGTCTAAGATCTCTGGATCCCATTCGAATGTTTCATCGACGTTGGGGAAGACAAGGGTATCGGTTACAGCCAGGGTCTCGGCCAGCCCGATCCCCACTGCAAGGCCCGGCAGTGCCCCGTAAGGTCGTTCTGCGCCACTCGAGCACTCGAACACCTGCACGGTGTCAACCAAGGTCTGGCCTGCCTCCAGGGCGTCCCCAATGGCAACCAGAGGGGTCGCCGAGGCATGGGCCCGGTAGACCCGTTTGTCGGTCACGATCGCCAGGCCTTCATCGTCAGTGTCGATCAATTCGACAATCTCGTCCCCGACCGCGTCCCGGAGCCCAACCGAGCCAAGGATGCCATGACGGAGGTCGGCCAGACTCGGGCCCTGGACCAGCATGGACCAGGCAGAGCGCAGGGTCTGGCAGTAGGCCTCGGAGCTGTGGCCCTGGACCCCGAGGACGGCGCCGTAGCGCAGGTACGGGAGGTTCTCGTCCTGGTCGACGTTGCGGGCCCACAGGAGGACCTGGTGGTCAACCACGGCGCCGGATGCGTCGTAGATCGGGAGGCTCTCGAGGACATCGAACGGATTCGAGGCGAATCGGACCACCTGGGTCTCGGGATCAAACCGGAACGTCGAGAGGTCGTAGACGTGATCTGGGTCCAGGATCTGGTCGACCAGGAGACCGATGCCCCGGATATCGCCGGCGAGCTTCCAGGCCCACGGTTGTGATTGGATCTGGCCGTACACGAGACCGTCGCCATAGGTTCGTCCTGACCCATATTTGACCACGTTCACATCTAGGGTCAGTTCGGACTCTAAGAGGCGAACAAGGCGCCACTGACGCGCGACGAACGGCTTGATGGTCTGGATCGATCCTGCCGACGCGACTTCGACCGCGCGCAGATAGACATCTGCGTTGGTCTGGAGGGTTGCCCAGGTGTGGGACCGCAACAGCTCACGGTCCTCCAGGTAGTCGCGCCAAAAGGTGCCGAGCTGGTTGAAGAGCTGATCAGGATTGCTCAGCGTCCCTTGGACGACGGGATCAGCGGGAAACAATGGTCAACTCCACGCTGGCTGGATCGCAGCAGAAGAACGTGTTGTCGGCCCCGATCCCGTGATCGGCATCTTCGATCAGGGTCAATTCAGACCCGGTTTCGATTGGGTGATCGGTGTTGTCGGGAGCCAGGATGGTTCCACGCAGCACCGTGTTGACGACGTCGCCACGCGGGACCAGATCCGAGATCGCACGATGGATCACGAACGAGCTCAGGGACGTCGTCCCGAACGGTGTCGCGTTAACCGCTGCCACGATCGCATTCCTGAGATCGTCGATCGACGGTGCCAAGGCACTCGGCGGAATCCTGACCGTCGCCTGGACCGAGATCTGGCACGGCACGCCGGCGCGCAACAGGATGTCCTGCCCGGCCGGACGAATGGCGTCGTCGGTCACGAACGTGTTGATCGTGTCGATTGACGGCATGTAAACGACATCGCAATCGTAGTCGCGCTGTTCGTTCAGGACGTACGGGGCTTCCCCGGTGGTGTCGATGAACATGACGTTGAGATTCGCGTAGGCGGAATAGGCAGCATCCTGCTCGGCCGGGAACACCGGCTGGTAGCTTGGTTCATCCGAGATCGAGATCGTCACCGATTCGGGTTTGTTGCCCCCGAGTGCGTTGAGGCCAGCCGCCCTGATGGCGGTGATCCGGTAGACCCCGGTGCTATCCGCGTGGGTAAAATTGATCAGGACCCGTTGAGCCGTGGCATCGACCACAGTTCCGGTGAGGGTCAGGGTCTTGGTGCGCGGGAACTCGGTGGTCCGAACGTAGATGTCCTGTTTGCCGCCTTGGCTGATTCCGAACAGGTTTCCGCGGTCGCGCTTCATGAGCGCCGAGCCGACTCCGATGACAGCAGCAGTCGTGCCAGGGAAGTTCTCGGCCAGGGTGGCCTGGATATGTTCTGGACCTGCCAAGACCTTGGCAGTCACGCCGGCCGCGGCGCGGGCCAGGAGTTCCTCGTTGGTCTCACGGGCTTCGCCGCCCGTGAAGTCAGCGGCGACGATCGCCTCTTCCATTCCCGAGAGTGGAGCGTCGATTGTCAGGACCGTGTCGGCGAGCAGTTTTCCAGCGACCCCCGGGGCCTCAGAGGTCACGTTGATCGTGAATTCGAAACGGTTGTCGGCCCTGAGAACCATCCGGCGCGACGTGGCCGAGTCCCGGACCCCGACTGAATCGGGCGGGTAGATCCGGAAGTCTTCCGTCGTCACAAAGGTTTGACCATTGTACGAAAACGAAAAATCGACCGGAATCCGGTAGGGAGTCGCAGTCGCAACGATGATTCGAATCGGTCCCGCGGCTGCGCTGTCGCCACGGCGGGTGATGAAGTAGTTGGAAACCAGGCGATCGACATCTTCGTCGGAAACAGTTACCAGGTTTTCCGCGATGGCGGCGAGACTCATCGAGTTCGACAGCTGAACCAACCGGGCCTGGTGGCCGGCCGCCATGATGGCTTCGGGTTCAACCAGGAGTCCGTCGAGCGCACTACCGGGAGAGAGGTCCAGATCAGGCTTCTCTTCGGCCAGCACGGTTTTGACGAGCTCGCGATTGGTCTCGAGTTCGGTCAATGAGATTGGGACAATAAGTTCGTCAGCCATCACACCCTCGCGATCGGCAATTTGAAGTCGGTCTGGCCATCTAGGGTCGTCAGCCGTACGGTTAGGGACAAAGAATCAGAAAAGAGTGCATGGGCTATCAGATCGGCAGAAACGATCTGCTCGGACGCCGGGAGCGCCGACTGATCGCCAAGCTGCCGGATCAGCCGAAAGGTCGACGAGGTGAACTCGAGCTGGACGGCCGCGTCGGTATTCAGCTTCCCGGTCTTCATGGCGATCGGGAAGTTCGAGCCGCGGTTGCGCGTCGCGTCGAATTCTTCCAGGAACAGGATCGCAAACTTTTGCGCTGCCTTGGCCGAACCCTCGAGGCCGAACGGAGTATCGGCGTACGCGAGACGCGCTGGGGTCGGCTGATTATTGCCGCGTAGGATCTGGAGATCGATTGTCATCCGGGTACCACTTTATCGGTGCCGACGACGCGCTGTTGGAACAGATTTTCGTATTTGTTCTCTTGCGCGAGCGCGAAGGCCAGGTGGGCGAGCATTTCACGTCGACCTTGCTTGCGGGATAAGTTGGCGCGGCGGAAGGCTTCGAGGGTATCGATCTGGAGGAAGAGACTGATCTGGTCGTCACAGTTGAGTTCCGTGTCGGCTGACGTGTGGGCGCCTAGGAGCTTTTCTTCGGTCTCGGCGGTTGCAGGAAATCCGCCCTCGCCCGGGTCGCCTTCTAGGTATGGCTGGGCGTCTACCTCTTCGAAGTCGCCGCTCTCGATTGCGTCGACGATCTGTTCGCGAGCAATGCCCCTGAGCGCCAGAAACGCCTGGGTCTCGCCGGTTACTTCGCGTTCACTCATGGAACTGATCCAGTCTCGCCTGGATCCGATTGGCGCGCTGGGTCACGGCCGACGGGGACAGTTTGAGCTGTTTGGCAATCTCTTGGTTCGACAGCTGCGGCACCCCACGATAGCCGGACCGGTATTGCAAAATTAGACGGTCTATGTCACCCAGGTCGTGGTAGACGGCGTCGAGCCAGTCTTCTTCGGGTGAGCTGGCGTGCTGGACGTGGTCGTATGACGAATCGTCGTCGTCCTCGTCATCCTGGTTCTCGATCACGCTGGTCGGCATACCGGCGCGCATCTGGGATCTGACTTTGACGATGCGCTTCACTGGCAACCCGGTCGCCTCCGAGATCTCCTCGTCGGAGGCCTCGCGGCCGAGATCGTTCTGGGTCTCGTCGATTGCCCGGAGGACGGCGCCGCGGTCCCGGCGCAGGCGCTCAGGCATCACCATGGGCTCTTGGATCTGGGGCGCGGTACGCTGGAGCTCCTGGAGCTGGCGGTACACGTGGGTCTGCAGGTTGGCGCCGGCGGTAGGGTCGTACGATTTAACAGCCTTGGCGGCCAGGAGTCTGGCTCGTTGTTGGACAATAGGGTTGCCGCCCGGCGCATAGGTCTTGAGGGCGCGGTCGATGGTCTGACCGAGGTCGCCAACTACTGCCCTGAGGTTGCTCTGGGTGGGCTTGGTTCGGTAGGTATCGATCAGGCTGACTGCGCCCGCGGTCTGTGCCGGGGCGGTGCCCAGGATATCAAACGGGCGCTCGAAGGACGGCCTACTGGCGGCCGGCGTCGGGGTGTTCGGTGAGAGCTGCTCCGACATATCGCTGGGACCATATTGGGTGAGCGTAGTCTTCGAACTCTGCTTTCTGCTGTGTGGCCGATCGAACATACCCTACTACAAAAGTGGTTTCAGCTGATTTTTTCACAGCATCTGCGGTAAGCTTAACCATTTGTACTGATCCGTAAACCGCGGTATTGTCACCGCCACCGTCGTTGACGCCCGGGATGGTTGGATACTGGATTTTGACCGGAGTCAGGCAGCCAATATCAAGGCGTGGCGGGCACAGCACTTGTACCGTGCGCCCGCTGTACGCGTTCTCGAGCACGAGCTCTTTGCAGTACGAACTTCCAAGTTTGCCCGAGGCCGGCAGCTCGCCGCCTGCTTGGCCTAGGTCATTTCGCAGGCGAGCCATCCACTCCGGCGCTGGCAGCGGCAGAATGACACCAAGTGGGTTCTTCTCAAAGCCAGGACGAACGTGAGAGCCAACGATGTAGCGCTGACCGTCAGACTTTTGCGCCCGGCCGGCTCCAGCCGCGGTCATGACTCCGCCTCCGCAACTCTCTGGCCGCTGGGACTCCCACTGGACGGCGATGATGCTGCTGGGGTATAGGATCTTCGCGTCCCCTGACGGAAAGAATGGACTGTAGGGGGCTATCGCGACACCCAGTGGACTTTCGACCACTCGGAACTTGAACTCTTGACCCAGCGATACGACGCGCGCCAGGAACGATTCCATCCTGAAATTATTATCGAAGAAAAGATAGGTGAGGTACGTCGCCAGGTTTTTGTTGAATTCTGGGTCGGCCCAAACTTCGTTAGGCGTCAGGGCGCCCTGAATAAGTCCAAGCATATTGGTGGCCTGACCGTTGGCTTCGGTGCCTGTTCCAACGGCTTCGATATATTCGCGCAGGGCCCTTGGTTGCGCAGCGCCCTCGATGCTAGAGGCAGCGATGCTGAGCAGTACACGCCTCAGTTCATCCCAGAAGTCAGTCTTGAGATTATCGCCAACAAACCTCGGATACTGGGCCGATATGACGTTTTCCCTCAGTGCATTGCCAATCGGTACCGACGTGTCGAATACGGATCTCGGCACCAGTCGGCTCATCTGCAGAGCGCCAGTGTCGAGCTTGGCGAGCGAACTGACCAGTTTTGCCTGAAGGTTAAATGCGCCCTTCTGGAGATTCGATGGACCGGTGTCGTCGATGACTCCGTCGAAAACTTTGTGTGACCCGGCCGGCAACAGAATGGTGCCACGTACTGGATCCGCCACGGCGGCTTCGATGTCCATCCAGAGTGAGGCCGGGGTTCCGCGGATGAATTCGACCTGATGGGCGCCTTGACCACCGTCTGAGCGGGTACCAATCGCGAAGTCGGCGGATGCCTGCGACAGCATGTTCGTCATGTAGGTCACTTCGAATCGCGTCAGCGGATAGCTGGCGCCACCTATCTCCGCACGTGCCGTGAACGGGACCGTGACCGCTTTGATGGTGTCAGCCGCGCTCATCGGCCAACCAGTCCTACCACGACGGCCGCGAGGCGATCGAGTTTCATTGGTGTCTTGGAATACCAGGCCGCGAGCTCAGGGGTCAGGATCGTGGCGGGGCTGATCGAGTCGAGTTTTTCGAGCGCCTGCGGGACCCAGCTGGCCCCAGGGCGGCGATACGACACCACCCAGGCGTCTCCGGTCTGCGGAGCGTTATTGTAGACGCGAACGGATCCACGACCCAGCGGGAGCGGAATGAGGGTCGAGATCCCGCCGCTCATACTGAACGTTTCGTTCGTCGAATTGCCGAGGTCGTCAGTCACGGTTGCGGCCGTGGGGCTTGTGAGCGTTACGGTCCACTCAGCTGAATCTGGGGTGGTCGCATTCACCACGAGGTTCAGGGACGCCGGGCTGAGATTCCCGCCCGTGTACTGCACCACGATACCCGACACTTCGAGCCGATCGCGAACAGCGCGAAGCGAGTAGGTTATCCTGGAGTCGTGTGCCGTCAGGTAATCAGCCAGCGGTGACTCGGTCACGAGGGCAGTCAGTTGCAGGCACCGCAGAAAGTGTTCTTCGCGCGACAGGCCGGTCCCGATAATAGCGGCGCGAATCGAGGCTTCTTCTGGCTCGATTACGCGGGCCGTGAATTCAGGCCAGAGAAAGCCAGATGGCGGAGTGGGATCGTTGTCGAGTTGAGCGAGGAAGTGGTTGATCATTTTTGCGCCAACCAGGAGATGAACTGTAAGGTGCCCTGCGCCAAGTACCCGGACTCGGATGCTAGCGCGAGTTTGAATCCGACCGCGTACCCGAGGAAAGTTTTCTTTCCAACCGTCAGTTGCCCTGGCACCGGATTTGTTGGGCTGAGTCGTTTCTCTTCGTAGTAGCTGATGAACTGATCGACGCCGCGGTCGGCAGAACCGGCGTCTTCGCCACAGGACGAATTCAGAATGAGGCCGATCTGCATCTGGCCAACGTTGTCTCCGAACGGGATCACGTAGACCGCGCGGTCCAGGGACGGCTGGGCTTGATAGGCCACCGACTGGTCGACATCGAGTCTGGTCATGACACCGTTGGCCTGCGCGCCCCCGATATCCAGGTAGAGTGATATGGCTTTGGGGTTGGTCGCGGCGACGACAACGAGACGTCCCGGAATTCCATCGAATATAACAGCCATTAGCGAGCCCCTCCTGCGCCGGCGGGACCGACTCCGTTGACGATCCAGGTGCGCAGCCCGGTAACGATTCCGGCAGCGACCCCGGCAACCGTGGCGGGCATCTCTTGTCCGTTCTGATCTTTCAGCGTGATCGTCAGATGGACCTCTTCCGGCCCCTTGGAACCCGTACTACTGGCGGGTCCGACCTTCCCGGCCGGGGCAGCTTGATCGATGGCCACCTGGGCTGGTCCTTTCGCCGCGGCGTCAAAACGTCCCGCAATTCGATCGGTTATACCTGCGTCTCCGCTCATCAGGACTTCATTGGCCTTCAGGATCTGTTCAGGTGTGGAGTCTTTCGAGTGGATGACTTTCTCGGCGCGCTCGAACGCGGCCTGGTCAGCCTCGTCCATTTCCTTGAACGCATCGACGATTTCTTTCGGAACAGCTAAACCCGCACCGGTCGCCGCTTCGTCGAAGTTACCGGTCCTGATCAGATCTCGGATGTTTGTGAACAACCCTTTGCCGTGCATTTCTTGCAAGGCGTCAGCATACTCGTCACCAAATCCGAGACGTTTTCCGTGCTCTTTGACCGCGGCGTCGCTGCGCGCTGTAGCGTCCTGCGCGTTCATGATCATTATGAGCTGGCGTTCAGCCTCCGTATCGCCGCCCATCCTGAGTTCAGTCTTCTCTTCATCGGTTAAATTCTTGAATCCCTCAATAACAATACCGGGGTCGCGACCTGATCCCTGATACGAGTTAATGTACGCGTCACGGTCAGACTTGCTGAGTTTGTCGAGGACCTTGAGGAAGTTACCGCCGGCCAGAGTTCGTCTGCTTTGTTCGCCTAACAGAGCAGGGAACATACGGGAAGCATCGATGCCTTTTTCTTTTGCCTCTATCGTGAAGTCATTCCAGAACGCCTGGGTTTCGACGTCACTTCGCGTCACGCCGTACGTTTCCATGGCGCGGTCGTTTCCTGACGTCGCCTGTTGGACACGTTTTAATTGAGCGATAAGCCTGGTTGGATCACCTGCTGCTGCCTCGCGCGCGCCCTCGAAAAGCTCTGCCCGGTCGTCCTCAGTGCCCATGCGCTTGATGCCGGTCATGGTCTTGACGTATCCGGCCTGAAGGTAGCTGGACTGCGCTCCAGCGTATTCGGCAGAGCGGTATTCCGGGAGGCCCGCGACTGTGCCGCCGTCTTTCGCTCCGTCCGAGCGCATGAACCTTTCTATCAGTTTGCCTTGGGCCGCAGCCTCCATGTTGTACACGAGGCTGCCACCATTCTGCTGCTGCAGCGAACGGCCGGCATTCATCATCTCTTGCGCGGTCATTCCGGCCGCGCGGCTGAGCCCTTCCAGTTCGTTCAGGAACTTCGCTATCGCGGCCGATTCTCCGGGCGAGTTTCCGACCAGTCCCATTTCCTGTTGGAGTTGAGCGAGCTGACCGGCGGAAGCGCCTGGGGCGATCGAATTACGCATCGCGCGTCCGATCGACGCCTGGTTACGCCCGACGCGCATCCGTTCTTCTGAGTCGATCTCGGTCTGCGACTTTCCGTCGTCACGCATCCGCTTGCGTTCCTCTTGAGAGAAGTCGGTATCGACGAGGCCCAGGTCGGCCCCGAGTTGAACAAACGTCGCGAAGTCGTCGCGGGTGAAGCCAGCCATGTTGGTCGCGCGTCGATACCGCCGTCCGTCTTTTTCTCCGACCGTGAAGTCGTCAAACGCCTTCCCGAGAGCATTAAAGCGGCCTTGGTCCAGGCGGCCCATCGGATCCATCATCTGGGCCGTGGTTGCGAGAGTACGTCCAGCGTCGAAGGTTGCGGTCGGCGACGCGGCGAGTGCGATGCCGCGGAGTTCGGGCATCATCTGCATCATCATCGGCATCATCGGGCTAAGCACTTTTCCCGCGGCGCTAGTTGGGTCCATCCCCATGGAGCGGACCATGTCGTTGCCGGTCATCCCCATGCTGTAGCGGGCCACCGACTGCTGGAGCATGAGCTGCTCGCGCTGCAGGTACGGGTTGCCGAATTGGCTCATCTGGAGACGTGAGATATCGGGCATCCCGGGGACGCCGTTCATCATGCTGGCGACCATCGCCATCATCTGACCGCTCTCACCGCTACCGGCGAGATTCCCAAGGAAGCCGCCGGCCCCGCTGCCCATTCCGGGCATGGACATGCGCGGGACGTACTGGGATGAGCCCATCCCGTGCTGCCCGGCCGCCAGGGCCTGGAGGAGGACCGGCATCATCGCCATCATCATGGACTGGAAGTCCATGCCGCCGGATCCTACTGGTTCACCCATCGCTCAATATCCTTTGGATCAGCAAATTCGAGATACCACTGAACAAGCGGATCCACGTTGTCCCTTGCCTGTACATTTTGCACCTTTGGGTCGCCAAACCAAGGCATGGCTTCAGCTTGGAACTCCTGGATGGCGTCGATCGCGAAGGATTGACGGAAGTCCGGTGTCTGGCCAAGGTCCGCCATGCCCTGGACCCCTATGGCCCGCATGGCGATCAGCTCCCTGACCTTGAGCCCGAGCTGGCGCTCAACGTCCCGTAGGCGGATCCGGCATCCGGTCCACCACCTGAGAGTCTGATCACATGCCGTGAAGTCGATCGCACCAATATCCGAGGCTCGCACCATCAGGTGCCGGATACGGCTTTCCAAAAATCCGGTTTGGCCGCCGACAAGGTCATCTTGGCCACCAAGAACTCGAACTTCATGTGGGTCGCCCGCAGGGCCATCAGGACCGGGTGGGCCAACTCCTTCATCAGCTCGTCATGGGCAACCCGGATCGCACCGATCAACGGCTCTTCCTTGTTCGTGTTCGCGTCGAAAGGCGCGAACGTCCGGACGACTCCGCCCGGCGTTTTCATGCTGTGGAGCGCGGCGGTGAACTGGTAATCACGAACCCGGCGAATGCGGTCGTTGAGAACGATCTCGCTGTCTACTGGACCAATCAGTCCATCGAACTTTTCATCGCGGTAGCTTTGGCGCCCGCATTCGTCTTCCTGGACCGCGCTCCTGGTCTTGAATGTGACCGCGATCTGACCGCCGAAGAGTTCATAGGTCTTGGTGAAGAACGGTGCTCCGAGCAGCATGGCCAAAAACTTCTGCTTATCTTCGGCGTCGACTGGTTCCTCGATGACCTTACCGGCCCAATCTGGATTCATTGGCGCCACGTCTTGGGCCGCCGCTCCGCCGTCGGCTCCGCCGGTCTTGACGGCGTTGTCTCCCGCCCTTGGTCCGGCCGTCTCGTGGGTGAAGCTCGCCTCGAGCTTCTTCGCGGTCTTCAGCCGTTCCTTGACGCCAGGTGGTGGTTCGGGAACCACGAGGGCCACGGGTGCCACTTCTTTGACCTCGGCCGGAACGATAGCGCCGCCAACCACGCGGCCTGCATCCTGGAGGTCTTTGAGCTCGTCCTCGGTCAGATCGGTGATTTTGAGATTTGCTGGTTGAGGCTGGGTCATTGGTTAGGTCCAATCCGGTAATTTTTGTCCGGCGGGACGCCGGTTTCGTCGGTGAGTTCTTTGGTGTCTTCAGAGATAGGTTTCGGAGCCCCGGTGCTGAGGTCGAAGTAGAGATCAGCGTTGTGGAGTCGAAGATTCGACTGGGTGCTCCACGCCTCGTAGCCCGGGAGCGCCGATGTCGGGCGACTGTCGCCGGCGGGTGACAGCACAGTCTTTTCGATCCAGGTCTGTGACGCCCCGCGAGCGGCGCGACGCGCCATTGTTTGCCATCTCGTCTCAGGGATCTCGAATGATTTCGCGCGCTCGAGGCCAAGCTGCTGAGAGGTCGTGAACGAGAATCCCAGTAGTTCAGCCAGGGCGTTGTTGAGCGGCGTCCTGAGCGCGAGCAGCTTGGTCAACTGCACGTCGGCTGCTTTGATGAGTCGAGCCGTCTCGTCTTGAATCGACTTGGCAATCTTGGTGTACGGCGAAGTATTGAAGGCCTTGATCTGCCCAACTCCGCCAACGGCCCCGACGCCGCCAGTCAGGCTTGCGCTGCCGTTAACCGCGACATCGCCGTCGATGAAGAGACCGGTCCCGTAGACGAATCCATTGACCCCCACCGGTACCGGGATCGTGACGCTGTCCGGGAGGAATGAATAATCGGAGTCGCCAGCGGTCATGAGCAGGCCACTGTCGAGCTTGAACGTCATCGAGAACGATTTCACTACGGTGGCTCCGAATTCCGCCTTCATGACAATGTCTTCTTCCGTGGCGGTCAACCCGATCAGGGTGCCTTCCGCGTACAGCCCCGTGGAGCTCTTGAGCAGGATTCCACCGATTGACTGATCGGTCCCTGTGCCTGACTTGGAGGTGTCGGATGTGGAGCGCGATTCGACCAGGACGCCGCCTTGGCCACCATTGCCGCCCAGGAGCGCGAGTTGATCTTCGGCCTTCACGCTGACACGTCCGGTATTGGCGGCGATGTCGATGTGACGGTTGGCACGGAGCCCCGCGTCACGGCCCGCGATCCCGAGGATATTTCGCCCGGCAGCCAGGATGATGTCATTTGGGGCTGACAGCATCAGGGAGCCGCCGCTCATCAGGACCTGGGAATGGAATGCGTCTTCGATCAGGACCGAACCATCGGGCATGAGCGCAACGACTGAACGTCCCACGTAGAACCGCTTGGTCTTTTCGTTGGAGTCGATGGTGAGCACGAACGAGGCGGCGCGCGGCATCCGGCGCCACATGTCGGCGGTATAGACCGTGTGGGTGAGATCGACGGGAACACCTGCTGGCGCCCCGCGGTCTGGCCACTGGACAGCGAGACGATCCAGGCCGGTTCGACCCTTGTGGGACGAAATCGAGTGCACGACGTCGAGCGCGTGCTGGATCCACGTGATCCCGTCGACGTTTCCGGCGAGTGATTTACGCGGCGTGGCCAGGACCGTATTTCGAAGCTCTTTGTCGTCGAGCGGCTGCTCCTCCAGGAGAGCCGGATTTGACGGCACGTCAGCCTGCGATTCTTCTGGGACAACGATGCCCGCAAACCGCTGCAGGTAGATCCCTGACGCGCTGGTCAGTGAGAGGGATCCGTCGGTTCCGAGGAACTCGTGGAACAGGGCTGGGCGCGGAGTTCCACGCGGCGCGGCAGGCGCGATATAACGATGGTATCCGCCATGGATGGCGCCGTCGAGCTCGAGCTCGCGTGGCTGCATGTCTCTGACCGCTTCTTCTGGATAGAGGACGCGCGCTTTCTTCCGAACCAGAGCATTGCCAAGTCGCTTGTCGTAGTCCGCCTGGGCTAGCGTCATGAACTCGTAGTCGAGTCCGGCTAGTCTGGTCATCTGAGTGTCGTGCCAGCACCAGAGGCCCGAGAATGGTCCGCCGCGGACCCAGCTTCTGAATAGTTCGACCCCGACTCCACCGCCTCCGTGCGGACTGGTCATTGCCCACTCGCCGTTGGCAAGGTCGTTCATGGAATCGTTGGGACGGTTCTTGAGATCGTGAATGCTCTCGTCGTATATGCGGCCAGACGCCCGCTCCCCGAGTTCGAATCCAGAGACCTGCGGGTATACCGAAAGCTGCTGGCCGTCGGTCTCAGGATCGGACGGCCAGACTGGCAGCATGACGCCGAGGATGCTGCACATGCGTTCGCCTGGACAGAACGCTACCCAGACCATCGATCCGCCGACGATGGTTCCGGATTCCATGACGCCGCCCGGGCCGCGCGAGGTCCCGTGATAGGTACCCTCGTAACGTCCGAAGTCGGTTATAACCTCGTAATGGTTTGTGCCCTGATACGCGCCAACAACTTGTCCGATGGTGACTTGGTAGGGCTGGTAGATACCAGGCATATTGCTCTAAAGTAACATTACTATGAGTAAACGCAACTCTATTGGAACGATGCCTAGGGGTGGCCATTTTTACCCCTAGTCATAACGGCATCACGGGGTACTAGATAGGGCCAGCTTGCGAAATAGGCGTTTCTGGGGTACAGAACCACATGGTACGTTCACTCCTCTGCTTCCTGGTTTTCATGCCCCTCTGGTGCCCGGCCGCCGAGCACGAGAAGATTGCTCAAGAGATCGTTGCGGACGCCAAAGCTGCGAAGGCCGCCGAGCTGGAGAAGAAGACTCAGATGATGGAGGCTTGGATCGAGTGGCTCAAGACGGCTGATCTGTCACGAGTCGAAGAGCCAGTGCTTTCCGACGATCCCCGGATGAGTGAGCGTAAACAACTCCAGAATATCCGCAGTCTTAATAGTCTTCTCATCGACATGGAAGCGGAGAAAACGAAGAACGCCGAGATGGAAAAGAAA
>ERZ1292625.2395-Hain-H41-01um-R1-2395-length-17546-cov-4_pt1 | contig 17546 bp, 22 predicted proteins | sample MGYA00564400_ERZ1292625 | MGnify/ENA primary metagenome ERZ1292625 (study PRJEB36523, sample SAMEA6512639) | groundwater metagenome | collected 2019-01-08 | study: AquaDiva: Metagenomics assemblies of 32 groundwater samples
GTCAGAACTATTGCCACAATACGAGTGCGTGATATGGCTCGCGGCACTAGTGGGTGATGGGGCTGCAGCAGTAAATCCAGAATTAACCCGGCAGGTAAATACCGAGACTGTTAAGTGGTTAGCTGACTCATATAAAGGAAAAATTGTATTCACCAGCACATGTAGCGTTTACGGAAAGAACGACAATCTCCTAAATGAAGAATCTGTAACCAACCCGCTCTCCATATACGCAATTACCAAACTTGAAGCCGAAAAATATCTGATGGCCAAACGTCCCGATGCACTCATATGGCGTCTAGGTACGCTATTTGGTACAGGGGATGAGCACTCCAGGATTAGAGTAGATCTAGTTGCAAACATATTAACGATTAAAGCCTCAAGGGGCGAGCCACTGACCGTATTCGGACAAGAGCAATGGCGTCCAATTCTGCATGTTCGAGACGTTGCTCACGCAACCGAGTTTGCGCTGAGTAACGGCATATCAGGACTATTCAACTTATCACACGCAAATTATAGGTTGGCCGACATGGCGGAAGAAATAGCTTCATTAATACCAGGCTCATCAGTAGTATCATCAGATCTTTCATTCGAGGACCAGAGAAATTACAAAGTCGATAATAGTAAATTCTCTAAATTGGGGTGGTCAGCAACGCTAAATCTTGCGGATGGTGTCAGAGAGATACATAAGTTAATAGTGGAAAATAGAGTGAAGAACACGTCTGATCCTATATATTCAAACGCAGCTTATATGAAGCAGCTGGGCGGTTTCTAATGTCAGCAAAATTCATGCCAGGCGGCCTGTCGTGCGACAATAGAGGTAGTCTAAGATACGTTAATGATCTAGACTTCTCATCAGCCGGTATTAAGCGAATGTATCATGTAGAGAACAATGCGTGCTGCTCCACTCGTGCTTTTCACGGGCATAGGTTCGAGCATAAATATATTTACTGTGCGCGTGGTTCCGCGATAATTGCTGCTATTAAAATGGGAATGTTAAGTCCGGACACACCATCCATAGAGCATTTACATGGAGCGCACCCACCACAGACATTTACACTGTCGGCCCTTAAGCCGGGGATGCTACATATACCGGCTGGCATGGCAAATGGGTTTAGAATGCTAGAGCCTGATACAATTCTAATTATCTACTCTACATCAACACTTGCAGAAAGCAGCAAAGACGACTACCGTTTCCCACTCGATCCAAACGACCATACATTCGATATAGAGGTTAGATAATGAAAACAATCCTAATTCTCGGCGGCACAGGGATGCTAGGAAGTGCAGTCGGTCAGTACCTTCAGGCTCGTGAGGAGAAATATAGCACATTCCTGACAGCACGCGACATATCGCTTGCGTATGGTAAACGCGGTCACTGGATTAAATTTGATCCAACAGGAAAGACACAAGACGCAGAATCACACATAGAGGCAGTCCTAGAGCGCATGCCTCGTAATCCAGATTGTATAATTAATTGCATTGGTACAATTAAGCCATTTATGTCCAAGAATAAGATAGACAGCATCTATATAAACTCACTTTTTCCGCATCAATTATCCGAGACATGCAAGGCTCTCGGAATAAGAGTGATAAATATCACCACTGATTGCTGCTTCTCTGGATCAAAGGGCAGTTACAGGGAATCATCTCCACACGATGCCATAGACGACTACGGCAAAAGCAAGAGTCTTGGTGAGGCCACAAGTAATTCAATGTGCATTAGAACAAGTATAATCGGGCCTGAACTGCACAAACAAGCCTCACTAATTGCGTGGGCCAAAGCTCAAGCGGGCAAGAGTGTCAGTGGTTACAGAAATCACCGTTGGAATGGAATTACGTGCAAGCAATATGCCGATGTTTGTGCTCAGATAATAAACAAAGATCTGTATGACGAAGGTCTATTTCATGTACACTCGGACACGGTAACCAAGTATCAGTTACTACGCCTCATAAGCGAGCGTTATGAATTAAACTTAGATATATCAGAAATAGATGCACCAGAAGCTATAGATAGGAGCCTTGCCACAGAAAAGCCTCTCATGAGTAAGCTATCAATCCCATCATTACGAGAGCAGATAATGAACCTATGAGTGAGACCGTCTCTTGTGGCCCGGTGGTTATTGGGGCCGGCGCAATAGGGCTTGCCGTAGCGCAGGAGCTAGCCAAGAATCACAAAGATGTTGTTGTATTAGAATCTGAGGCTGGCTTCGGGCATCACACCAGTAGTCGCAATAGTGAAGTTATACACTCAGGAATTTACTATACTCCAGGAAGCTTAAAATCAGAGTTGTGTCTGAAGGGCAAGAAGCTATTATACAAGTTCCTAAACAATCACGGCATCCAATATAATATGTGCGGCAAGCTCATAGTCGCTAATTATACCGATGCCGAGCAAAGATCGCTAGAGTCGCTTATAGCCAACGCTTTAGAGATAGGCCTGCCCCATCAAGAAGTGTTTTGGAATGATCCAGTAATAAGGCAGAGTATTCCACTAAAGTCATGCAGGGCCATTCTTATATCTGAAACAGGACACTTCGACTCACATGAGTTCATGTGCGCGCTAGAGAGGTTGGCCGTAGAGATTGGGGCAACAATATCGTATAAGTCCAGGGTAACAACCATTATTCCTATAGACAACCAGTGGGAGCTGTCCGTAAATGATGACGAATTTAAGATTAGGACTAATACGATCATAAATGCCGCCGGTCTCTATGCTGATAAAATTGCGCATATGGCAGGATTTACAGGTTACAAGCAATTCTTTTACAAGGGCGAGTACTACAAAACAAACAAGCTAAGGAATCTAAAGCATTTGGTATATTCTGTCCCGCCAGCAGATCAAATGTCACTAGGAATACATACAAGAAGCTACTCTGATGGGTCAATAGGATTTGGTCCAAACGCTTATCCGGTTAATGATGTTAATTACGACATAAATGACTCAAATAATAATGAGTTCTTAAAAGACATTAACAAGTATTTTGATATTAATTTTGATGAGAGTGATATATATCCGGACTACTCTGGAATACGTCCAAAAATCAATGGCGGCGGGTTCAAGTCCGACTTTCAGATTAACAAGGAAGAATGTGATGGAGATCGTGCTATGATCTCAATGGTAGGCATAGAGAGCCCTGGGCTGACGTGCTCCATGGCAATAGCAGAATATGTAGCGAAACTACTCGCCGACCAATAATTGCATAAAACAGCATATTTGTATGGAATGTAAATTTTGCAAAGAGAGGCTTGATTCCAGAGATATTCTGGAAAAGAAAACCCTGCACTGTTGGAAGTGCGGAACAAAGCGTCCGCTTACAGGCCCAGAGAAGTCAAAATACTTAGCTGATTCAAGTCACGAAGAAGATATATGGTTATCACGCAACTACTACGAGGTATGATATGACATTTCCGTTAAAACTAACAGATGCTGCAATTGCGCAAATGATATCAGTTAAGAAGAGCGACGGGCTCGATGATACGTATTTTATACGGGCATCAGTAAAGGGCGGAGGATGCTCTGGCTACCAAAACAATCTAGTATTCGATAACGAGCTAGACCCAGAGGATGATATAGTAGAGACATTCTCTTTAAATAATGAACAAATTCAAGTAGTTGCAGATGCGTTCTCATGCATGTATATGAAAGACGTTACAGTCGACTATGTTACCAGCGAATTACAAGAAGGGTTCAAATTCACTGGCGGATCAGCAGAGCGTAGGCAATGTGCGTGCGGATCTTCATTTTCGGAATAGCCGATAAAAACCGACCGTCCGCGCGCCGCCGTCGACCCCTACTATGCGTGGCGGATCCATGCAAATTACCATCTCAGAAAGCGCTAAATCGAAACTAGACGAGCTTTTGACGGCCCGAGCCGGTCCACGCACAGTACGCGTAGGGCTCCGCTCTGGCGGCTGCAAGGGCTTCGAGCAGCTTATAGAGCTGGCTGCCACAGAAATGCCAGAAGATGATGTCATAGATTGCAATTCATTCAGCGTCCTTATTGACAAGAAAAGCGCAGTATTGCTGACTGGCGCTATGCTTGAATGGAAGAAATCATTGACAGAAAGCAAGTTCGTGCTTACGTTCCCAGAGAGTAAACCAACATGCTCCTGTGGAAAGAGCTTCGCTATATGATTATTACGGACGAAGAGATACTACTCTCACCATCACTACCAGTAAGCGCAGACGAGATTTCTGACATACTAGAGCGCTTAGAGTATGAGATTGCGCACAGCAACGGCGTCATCAACGACGACGATCTCGCCATCGGGCTGGCGGCATGCCAAATTGGTCTTTTAAAGAAGGCATTCATCGTCCGTATATCAAAAAAACACAGTTATAACTTCATAAACCCAGAAATAATCTCACTTAAGGAACCAGTAATCTTTACAAAAGAAGGGTGTCTATCATACCCAGGCAAGCAAATTCGCACACTGAGGTTCAATAAGATTGAGATAGTAGATGACCTACATCCACAAGGATTGCATCTAACAGGTCTACCAGCCATCGCCGCACAGCACGAATATCAGCATACGATCGGCCAGAGCATGTTTAGAAATGAGTTGTCCAAGCTCAAGGATGACGAGCTATGCCTGTGCGGTTCAAATATAACATTCTCAAAATGCTGTAGGATAGAGTTGCGTAAAAATATGAGGATCATATAATGTCAGGAAATAGGAAGATTCTTAGAGATCGCGTCAGAAAGCACTTAAAGAAGGCCAAGAACTCAATTCCACCAGAACAGAGAGGGATGGTTACATTTTCTTCAGTATTTAATATACTCAAGGCATCAGAGAGAACCACTGCCGCTAGGGGCATGGCAAAAGATACCGGCATCTTTGATGAGCAAGGCTTCCTACCAAAACAAGAAGAACAGGCAGATATTGATGAAAGTTCAAGTTTTAAACAAATTACTGACATCTGAGCGGGTCTATGGTGCAAAATTCCCATTCCCACCAATAGCGCTGCCCGTTAATGACAATGGTGAGATATGTCAGCCGCATAGTGCGACAAAAACGCACTATACAACAATAGTGCTTCTTCTAGATGAGGATGTTACGCCAGCAATATTCGAGTTCTCACAAGAGGTAATGGACGGACTACTGGCCTATGCCAAAAGGCATAAGGGGCTAGATTCTGTAGAAATTCTTCTCTCAAGAGAAGATGATAGTGGAAAAATTCGCATGCGCATTGGCGCAACAGAAGATGATTGGGACAATGTACAGATCTTAGCATCGCCATATCAAAACATGTACGATTGTCTTTACGGCAGATACATGGAGCGTATGGGAAAGAAACTTAACGATACATAGGCAATATACACAGTCAGTGATTGGCTGATAAATGGAGAGCGGAATGGAGTCAAAAATTATCGAATTTGGTCATGATGGTAGAGAGCGGTTGCTTAAGGGCATAAATAGACTTGCGCGAGTAGTGTCAGCAACACTAGGGCCACGTGGAAGAAATGTTGTCATTCAGCAAAGAGGATTACCTCCACATATTACAAAAGACGGAGTGACTTGCGCCAAGGCGCTATCATTCAAAGATCCATTTGAAAATATGGGGGCCCAAATGGTAAAGGAAGTAGCGTCGCGGACAGCGGATCTTGCCGGGGACGGAACCACCACAGCAGTATGCCTTAGTAATTCGATAGCGACCGAAGGACTTAAGCTGATCGCAGCCGGTCACGATCCGATGCCTCTCAAGAGAGGGATTGATAAGGCCGCCGAGGCCGTGGTTGCGGAGATTAAGAAGCTAAGTAAGCAGGTTGAAGACATTAAAGAAATAGAGCAGGTGGCCACAATCTCAGCTAACGGTGACACCTCAATAGGTAAATTGATTTCCTCCGCAATGGAAGTCGTTGGCAAGGATGGCGTGATCACGCTTGAAGAAGGAAAAGGATTCGAGTCCACTGTACGGGCAGCGGAAGGATTCGAGTTTGATCGCGGATTCCTTTCTCCGCACTTCTGTAATGATAAGGAGCGTCAAAGAGTCGTGTTCGAAAAGCCCCTGATTTGGCTCATAAATAGTAAGCTAACAAGCGCAGCTGATATGGAAGAAATGTTGCCGCTTTTCCAACACTGTAGCAAGCACAAGCTGCCATTGGTAGTTATCGCAGATTCTGTAGAGGGAGAGGTATTGGGTACGATGGTGGTGAATTCAGTGCGTAATTCGTTAGTATGCGCAGCGGTTAGGGCCCCAGGATTTGGTGACGCGAAGAAGGAAATGATGGAGGACCTAGCATTACTTACAGGGGCCACCCTTAAGGAACTAGGCATGGATTCGCGCCTAATAGATACTCAACTGGAGGAGCTTGGCACTGCAGAAAGAATAATTCTCACAAGAGAAAAGACTGTTGTGGTAGGAAAGAGCGGCGCTGAAGATGCGATCCAGCAGCGCGCTGCGCAGATCCGCCAAGAGCTATCACGCACCACCGATATGCACGCAAAGGACGTTCTCAATAAGCGCTTAGCCAAGCTGATTGGCGGTGTAGCGGTGATAGAGGTTGGCGCAGCAACTGATTTGGAAATGAAGGAGAGAAAGGATAGATTCGAGGATGCCCTTGCTGCAACCCGTGCCGCAATACAAGAGGGAATTGTTCCAGGTGGAGGGGTCGCATTAGTTCGTGCAGCGAGCATATTGGAGAACTTTACTACTGGCGATGCAGAGGAAGATATAGGCGTCAAATTGATTCTTAAGGCATGTTCTGCGCCACTAATGCAGATCGTGTCCAATGCCGGCAAATCCCCAGAGGTCGTACTGAACAAGGTTAAGTCAGAGTTGACCGGGTCATGGGGATACGACGCTGCTGCTCACGAATATCGAGATATGCTAGAGGCTGGAATAATCGATCCGGCCCAGGTTACAAGGGTAGCATTGCAAAATGCTGCAAGCGTAAGCTCTCTGATTCTTACCACAGAGGCAGTGGTAGCAATAGACGAGGACCCAGCAGAGAAAGGTAGGCCGCAGCAGCAAATGATGATGTGATGATATACCTAGATCACAACTCATCGACGTACGTCCTGCCGCATATTTACGAGCAGCTTTCGGTTAGGAGAGATGATTTCCTAGGAAATGCTGATTCGCAACATGCGGCAGGACGTACATCAAAGGCAATAGTTGATGAATCTAGGCGCAATATAGCATCACTTATCAATACAAAGTCTGGAAATGTAATCTTTACAAGCGGAGCTACAGAGGCAAATGCGCTAGCGCTATCATCATACATTAATGATGGCAGTATAATTTTTGCATCAGCTGTAGAGCACAAGTCTGTGTTAAAGTATGCCGATGTAATTATTCCAGTAAATGTTGATGGAACTTTAAATATAGACGCACTTAAGGATAGATTGTATTCACATAGGTGGAATCAAAATATAGTAATTGCATGTATGTATGCGAACAATGAAACTGGAGTGATACTAGATCCGTCAGACGATGTACCTGGTCTATGCCGTAATTTCGGAGCAAAGCTACATATAGACGCATCGCAATGCTACGCAAAAGGCGGTAGCCTAACAATCCTGCAGAAAGAGTGCGCTAGTACAATCTCGCTATCCGGGCATAAAATACATGCAATGAAAGGCGTCGGCTCTCTGATATTTCGGAGCGAAATATTCAATGTGCTAAGGCCCAATATGCTTGGGGGCGCACAGGAGCTTGGGTTGCGACCAGGAACAATAAACACTGAGGCGGTCTATAGTTTTGGAGTAGCAGCCAGCGAGTCAGTGGTTGATGCCGTTACCGATGCGCAAATTAGGCTAAAGATTCAAGAAATAGAGCATTCTCTTGCCGACATAGCTACCGTAAATGGATCTAAAAACCATCGATTACATAATACGACGAACCTGTACTTTCCCAAAATCAATGATTTACAACTATTTATAGAGCAACTATCCGTATCAGGACTCATGGTCTCCGGAATGAGTGCATGCGATTCCGGCATGAGCACGCACAGCCATGTGATCGGCGCCATGTATGGAGAAGATGCCGCGCAGACAAAGGGCTCTATTAGGATCTCCATTAGTCCCAAAACAACGTGGCAGGAAGTATTTGATGCTATTGAGATTATTAAAAAAACTGTGGATGCTACTTAAAAAGGGCGTGTCCAGAGGTGAGCCGCCGACTCTATCACTAGAGGAGGTTAGTGTGCCAGTAAAAACCGAGAAAATCTTTAGAAGAATAGATTCAGAGGATCCTTCTGATTGGGATTCAAAAATAAAGGACGATGCAATGAAAGAAATGAAAGAAATAAAGTTCGATCCAGCCAAGCATATTGTAGCAAGCAACAATAATTCAATAAGAGATGTATTGGACCAGCTTATGGACAAAATGAAGGATGAGGCGGTCGAGTTATTAAACAATTTTGTGCGCGAGAAGAAGATTGCAGAGTTCCGCGTAGCACCAATCGGCGCAGTTGTTACCCAAGATTTTAAGGCCGGAAGGGTATCCATCACCATAGATGCTTCTGGGAAGGTTGTTGACGCTCAACAAGGATAATGATTCATGGCAGAGTTTCTTCATAAGAAGGCATTGACATTTGACGATGTGCACTTAGTGCCTCAATATTCAGATATAGAGTCAAGGAAGAAAGACATAGATCTATCAGTAAGGCTGAACAACTCAGATATAGTGCTGAAGGCCCCATTTATAGCATCTCCAATGGATACTGTATCTGGTTACGAGATGGCGATAGCTATCCAGAATGAGGCCGGAGGTCTTGCAATACTACACAGATATTGCTCAATAGAAGAGCAGACCGATAGCGTACGCAGAGTGATTGCTGCAGGGGCAAATGTAGGTGCAGCTATAGGAATTAATGGAGATTATCTAGAGCGAGCAGATGCCGTAGTGCAGGCTGGTGCGAAAATAATATGTGTAGATGTGGCTCATGGACATCACTCTCTTATGCGCTTAGCACTAACAAAACTTCGTGATAGGTTTCCAAAGATTCATATCATGGCAGGCAATGTAGCTACGCTTGCAGGATTTAATGCGCTTAGTGACTGGGGTGCGGACAGTGTAAGGCTTGGTGTGGGTAGTGGATGCCTGGCCGGTGATACAATGATCCTAATGAGCGACGGAACGTATAAAGAAATACATAAAATAAATGTACACGACAGAGTAATAAATATGCATGGACAGCCAGTATCAGTAGTGTCTGTGCGGTACTCTGGAAGAAAATCAATAGCACGAGTCAAGCACAATATATGGTACAAAGACACGATTGCAACGCAGGACCACACTTTTTTTGTTGGATCGTATGCTCTATGTAAGGACGTGCACAAGGTTTGTCTATCCAAGTGGCTAGATAAAAATCATGATTCTTATATTTGGGAAGCAATAGGTGCTGCCAAGAATAATGCAGCACTGCTAATGCCTAGGAATATAAATTTTGAATTACAGGATACATTCTCATTCTCATTGAGCAATTATGCTGAATCGTACAGAAATATGAGTGGTTATATTGATTTAGATAAGCCAATACATGCGTCGTACGATCTAGGCTATATTATTGGAACATTCCTCGGAGACGGACATTCGTCAGTCATAAGAAATACCCGCAATGGCAATAGAAGGAATACATCTGCCATGTGTTATTGGACATTCGGAATCAATGAGATGGATATTGCTGAGAAGCTTTCCAAATGCATTAAGGATGTATTTGATGCGGATACAAGAATATCTAGAACAATAAATACAATAAGAGTTCATACTAGGCGTAACATACTATCTAGATTCTTTTTAATTTTCGGTAAACGCACGAAAAAGCACTTACCAAAAGAGTTCATGTGTAAGGATATTCACTATAACGAAGGCCTGCTTGACGGACTGCTTGATAGCGATGGACATTATGGTGCAGATGGGAGGAACACTCTCTCAAACACATCGGAGTACATATTACAACAATTTATGCTATCCCACTTCATAGCTAAAGGATATTGGCCATCTGCAATGCCAAAGCCGCGCACAATTGGTGGTCTGATAAATGCCAACATAGACAACATATCACAAGCCTATGCCATAAGGACTGTGAACAGGCCAGAGACATATTTAACAGAGAAATATAATATCTCTAGATTGCAAGATTATCGTACAGAAGATGAAATGGTAGACACGTACGATATTGAGGTTGATTGCCCAACGCATAGCTTTATAGCAAACAATGCAATTGTTCATAATTCTATATGTAGCACTCGAACTCAGACCGGGCACGGATATCCAATGCTTCAGAATATCCTAGATGTAACTATGTCTGATAGACAAACGCAGCTTATATCTGATGGTGGAATAAGACAACACGGTGATATAGTTAAAGCCATTGCTGCCGGAGCAAACCTTGTTATGATGGGCTCTATGTTTGCGGGCACAGATGAAGCGCCTGGTCAACTTATAGAGACTGAGCATGGACTAAAGAAAACATACCGCGGAATGGCCTCAAAAGAAAGCCAGATTGACTGGCGCGGTCATCATTCCTCAAACGAGGGAATTTCAACCACGGTTCCATATAAAGGATCTGTGAAGGATATATTGATTGATATGGCAAGTGCTGTCGCTAGTGGCTTTTCGTACTCTGGCGCCAGGAATCAGCAAGAGTTGCGTGAAAAGGCAGTATTTGCAGAGGTATCTTCCGCATCAGCTATGGAAGCAACAACGCACATTCTTGGAAGATGAGAGGTGAAAAATGAAAGATAGGAAGCAAAATCTCCCATCAAAGAAAAGCGTCGAAGATGCAATTAAGATCATAGACGACTTTCGTGCAGTATGCCGGCATCAGATGGATGTAGGGTACTGGGCAACAACAGATTTTCCATCCAAGCATCACATCAACAAGGTGCTGCAATTGCAGTATCCAAACCAAGAGGACCTGATAAATTACTACGGAAATGGATTAACGAGACGTATCAATAGCATGGTAAGCATATGTAAGGCATACATTTCTTTCCTAAGAGAAGATTATGAGAAAGTGGAAAACAGTAAGTAAAGAAATCGCTATTGATTCCAAGCACTTAGCCCTCATAAAGGCTGAAGTGGAGCTGCCAAACGGGGTAGTTTCAGACTACTTTTATTCTGATAGCCATGGCAATGTAGTAATAATACCTATTAAGCCAGGCGAGGAGCTAGGATCTCATACATACGTCATGGTCAGACAATACCGCTACCCGGTCGGGTCGTATGATCTTGAGTTTCCTGCCGGCCGAAGAGAGCCTGGCGAGGCAATTCTGGATGCCGCCCTGCGGGAATTAAGGCAGGAAACTGGGTACTTAGCGAAGGAAATAAAGCTAATATATAGCATGTATTCACATCCAAGTGGAAGTAATGGCACAACATCAGTGTGTTTGGCCGTAGTTGATGACGAATCACGGGCAAATAGCGAATTAGATGTAGAAGAACAACATGCAGATCTTGTGGTTGAGGAGATAACCCCGGAACAGCTACATAAAAAGATTTTATCTATGGAGATAACCGATCCACATACACTTGCGGCAGTAGCTGCATTTACAATGAATTCAAAAGCTGCCACCAAGTATTTGGGTGGCAAATCGGAGGAAGAATGAGAAAGTTTAGTAATTGGGGGAATAATCGCTCACAACAAAACCGTAGGCCCATGAATAGGCCGTTAGGCAAGTTTGATCCGCGTGTTGACAATTCGAGCGAGATACTGGCGTCGTTTACCTTTAGAACTGTAAAGGCATCATATGGAGATGATAGCGAGCGCCTACTGCGCAAATTTAAGAGAGTGGTGGAAGCTTCAGGAGTACTTTCAGAAATAAAGAAGCGTGAACACTTTAAAAGCCGTAGCCAAAAACGTCGTGAGCAAAAGATGAAATCGATAAAGAATGTTCGCAAGCGTCAGGCGAAGTTAGAGAGGATGCTGGATTTCGACTCAAAAAAGGCAAATCCACGCCCATACAATCAGCGACCTCAATATGACGACGGGCAGCAAAGGCAAAGCAACAGCTAGTCGAATGTAAGCATATATGATTCAATAAGGGCGCAGCAAGTTTAGCCCATGGTAGCTATAAGCATGGGAGAACAATATGGCCGATGATGATGATTACGTAGATGATATAGAAGTTACGTGTATCGAAGATCAAAGAATTATTATGCTTACCGGAGAGATCGATGAGCGGAAGGCCCAGCAGTTTATAAGGTACTTGGTACTGCTCTCTTCACAGAATCCAGCGGAGCATATCACAATCTACATATCTACGTATGGCGGAGACATGTATGAAATGAATGCAATGTATGACGCTATGTGCTTGGCTAAGTGCCCAATTCATACTATAGGTATAGGAAAGGTTATGAGTGCCGGTGTGCTGCTACTTGCCGCTGGCGACCGGCGCTCCATAGCAGAGCATACGTCAATAATGATGCACCAGGTAAATACCGAGGTTTACGGAACTGTTACAGATTTATCAATTGAAGTGAAGCATACAAAGGCTCTGCAGGATACCATGTATAAGCTATATAGCAAATACACTGGAAAGCCAATTAAGCAACTTGAAACGGATCTAAAATCCGATAATTACCTAACAGCCCAGGAGGCGCTTGATTATGGGTTAGTTGATGAGATTATGTCGTCCACAACTCAACTTACAAAAATCAAAAAGAGAAGACGCAGATGATTCGAACACTATTCGTATTTCTGGCACTATTACTGTCGTGTAGCCTGCGCGCACAGACCGATATAGACTGTACATTTAAGTACAGGATGCCCTTAGAGACAGATATTCCCATATGCTCATATGAGCCTATATCCAAACAAGATCTGACCTTTATAAGCAATGTAATATCAGATATCCCGGAATCATATTACAAGTATCTCTCCACCATAGCTGGCAGAGCAGATCTTAAGAAAAGATCAATAGAAAGGGTTGACATAGCACTTCTCTCTCTCGAAGCACTGAATGATGGCACGTTACCGTCTGGATTTAATCGTAACAATGACGTTGTAGGGAGATATTATCCTGGAGAGCGCAGAGTGTACGTAACCCTTGATTCAATTAAAAACACAGAAACCGTACTCGTGCACGAGGTCGTGCATCTGATGAATTCTGATTATAATATAAGCAATCGTGACATTGACGAGAATCTGGCTTATGCATTCGAAGAGTTCTGGATCAATAGATAGGAGATGGGATGCACGGAGGGCTTATGCTCGGCTGCCATGGCTGCAGGAAGTTCGGCTTCTCCATATGCAAGGGCACCAAAAACAAAGTCCTGGACCTATCAAGGCTTGGACCAGACTCTAAAGAGATCCTTGATTACCTGGATAATCACTTCAAAATATTTGAGCAGGTTATACAGGACAATAATGCTGTGAACAATTTACTAGAGTACATAATAAAAAATGATCTAGTTGTAGAGCACCTTAAAAAATTACTGTACGAATATCGTGTAATGCATAAACCGTGCGGGTTATACTTTTATGTAGAAACAGATATGGAGAATATGTGAATATTACTGATTCAGCAAGCAATAGTGATGATGATTATATTGTTGAGTCATTCTTCGATCTGTATAGGGTATACATGGAGCTACAGTACATAATAGAGCTGTGCAAACCATATTTTGAGTTACCTTCAGGTAGGAAGATAATTGACGATCTCATACACATATCGCGAGATTACAGCTCAAGAATAGAACTTATCGTAAATAATAATAGGGACGCATTACTGTCTGAAAGCACCATAGATATAGTATCGTCCTCAATAACTAACCTGGCTGACAAGTTTGCTAAAATTCCGTGGCCAGAGCATGTGCGTATATACAATGACACCATAGATGCTGAATTCGCAGAGTATGTAACATCGGCCCTGATATCTACAGAACCACCATGGCAGTTTGAAGGAAGAGAGTGGAGCTTTGTTAGCACAAGCAAATACCCATCAAAGCGGAAAGAGCTGATATGCAAAAGCAGTAGCACTAGGGAATGGAACGGTGCTCATATAGTTCTTGATGATGATAAGGTGAGTAAGATATGCTTATTTGAGAATGATACATCTACATTTACAGTACACGTTTATAATGATGGCATTCACGAGATTATTCACAGTAAGTCGCCGGTTGAGGTTGCGGCAGAAGTTGAAGTAACCAGTCAACCTGACAATAAAAATAACAAGTCTGATGTGCCGTGGGGAGCTGTAATCGCAGGTACTGTTGGAGGACTGTTGCTATCGTCAATTCTAAAAACAAGCAAAACAAGCAAAGTAGCGTTAAAAGAGCACGGCGTGAAGCACGAGGTAGTCACATAGACAACATGTCTAACAAATCGACAATTAAATTCGATGCTACGGCAAGTCAAATTGTGAAGCAGACTTCGCTTTGCAAGACAAAGTGTGGCAGAAAGGGAACTGTAGAAGGGGCATGGTGTAGCATATGTTACGCCAAGTACCAAAAAGGACACCTTACATCATCCGGTGACATTTCACCGGCTATCATAAAAAAGCAGTGGGAATTAGATGCGAAGCGGAAACGCCGACAGGCTCGCCATGCCGCTAGAAAAATAGAGGGCATGACCAGCAGGCTAGAGCATATCATAACACCATCGTCACTAAAGGTCCTTGCCTCCTCAAAGACAGATGTAGATAAGCCCAAATATTGCGACAAGCTATCTTTCTGGACTTCCGACACAGTATGCTATTCAAGACTTTTCATCACAAAACACAAGAAGTGCACAAAGTGTAAAATTCACAATGATTCAATAGAGAGCCTTCTGCAGTTTACTGAGGACATTTATGCCAAAACCGCCACGTCTACCGCCACCCAAAATAGCGACTCGCCAGATGCTACAGGAGTCGTCACCGCCGCCCCCACCACAGAATAATGAGGCTGCCGTCAGAGAGAGCCTAGAAAAGACACGCGCGGCACTACAGGTCCTTGTTCTTGAATACAAAGAGTTGCTACAAAAGACGCAGTTAGCATCCAATCGTTCAACAGAGGAGAATAGAGCAAGGCATAAGCTGATTGTAGACATGCATGACCTGGCCTCACAACTTGAATTCGTCAATGCAGGAGAGGGGCTAATGACACTGTGCGTTACGGCACTGCACTCAACACTTGTAATAAAAGATGAGATCAATGATGTTAAGTTTCAAAACGCAGTGCTAAATAAGCGTTTTAAATCAGCAGTAGAGAGAGCGGATGCAGAGAAATGATTGCTTGGCAAACTACAGAGGACAGCAAGGCGCTGCGCAAGCAACTTGCAAAATCACTATCATTTGAGTCAGTAGCCAAGAAATACGCAAATAGAATCGAGGCCGTATGCTCTGCATCATGGACGCATAAGTGCACCTGCCCATTTCACAAGAACGGACAGGAGCGCACGCCATCGCTACACCTATCAGATTTAGACAAGACGTTTTTTTGCTACGCCTGCTCTGTAAGTGGAGACATATTTGATTTTATAGGGATGATACGCGGGTCACCAGGCGACACTGTCGCTATGAAGTATAAGGAGTCAAAGAACATATCGATAGATCTGACAGACATCACCCCATCAAGAACAAGATCGAATGTTCACGAGATTAATCTACAAATAAGCATATCAATACGCGAATATCTAACATCAATAAAGGATACCGGGTCATACAATGACGACATTTGCTGGTCAGAAAGTATCTTCAAACGGATGGATGAAAGATTTGCGAAGTTAACAGATGACGATGCTGAGCAAGCCAGGAACTTCTCGTTGCAAGTCATGATGGAACTTGAGCGGAGGAAGTCATGAGCGTTAAGATAGGAGTTATTGGCGACGTACACCTTGGTGCAAATCAATGGGCGGGACGGCAGCACCCGGTATTAAATGTAAATACACGCCTACTTGATTATGCCGAAACACTAGATATAACCATTGATGAAATGGCAGCAGCCGGAGTGACGGAGATAGTATTTACGGGTGATATATTTGAGCATAGATTTCCGTCAATTGTGCAGCAGAAGATTTTCTCGCAAAGCCTTCACAGAGCACTAACTAAAGGAATAGAGCGCATTCACATTGTTATTGGCAACCATGATCAGCAGCGAATTCATGCAACAACCACGCTATCCTATCTAAAGGAGCTGAATCTAGCCAACATAAGAGTCTACGACGAAATGACGCTGCGTACAATAGAGTGGTTCAACAGGCCAATAGCAAATATAGTATTCATGCCATATCGTGACAGATTGTGGGTAGAGCAGGACAATCATTCTGATGCGATCGAGACAATACAGAGAGAGCTTGACGCCACATTGTCTGTACGAAATAACTCGATACCAACCATATTAATTGGACATATGACCATAGAGGGGACATTTGTTGATGAGGCATATAAGGATTTATATGGAGAAAATCAGCTAACTCTGCCACGCAGCATGTTTAACAACATCAATGTCACATTAATGGGGCACATACATAAGCCAGATGTATTAAGTTATTCGACGTACATTGCATATGTAGGATCAATGGAGAAACGTGGTGGATTTGAAAATCACGATAAGCTGTACGCCATCATTGATTTAGAGACGGCATCGGTAGAGTATCATAAAGAGCCATGCAGAAATATGCTTGATATGACACTGGACTATTCATCAGTTATTCAAGGAGAGCAGTTGATGGATCGTATCAGGGAGGACATGATCTCATATGCCAATGAAAACGAGCTACTTGGCAGTATTGTGCGGCCGACAATACGAATATGCGCAGAGGACGAGCAATTTCTAGACACCAGATCCGTATCAGCACAGTTAAGGGACACGCATGGCGCACACTTCTGCTCTGAAATTAAACCAGAAGTGATTACATCCAGGCAATCAAGAGACGACAGGATTACAGAAGGAATCTCTCATATACAGGCTCTGCAAATGTTTTTAGAGAACTCGGTAGATGATGTTGAAGTCAGAAAGATGCTGATCGACGCTGGAGTAGACATCATTAATGCAGCAGGAGACATAAGTGCTTCCCATTAAACTTGAGCTAAATAATTTCAAAAGTCATACGCATTCGGTGATAGATTTTAACTTCCCATCAGCCCTAATACTAGGAGAGAGGTCTGGCGACCCTCGACGAAGCAATGGTTCCGGGAAAAGTAGTTTGCTGGAAAGCATTTCATTTGCTTTATACGGAGAAACCGGAGATAAAAACGCAGATGATGTGGTAAAGCACGGACAGGTGACATGTGACGTAATGCTTGAGTTCATGCATGGAGATCAAAGATATCAGGTTAAGAGAACGCGAAATGCCAAGTATTCAAAAATGATAACGGAATTTTGGCGCATCACAGAGGATGGCCAGAGGGAGAAGTTGCACGGTGATACAAATAAGATCACCGACTCAATCATATGTGATACAATAAAATGCTCATATGAGGTTTTTCTCAACTCAGTGTATTTCAGACAGGGATCGTTCTTTGATTTCGCACAGGGGACATTCTCCTCGCGCCAGGCGCTACTAGGCTCGCTTCTCAATCTAGAGGACTGGGCAAAATACCAGAAGCTAGCTAAAACCAGGTTTGACAAGTTAGATGGAGAAATCGAAGTCCTCCGAACACAGCTGCTGCAA
>ERZ1292625.2396-Hain-H41-01um-R1-2396-length-17537-cov-8_pt1 | contig 17537 bp, 16 predicted proteins | sample MGYA00564400_ERZ1292625 | MGnify/ENA primary metagenome ERZ1292625 (study PRJEB36523, sample SAMEA6512639) | groundwater metagenome | collected 2019-01-08 | study: AquaDiva: Metagenomics assemblies of 32 groundwater samples
CATTGATCAAGTCGGTCACTCTCAAAACGTTGCACTTCGAAGTTGAAGAAGGGGTCCGTAGATCTTAAATCTGTCATCGCTACATAAGCTGGCGTCCAGTTTGTTCCATCATAGCGAAGCATTTGTCCATTCGCTGTTGGCAATGCACTTAATGTTTTACCTTTTAATTTATCTACCGACGTCGCACCGTAAGTTCCACTGACATCACCAACAAAGGCTGCTGCTGAGGTCAGCTTCGCATCCAGCTGAGTTTGAATCGCAGAAGTCACGCCATTCACATAACCAAGTTCAGTCGCTGTAGTGGTCGCAGCTACGGGAATTCCATTCGCATCCGAAGCCAAAGCACGGCTTGCTGTGATCGCTGTGGCATCCGCCATAACCCCTGATCCATTATTAATTACTAAAGTATTATTTGTTCCATTAGCTAATTTTGTTCGCGCAATCGCTGCTGCAGCTGCGACTTTTGCGTTATCAATCGCTAACGCCGCAACTGTGGGATTTGGATAAGTTCCAGCTAAATCTCCACCTGCTGCTCCTGTAGGCGAAGCTCCCGCTGCTGTTCCCAAAGTTTGAGTGGCCGTTCCATCGTAATATTTTAATTGCTTCGCCACAGAGTCATACCAAAAACTTCCCGCCGCTGGCGCTGTCGGTGGTGCCACCATAGTATAACTTGGAATTGTCGCCCCTGCTGTCGTTTGTGTACCAATGTATTTTCCACTTGTTCCAGAAATAAGACTCATTAAATCTGTCAATTGAGTTGGATCCAGTGCCGGAGCTGTCACAGGATTTCCACTGCCATCCACCGTTCTGACCAAATTTGTTGAGCTGAAGGTTCCAACTCGCTCGGCCTCTACAGCAGCAATTGCCATTGGCGAATATCCTAAAGTCATAATCGGCATGGGTTCATAAGCTCCCATAGTTTCATCTTTAAAATAAACAATAAACTTTCGATTATCATTAGCCGCTGGAGTGTAAGTCGTTCCACTCACGCAACGAGTGGAATCAAAAGTCATCACACCACGATTGGAAAATATTCGGTCAATCGCATATGTTGCAGTGTCGGTTCTTGTTCCCGTTCCATCATTGATTGTAAGTCCGTAAATACCTTTTGAGCCCGACATGTTCTTTGTTTGCGTCTCTTCATACATCAAACAGTTTTCGGCGCCAGGAGATCTGACTTGCATCAGAAACTGCACTGTCGTTCCTTCAAGAGGATTTCCATCTGGCTTGATGATCCGTCCCTGAAAGGTAATCCCATTTCCAGCTACAACGAAAGACGAATAAAAAATAACCATCAATAAAAACACAAATGATTGTTTGATCTGGCTGATTCTATGTACAGGTAGTAATTCCATACACTAGACTTTCGGCACAAAGCCGAAAAAACCTTAGTCTATAAACAGGATTTGTCTATTATTTAGACGAAATAATAAAAATAATTTCTCTTTTTGAGAATAAGCCCTAAAGACCTATCGCTTTACGTAATGCAAATGCAGTCCATTGTTTTAAATTTTCATCTTGAATTTTAAAACAATGGGGCAGCATCACCATGGGATAATACAAAGACTGAAATAAACTCAATTCAAATTGAGACTCCTCGATAGGACCATAGGAAGTGAAAAAGGCTTTTGCTACTGGCTCTTCGAAAATCATCCAAGCCAAGGAAATATCTAAACCCCGATTTCCGACATAAGATTCGCCCCAATCACTCAATCCAATAAATTCGAAATTTTCACTCAACATAACTTGTTGGCAGGACAAATTGCCGTGCAATAAAACTTCTTCATTTTCCACTTCCAGATCTTCGTAGCCCATAAAAATTTCACGAAGCACCGCAATAGGCAAACCAACTTCTTCAAATTGATTTTCGTGCTTACGCCAAAGATTTTCACAATGTTTAAGGCGCTCTGAAAAACTAGGGTTTGGTATTATCTTATTTTTTACCAAAGATTTTGAATGAACGGGAATGTTATGCAGTTCTTTTAAGGCCAAGCCCAGTTTGCGACCAAATTCCAGCGACTGACAACTCCACAAAACCTGCTCACTTAGCTTTAAAGAAGTTTCTTTTCTGTCTTCCGAAAGACAATAAAGATATTTCGATTCGGTAAATGTTTTTTTAAGGGCCTTCGTAATCACTTAGCCTTATGGTAACCGCGAATTTAAAAAATTCAAAAAAATGTTTCTTATTCTGGAAGCAAAGCGCAATTCTTATCAATTCAGTTATTGATATTGGCGGGAATTCCAGAAAGAGCTATGTTTCTTGAGCGGCGTTTCTTTGCAGAGGAGATTTTATGTTACAACTTTTTTATTCGCACTTTTCCCTGATAGTTAGCTCTATTTTTTTCACGGGAACCTTCGCCCTTGCCGCGCCCACCGCAGATTTCAGCATACAAATCAGTCAAGATAAGGCGGTAAAATCCCTTATCTTAAAACCAAGCACCGAACATCATTTCAATCTTAAAGCACCCTCACAAGCGCAAAGAACGAAGGGCAAAGACACACAGCCCTTAAGTCTTAAACTTGAATCTACGTCCGGGAGCGTCGTCCTGGGTCCTCTTGATAATAATTGCGAGATCACTTTGGAACTCTACATCTGTGATGATAACAACACTTATTGCGTTCCTCAAAAAAAGCTTCTTCAGTGCAATGATTTAAATCAACAGGTCGTCGGGGCAAAACCCCTCGATCTGGCAACTAAAAGCGCAACCGAAAAAAAATCCTCTGCGGATGAACTTTTTATTTTCAACGAGCCCGAGCTGGCTTTGGATCAATCGCAAAAAACGAAGAAGCCCTTGCTTGTCGATTTTTTTGGAACTTGGTGTCCACCCTGCAACGTTCTTGATGAAACGGTCTTTAACACACCTGAGTTTAAACAATTAAAACAAGATTTTGTTTATTTAAAGTTGGATGCCGATCATCCTATTTCTTGGGATTTAAAATCTAAATTCAATGTCCAAGGCTATCCGACAGTCATCTTTGCTAATTCCAAGGGTGAAGAAATATCTCGAGTGGTTGGCAGCCGTTCCGCAAAGTCCTTCATTCAAGAAATGAAATCTGCACTTAAATACAAAACATTAAGCCTTGATGAAAGAAAAAAACGCGCGGACGCGGTGACCTTGCCTGAAGAAACTTGGGCTTTTGGCGAGATGTATCTTCGCCAAGAAGACAAAGTAAATGCTTTGAAATATTTTTCTTTAGCGGCGAAAAAGAAAAATCTTAAAGACAAAGAAAAAGATCTTTTGCAATATCTACCACTGGCTTTGATGGCTAAATCTTCAGATAAGAATTTGCAAACTCAAAGCATCGAGCTCTTAAAAATTTCCTTAATCAATTTTCCTACCGAAGAAACTTTTTACGATAAAATTTCTCTTTTAAACAAATATACTGAAGAGCAAAATGACGAAAAGCTTAAAACTTGGGTGCAAGAACAAACTCTGGTGATTGTTGATCTTTGGCTCAAAAATCCTAAGTTAACAACGAATACGGAAATGACTGTTGCTGATTTATGGAGTCTCAAATCGGCAGCTTATGAAGAATTAAAAAGAGAAAATGAATCCAAAGCGGCCTATAAAAAAACCGCAGAAGCTTACTTGGATCTTATCCAAAAACAAAAACTCAATGTCGAGTCTTCTCGAGGCTACAACATTGAACGCATTTATGCGATTTACAAATCAGGTGATTTTGATACCGCCGAACGCTTGTACTCACAGATGCAAAAAATTTATCCCTTCGAATTTACTTTTTTCTACAATCACGCTCAAATGCTGAAAGAAATGAAAAAAGACACTGAGTCTTATGAAAAAGCCGAACAAGCTTACAAGTATTCCTATGGGGATAATAAACTTCGTGCTGTTTATCTAATGGCAGAATTGCAATCACAAAAGGGTGACAAAAAGAAAGCTTTAAGTTTGCTGGATGAGGTTATTAAAACAACACCGCTTCCTGCGAATGAAAACGTTCGAACGCATCGTTATGTTTCTCGGTTAAAAAAATTGAAAGAGACTATATCAGCTCAAAAATAACTATTTTTTCAAAGCCATTTCGCAGTTATCATACAAACTTAATAAACGAACACCAAAATAAGTTCCTGCTTTAGTAATTTGCCATGGAGGATAGGGGAAAAATTCAGCTCGGGCACATTGCCCTTCCTTAACGGCCGCCCATTGTCGATCTTCCGAAGATCCAGTGACGATTTCACTGCTTTTATGATCACGAATGGCAATAGCGAAAGAAAAAACTTTATTTGGAATCTGGGACTGGGCTTCCCCCGTGGAAATAACGGCCATGGTATCCAGTACGTGTTTAGCTCCAGTGATTTCCCCTGTTACAACTCGCGAAAAAATATAGGGATAACCAAAAAACAAAACAAAACCGAGACCAATAAGAATGACCACAACAACAAGACGGCGAAATAAAAACATTAAGAAAATTTTCATATACCTTACTTTACTCCTTTTCGAAGAAGATCTTCATCATGTTTTTCTTCTTTTTTATCAAATTCATTTTTATTGAACCCGGGAAATATCGTATTACTATCAAATAGCGTATTCAGTTCATTCGCATCAATGCCATTCGGACAACTTTTTGCAGAAGCACAAAAAGCCCTTGAGCTCAACAATCTCTTCATGCGGTCCCGCATGTAGGCACCGATCATCGCCGTGTCGTATTTTCTTTTTAAATTTTCAACTTCCAATCCAACGGCGCTCAGTTTAACTCCAATAATTTCATGATCGAGCGTTAAATAAGACACATCCATCATTTCCTTTTGGATCTCGAGACTGGCATCAGTGAGTTTTTCTTTTGTTTTTTCATAAGTTTTATCTGAAGCCCTTAGATGAGCTTTCGCATACAGTATGTCATCTTGAGTTTCTCCAAGTTCATTGCGCAGCCCTTTTAAACGTTCTTTTTCATTTTCTCGAGATTCTTCAAGTCTTTTGATCTGTGCTTTTCGATTTTGGTGATCACGTGTAAAATCGTCGTCAAAGTCGCGCTCAAAAAAACCCAAGAACCCACCCTTTTTTTGAGAGTAAGCCGGCGCACTTGCTTCAAAAATTTGTTTTTCTTCCTTAATTCGCTTGTTATAATCTTCAATGGTTTTATTTTGCTTATTTAAACTTTGTTGAAGCTCAGCTTCAACTCGTTCAGTCTTTTTAAGTACATTCTTTGCTTCTGCTTGGGCCTCTTCAGCATTTTTATGTTCTTCGAATGGGGTTTCAGCTCTGGCTTGAAAAACAAAAAGTATAAGAAATAAAAATTTCATAAAACCTCTCTCTGATCGAATGATTATTGTATCCAATAATCATTTAAACTGCCTAGGCTGGGCAGGCTAAGGTCCAGACTAATCAACAAGATTAAGCTCACCCATTTGATGAGGAGTTAATTTTCCATTGTATAAGCGATAAAGCCAAATATCTTCGTGTTTGCGAAAGGCGGCAGGTTTTTTCTTACTCTCTGTTTTCGCAAAGTTTTGCATTAACATTTCATTATAAAGTTTTTTTAATTTTTCATTATCGTTAATAATCAATTCAACTTTGCCCAACAACAATAATGTTTCAGCCGATGGAATTTTATACATTTTTTTTTCTTTAAAACTTTTGTCAATGAAAGATAAAGACTTTAATCCCAAAAACAGGGACCAGGCGCAGAAAATACGGTAATCCTTACGCGACACAGGCAAACTCAAAAGATAATCAATTGCCCCTTCGCCATCAATCAATAAACTTTGGCGCATTTCTTCGCGATCTGGAACTAAAAAACGTCCTTGAGTTTCGTCATCCATCTGGTCTTTAAGCAAATTGATCTTTTGCAAAAAGAAACCAAATCGATAGGAATCTTCGAGAGTTTTATTTGAAATTTCATACTTATCTTCGGAAAATCGAAAGAGCTCAGAAAGCATTTCGCCGACAACTCCTGCGACAAAAAAACAATACTGATTCGCCTGAGTCATTGTTTGCAAACTCAAAGCATTGCCTTCATCTTTTCGAGCCTTTTCTGACCAGTGGGCCATTCCCTGTTTCATGTCTAAAATAGTGCGACTCAGAATGTTCTTTACGTTTTTGGGAAGTTGATGCAGATCCGAAAAAAAGAGGAAACTTTCTTGCAACAATTCTTTTTCACCCTTTGGAATTTCTTCTGCAAAAGTGGTCGCCCATTGATCAACCTTTTCTTTTTCGGGAAGCCTTAATATGAAGGTCTCAAACTCTTCAAATGCTTCGGTCTGCTGACTTATTTTTTTCCATGGAGAGTCCTCGATCGTATCAACCAAGCGACATAAAATATAAGCCAATCCGACCCAATGTTTGAAAGGACTATTGAGCCGATCAATACAAAAGGCAAAACTGCGACTGACATTTTTAAGATGATGGGAATAGATTTGATCTTGATTCACGCGATATTAATAGGGCTATTTAGTAAATAAGTCACGGGGGCAAATTCTAATACAGAGTCCGCCAGGCGTCGGCGTCGGCCGCATCCTTAGCACAAACCTCGACATTGTCCTAACACATCTCTTGCTGGGACGGCATCGACACGAGAGCTTCAGCTATCACAAAAAACACTAAGACCAAAAAAGCCAGTGAATCTGCAATGTTGGGTTGCAAAAAGCTGTGGTATATTGATCTTAGAAAGTGAGGAGTTTATGAACGAAAAAAAGAAATCTTTTAAAACTTTATCTGAGGACATAAAAGCTCGCCGAACGAGCCCCATTCCAAAAGAAAAAGTAGATGCATTCAACAAAATCATGGAAGAAGAGGACCGTCTTCGTCAAGAGAAACAAAAAAATAACCCTGAAAAAGCTGGCAAGAAAAAAATCGCAAACCCTTCTGAGATCGGCGTTTAAAACATGGGTCGCGTAATCGCTTTTTCTGAATTTACCTCTTACATGAAGGACTTCTCAAAAGAACTTAAGGATGTGGTTGTCCCCGATAGCGTGGCCAAAAAATACCGCAGTTATCATTTTGATTGATGAACTACCATTTTTCTGTGCGATTTTTTTTGATTTCGCTTCTTCGACTTTTGCTTTCTTTTCTTTTTAGTTTCGAGCTGTAGGTTGGCTTGGTGGCCTTTCTTGGTTTGGGACGAAAAAACGACATCTCGAGCAGTTTTTGGAATCGCATCAGACATTCTTTTTTATTTAACTCTTGGTCACGATGAATGTCCGAGCGAATACACAAAATTCCTTCCTTAGTAATCCACGAAGAAAGCTTTTCAGCGATGGTCGTTTTTTGTTCCTCATTAAACTGAGCTGACTCGAGATAGGACCAACGCAATTGCACGGATGAATTTGTGCGATTGACGTTCTGACCGCCAGGGCCGCGGCTTCGCTGCGCAGTAAAACTGATTTCGCGCTGAATCTGACTCCATAAATGCTCGCTGAGTGGGCTGTTGCTCATAAAAGAATTATGACGCAAAACATTGAGCACGACAAGAAAGATCGAAAAATGACAAAGCATCCGAATATCTGCTAGTGTGCATCTATGCAAATTGCCCTTGTTTTATTTATTTCACTTATTATTGGATCAGGCATTGGCCTTATCGTTTTTCGGCTTATTCGAGAACAAATAATAAAAAAAGCGAATGAAGAAGCCCAAGAGTTTCACGATGACGTTAAAGAATGGCTGGATCTTCGCACTTTAGAAGAAAATGAAAAATATCAAGAAATCGAAGCTTCACTTTGGGCCAAACAAGACGCTGAAATTTTAAGAATCGAAGAGCGCATTGAGACTCTTCAAGAGTTGATCGATGAAAATAAAAAAAAACAGGATGATTCTTGGCAAAGAATAAAATCTAAAAATCAAAACTACGAACGAGAAATCCAAAGCCAAGAAAGTAAAATTAAGAATCGTGAAAAAAGTCTGGATTCTTTGAAAGACCAAGCTAAAGAGCTTTCCAAACAAATGGTCGACAGCATGATTCAGAAATTTGGTTTTTCTGTACCAGAAATTAAAACTCAAATTGAACAAGATCTGGAAAAAGAAGTTCGGGATCGCGCCATTAAGTTTCTTGAGATGCTGGATGAAGATCTTAAGACTCATTCTGAATCCCGAGCGAAACAACATTTGGATACAGCTTTAGATCGTTTCATTCGACCCTACTGCTCGGAACGTGGCATTGGTTCCGTGCAATTTCCCGAAGATCCACAAATCAGAAAAAATTTCTGTGATCCCGCTGGAAATAATATCAAAGCGGTGCAAGATGCTTGCGGTTGTGACGTCATCGTCGATGATCAATCCGATCAAGTCGGCATCGCCGGCTATGACCCCGTACGACGGGAACTTACTCGTCGAACTCTTGAGCGTATTTTGAAAGAAAAAAAGTTCATTAATCCTGACGGCATTCGAAGAATTGCCGAAAATCAGAAAAAAGAACTTTTTCGCCAAATTAAAGCTGACGGAGACAACATTGCTCGCGAACTTCGTTTAGAAGGAATGCATCCCGAAATTCGTCAGATGATGGGAAGCTTAAGATACCGTTACTCATTTACTCAAAATCAATACTTCCATTGCGGCGAAGTCGGTTGGCTTTGTGGTTTGTTAGCCGCAGAACTTCAACTAGATACTAAAAAAGCCCGCCGAAGCGGCTTGCTTCATGATCTAGGAAAATCCATGGATCACACCATTGATGGCGGCCATGCCATGATTGGCGCGGACTTCATAGAAAAACGCGGCGAAGCGGCCGACGTGGTTCACAATGTTCGAGCCCATCACTTTGATGTGGCACCTGCCACAGATCATGCTTACCTGGTGATTGCCGCTGATGCGATTTCAGGCGCTCGCCCAGGCGCACGTCGTTCAACAATCGAATCTTACAATCAAAAAGTGACCGTACTTCAAGACATTGCTCGCAGTTATGATGGCGTTACGGATTGCTATATTTTGAGTGGCGGTCGTGAATGTCGAGTCATGGTTAATGGCAAAAAAGTAAATGACCTTGAGGCTTTAACTTTGTCTCAAAAAATTGCCCGACAGATTGAAGAAGAATGCAGTTATCCAGGACAAATCAAAGTCGTCGTGGTTCGCGAGACACTGGTTAACGAATCCACCATGGCTCGCGCTTAAGAAGGACTTCTTCCGTGATACTGATCTTCGTCAAAATCATCCACCAATATCGCATCATAACGAACCCCATCAGCATCACGAATCAGTTTTAACTCATCTTCGCTGATGACATTTTTACTGCGAGCTTCGTCCAAAAGATCATGCACTTTTCTTTTTGGCAGAACTTTATCTTTCACGGCTTTCTTAATTTTCTTTTCCGCACCCTCAGCATTAAGCACAGTCTTGAAGGCGTGTTCAAGGCGACCCAACTGTTGATCACGTGATTTTGGAATGTATATCCCATCAGTCAGTCGTTCTCTGAATTCAGAGTTCTCTAACATCGCACTACTGATAAGATGAGAATATCCATCGGAAGCTAAACTTCCGAATGAGTTCACTCTTGACCATCCACCAATCCAACCTTTTAGGAACCAACGGAAACCGGGAATTTTCATATTATCAAAAAGTCCGTCAAAACCTTTTTGTAATTCAGTCATGCATAATTTTAAATTGTAATGCACCAAGGGAAGATCAGCTTCTTTTCTTCCTTCAGCTTCAAAACGCCGAAGCACAGAAGAAGCGATATACATATGAGCCAATATATCAGCAAATCTGCCAGTGATTTTTTCCTTCAGTTTTAAAGTCCCGCCCAAACTTCCCATGGCGACATCCGACATAATCGCAAAGCTCGCCGAAGCCCATTGCAGACGACGAAAATATCTTCTCATTTGCGGATGGCAACTTGGCGAAGATGCTAAATAACCGCGAGTCACCGATAATAAAATACTGCGGCAAAGATTTCTGACAACGTGACCCACGTGTCCCCAAAAGGCGCGATCAAAACCGCGGATGTCATTGGCCTCTAAAGTTCTTACTTCCTCATAGGCAAAGGGGTGAGCCCGCAAAGCTCCTTGACCGAAGACAATCAATGTTCTGGTTAAAATATTAGCGCCCTCAACCGTAATTCCAATTGGTGTCGCTACATAAATTTCAGCTAATAAATTTCTTGGACCTAAGGAAACTCCCGCCCCACCCATAATGTCCATGCCATCGATCACAACTTTTCGACCCATTTCTGTCGAATAATACTTCAGCATCGCGGTAATAACCGGAGGTTTAATTCCTTTATCCAATGCACCAACGGTAAATCTTCTCATCGCATCTTGAGCATAAGTCGAAGCCCCAATTCGGGCCATGGGCTCTTCAATCCCTTCAAAACGACCGATGCTGACACCAAATTGTCGGCGCACGATACCATGGGCACTGACCACTCTGGAAATAAGTTTCGAACCACCTGTCGATTGAGCAGGCAAACTAATTCCTCGTCCAGCGGATAAACAATCCATCAACATTCGCCAGCCAATTCCACAGCCTGACTTTCCACCAACAACGGCGTCTAAAGAGATAACGACATCTTTTCCTTGAGTCGGACAATTATAAAATGGAATTGACAGTGGATCATGACGACGGCCTACGACCACACCCGGAGTTTTTACCGGAATTAAAGCACAAGTAATTCCAACATCTTCACCTTTGCCAAGAAAATTTTCTGGATCACGAAGTCGAAAGGCCAATCCAAGTATCGTGCTGATGGAAGCTAAAGTGATCCAACGTTTATTCCAATTCAGTTTGATATAAAGTTTTCCATCATTGCCTTTGAACAAGACTCCGCTTGAAGTAATTGAACCCGCATCGGATCCGGCTAAGGGTTCGGTTAATCCAAAGCAAGGCATCTCTTCACCACTTGCTAAGCGTGGCAAAAGATATTTTTTCTGTTCGTCTGTGCCATAATGAATGATCAACTCAGCTGGCCCCAAGGAATTCGGTACCACTACACTAATTGTTGTTGGCAATGACCGCGACGCCATTTTCATAATGACTTCGGAATGACAGAGCGCTGAAAAACCCAGTCCACCGTATTCTTTAGGAATAATCATCCCTAAAAATTTTCCTTTTTTAATGTAATCCCAGACTTCTGGAGGGATCTCGCGAGTCTTCCAAATCTTCCAAGGATTGATCATCGTGCAAAGGGTTTCCACCGGCCCATTAAGAAAGGCTCGTTCCTCGCTGGTTAATTGAGGATAGGATTCGTTCATGATTTTTTGAAAATCAGGTTTTCCAGAAAAGAGATCTTTTTCGATCCATACAACTCCGGCATCAAGAGCTGTTCTTTCTGTTTCCGAAATTTTTGGAATAAAATCGAATTTCTTAAAAAGTGCCACCACCGCAGAAGAGACAATGGCCGCTCGTAAAATCGGCAAATTGAAGATCGCCATAATACCGACGTAAGCGCCTAAAAACCAAAGGGGAGCGCCAAATCCATAAACAAGTACAGCTCCGACAAGAGTCCAAATGAATAAAGGGCTGCTCATATAACCAATAATCAAAAGTCCGAGCAAACTTAGCGGAATACTGGCGCACAAATTTTCCAAAAAAAGTCCATGCAATTGGATGGTGTTCACGTATCACTCCTTTGATACGATAATTACACCTCTTTCATCCAACGAGTGCAAGGTGGATTATTTGGTTTCGGCTGCGGGCTTTTCTGTTTCGGGAGGTGGAGTTTCACCAGCTGGAGGAGTTGCCGTATCTGCGGGAGCGGCCATCTGCTCTTGGGCTGGTTGAGTCTCGACTTCAGCATCCTTAACTTCTGGAGCTGGAGGATTTTTTGAACAAGTAAAAGCTGTCGTTAAGACGAAAGTAGCAAGAATAAGAAGTAATGTTGTTTTCATTGCGAATTTCCTTTCATAGAAAAATAAATACTCGACTCCTGCAGGGTCCTTCATAAAATAATTGATGTCAACCTAGGACACGCCCTAAAGACAAATCAGCGCTGACAACCAGGGCACCAGAAACTGCTTCGTCCCGCTATAACAATTTTACGAATTTTTTCATGACAAACAAAACAAGCATCGCCCATTCGCCCATAGACTTTATGCGAGTTTTGAAAAGAGCCGGATTGGCCATTGGCTTTTTGAAATGTTTTAATCGACGAGCCACCCCGCTGAATGGCCTCTGTTAAGATTTGCCGAATCATCTGAATTAATTTTTCCAATTCGTCCAAAGTCAAACGCTGGCTTTTTTTAGTTGGCTTTATACCAATTGCAAAAAGAATTTCAGATGCATAGATATTGCCCACACCAACCACAACTTTGGGATCCATAACGGCGACTTTAATGCTGCGATTTGTTTTTTTAAACATTTCACGCAAATGAGAAGTTGAAAATTCACTAGACCAAGGTTCAGGGCCGAGCTCTTTCAATTTTTTATTTTTTTCTAAATTTTCACTAAAACCAAAAATTCCAAACCGTCGCGGGTCATTGTACACAAAACATTTTCCGTTATTGAGATGAATCTCGACATGATCATGTTTCACATTTTTCAATTTGAGGCTGTCAACGATTCGCCAATTTCCAGACATGCCAAGATGAGAAATAAGATAGCCTTTCGAAGTTTCGAATATCAGGTATTTTGCACGCCGGGAAATCGCCTTAATCGTGGCACCCTCTAAAGTTGTTATTTTTTTAATTGGAATAGGTTCACGAATATCTTTACGATAAAAAATAAACTTTTTAATCGCAGAATTTTTGTCAATCTCTTGTGAGAGATCTTGTCGAATCACTTCGACTTCGGGAAGCTCTGGCATGGTCGTCAGTGCATGTCAAAAATGACCTTAATGCAATGATTTTTGTCTGTATTAAAAGTTTTGTAAGCATTTGTTCCTTCTTCAATTCTTAAACGATGAGTAATAACAAAAGAAGGATCAATTTCGTCAGCAAGAATTCGTTTAAGCAAAGGTTGCATGTACTTTTGGGTGTGAGTTTGCCCCATTTTTAAAGTCAGCCCTTTTCCAAAAGCAGCTCCGAATGGAATTTTATCTAAAAAGCCTGCGTAAACTCCGGGAATAGAAACCGTTCCACATTTACGACAGGCATTAAGCGCTTGGCGTAAAGCATTCGGTCGATCTGTGGCCAGGCCAACTGCGGTCTTCACTCGATCTACATTTGCAGCAAAGGAGTAACCGTGGGATTCCATCCCGACGGCATCGATACATGAATCAGGTCCTTCGCCACCGGTTAAATATTTCAACTCATCGAGCAGTTCATCTTCTGCGCTAAAATCAAGTGTTTCCGCTCCGCCTGCTCGTGCCATTTCCAAGCGGCCAGCATAATGGTCGATGGCAATCACGCGTTCGGCTCCTAATAAAAAAGCACTTCGAATGGCCATTTGTCCTACTGGGCCAGCGCCCCAAACAGCAACCGTATCCCCTTGCTTAATATTGCAATTTTCAGCAGCCATATAACCGGTAGGAAAAATATCACTTAAGAAAATAACTTTTTCATCATCAATTCCAGCAGGTACTGACAAAGAATTTGTATCTACATAGGGCACTCGAATATATTCAGCTTGTCCACCCGCATAGCCTCCGTACATATGAGAATATCCAAAAAGACCAGCGCCGGAATGACCGTATAATTTATCGGCCATCAAGGAATTCGGATTTGAATTATCACAGGCCGAGTATTCTTCTGCTTTACAGTGATAACAACTTCCGCAAGCGATATCAAAAGGGATAACAATTTTTTCACCCACTTTTACTTTTTTAACTTCCGAACCAATTTCCACCACTTCGCCCATAGTTTCATGTCCAAGAATGTCGCCTTTCTTCATGCTAGGTATAAAGCCATCATAAATATGGAGATCAGATCCGCAGATAGCTGCCGTTGTCACTTTGACAATCGCGTCTCGCGGATTCAAAATTCTTGGCATTTTAACCTCTTGCATTTGAACATCAAGCCGTCCCTGCCAACAAAGTGCTTTCATTTTATCTCCTTAGTGCTGCATCTCAGATTGAGTAGTTTTTTCTTCTTCCGACCGTCCACTCGATTGCCCATCAATTGTCGGAACTTCTCCTGTTTCAAGATAAGCTTTCAAACGATGCAAGGTCAGTTGAGCAATACTGCAGGGATCTTCGCCAGCAAGTGATTCGGCAAATTCGACTAACTTGCCGCCGGGCAATGCATAATCTATTGAAAGACTAATTACGGTGCCTCGTCGAACTGGTGCCGGACTAAACCAAACAGAGCCCACAATTGTTGATTCTTGGGATGACGAACTGCTCTGCCAACTGATCATCGCCGCCGGCTGGTCTTGAATAATTTTGGTGCTCCATTCTCTGAATAAGCCTGAATTAAGTCTGACCGACCACCGTGATCTTTGTGGCGAAAAGAAATGAATTTCTAAAAGATTTTTCATAAAGTAACGAAAATTTTTAAAATTTCGACAAAAATCATAAATTTCTTCAGGAGTCCTATCTTCAACTGTAACCGCGTAATGATTTCTCTTTCCTTCCATTTCGGGTAATACTTCTCGCCACATTGATTTGCTTTTTGTTTTTTGATAAACGCGTAACATTCGCACCTCATTTTTTCAAACTACTCGTGCAAGGCTTGCAAAGCCGATTCCACTTGCTAACACCATCATCACGAACAAAAATGAGACAAAGATAAAAATCATTTTAAGCGGGCCACTTTTCCCAAAATTTTTTTTAATTGGGGCAAGAATCCACTCGCACCCGTCGATGTCCCTAAATTGTTTAAAATAATTTTTAAGGAATTTTGTACAAATAAAATACGTTAACAAAATTCGTAGACATCTTTTCTCAAAAAAATACACTGATAGAGTTCGTGTTGGAAAAGACCGGGAGTGGTAATTGCAACCTTGTTGGTCGGGCGTTGGGGATACGAAAACAATTAACATTTGTATAGTTATATTTTTTCTTTGAGCGATAAACTCGGGGGGCACATGAAAATTATTTTATTCTTTCTACTATTATTATCCTTTCTCATCCCACTTCTTCTTCCACCCGACGCCAAAGCTGTCACCGTGGGACGCTCTGGCCGCACTATGACCCTCGATGGCAAGCCGACTTTTTTTCTCGGCATGGATTCCCAACAGCTTGTTGCGGATCCCAACGTCAACTACATTGCGGTCCTGGATAAACTGGCCGCCATGCGCATGAACAAGGTCCGTATTTGGATCGACTGCTATTTTGGTTCTGGTAGCTATTATCATCCGTGGGTGCTCAGCAACGGTAAATTCAATCTGGACGTATGGAATCAAACCTATTGGAACGAACTAAAAAAAATGGCGGCGGCTGCCAACGCACGTGGCATTATTGTAGAGCTTTCCATTTTTGACGCCTATCCCGGCCAGGCAATCTGGTGGGCAAGAAAAGGTGGTCATGCCTGGAACAAAGCCTTCAATGTGAACGGAGTATTTTCGACCAACAGCCAAGGTACTTTTTTTCCTCAGTTCATGGATTTGAATTATACAGAGCGTTCGACTAGCGGGAAAACTTTGAAGGACTACCAGCAAGCTCTGGTGGATAAAGTCCTTACCGAACTGGGAGGATTTTCCAACGTCTATTTTGAAATCATGAACGAATTTCCAGGCGTTTTTAATCAGACTAACTGTGGTGGCGTCCCGTGTATCAACCTAGCACAGGTGTGGCAGAATTATTGGATTAACTACATTAATGCGCGTTCGACACGATTGATTTCCGCACATGTGCACCAGGATTCTGGTGCTCACACGATCGGCCTCCAGTACTTCTGGGACAATCCCAACCTAGACATCCTCAATTTCCATTTCTACAATTCCGATCCTAATAAGATCTCTGCTCTGATGAATCCTGCACAACGCAAGGGTAAGATCCTCCAACAAAACGAGAGTCTTCATTTCTGGAAACCAGAAGCGCCGAACGGCGTGCCGGCAGTGATCCGCGAAATCTGGTCTTCCTTTATGATGGGCGGGCACTATTCTGTGTACCTTGATGAAGATGGTCAAATGAATCTTCCAGGTTGGTCACAAGTCGCTCAGAGCACAAAAATGATACGTGATTTTTCCGACCGTTTCGATTTAGGAAAAATGTCTCCAGTCGACGCTAACGGCATTGAGTATGATAGTCAGATCGTCAAACAGGGACTCTTAAATTCAGGCTGGCAAGTTCTCGCCAATCCCAGCGGTTTAGAATACGCTGTTTATTTTTGGAATGGGACCAGCGGAGACATTCGCATGAATCTTCCATCCGGAAGTTATAACTTCACCTGGTATGACGCCCGCAATGGAAAAATACTTCGTACTGGCTCGGTAGCTGGCGGAGCCAGCGTTCTTGTTGCAGGCCCAGGATTGAACTCGTTTGATCCCGGCATCGGTGCGGCTCTAATGGTCAAGGGCTCGGCTGGTGTAGACTTGATTGTGACTGACGTTACTTACGCTAACGGAATATTCACTGCTCGAGTCAAAAATATAGGTGCTGTCTCTACCCGTGCAGGTGAAATTATCGGTGTAATTTATTATTTAAACAACGAATATAAAACCTATGGCTATATCTCTACTCCACTGGCTGCAGGAGCATCGGTAAATATCTATACTCAAGGTGGAAGCTTCTTCATTCCAGCGGGAGTTCACAGCGTAACAGCCTTTGTCGACGAAAAATTCGTCATCGCCGAGTCCAATGAAAACAACAACAAAATGACTGTTTCGATGGCGCCAAATCCTACCGGAATTTTTATTACGACGTTAATAGCAGAAAATAGCGGAAAATGTGTAGATGTCTCAGGTGCGAGCTTGAATGACGGGGCAGCCATTCAGCAATGGGCTTGTCACGGTGGTAAAAATGAGAACTTTATTTTTACTTATAAAGGCGGAGGTTATTACCAAATTAAAGCTGAACACAGCGGGAGATGCTTAGATGTGTCTGGCTCAGGCATGTCCAATGGGGTGCCCTTGATTCAGTATGCTTGTAGTAACACGAACAACCAACTTTTCAAAATTGAAGACTTTAACGGCAAGAAAAGAATTCGCTCCAAACTTAATAACAAGTGCGTCGACGTCGCTGGGGCCGGTACTCTCAGTGGAGCGAAGATCGACCTCTGGGATTGTTATGGTGGATCAAACCAAAACTTCTCCATGAACAACGTATCCTTTATGACAACATTGATCGCTGAAAACAGTGGAAAGTGTGTCGACGTCTCAGGTGTGAGCTTGAACGACGGAGCAGCCATACAACAATGGGTTTGTTACGGTGGTAAAAACGAGAACTTTGTTTTTATAGAAAAAGGCGGAGGCTACTACGAGATCAGGGCTGAACACAGCGGTAAATGCTTAGATGTGTATGGATTTAATATGTCCAATGGGGCGGCCTTGGTTCAGTATGCATGTAATAACAAGGACAATCAACTTTTCAAAGTTGAAGACTTTAATGGCAAGAAAAGAATTCGCGCCAAGATCAACAACAAGTGCGTCGACGTTGCCGGAGCCAGCACTCTCAGTGGAGCGAAGATCAACCTCTGGGATTGTTATGGTGGATCAAACCAGAACTTCTCCATTAAATAAAATTTATCAAAGACTGAGGGCAAATCTGGCCCTCAGTGTATATGAAAAATGAAAAATTTTGGGACATCGACGGGTAAGCAATTAGAGCTGGCAATTTCTTTT
>ERZ1292625.2397-Hain-H41-01um-R1-2397-length-17537-cov-5_pt1 | contig 17537 bp, 12 predicted proteins | sample MGYA00564400_ERZ1292625 | MGnify/ENA primary metagenome ERZ1292625 (study PRJEB36523, sample SAMEA6512639) | groundwater metagenome | collected 2019-01-08 | study: AquaDiva: Metagenomics assemblies of 32 groundwater samples
CACCAAGAGCATGCCTTCACGAGGTCTTTTGAATCGGTGGGCGCGGGTTTTGCGGTCTGAGCGGATTCAGGACGTGGCGGACTCGGACATGATGTGGGAGCGGGTGGAGGAGGTGCTGCCGGCGGGGGTGCAGGAGTGCGCGGACATCGTGGGTTCTGAGGTCGGGGATGCCTTTGTGGCGGGGACTTTGTTGACTCACAATAGCGAGGTGGCCAGCATCTTCACGGTTTACGGCGCCTACCTCGTTAGCTGGATGCGGAACCCGCACCAATTTTTCCATCTGTCCCCGTCCACCTTGGTTGCCTCCGTCAATGTGTCCACCGGGAAGGACCAGGCCAAGAATGTGGTGTTTCAAGCCATCAAGGGGAAGATCACGGCGTCCCCGTATTTCCAAAGCTTGAGCCCCAACATCCTGACCACGGAGATCGAGTTGGCAGGGAATCTGCGGGTTTACTGTGGCAACAGTTCCTCGGACGCATTCCTTGGCTTTGCGGTCATCCGCGGGGTGATGGACGAGGTCAATTATATGTTTGACAACAGCAACCGGTCCGTGGCCCAGCAGCTCTACGACATGCTGAGTGGGTCCATGAAGACCCGCTTTCCGGACCACTACAAGCTGGTGTCTGTCAGCTCCACCACGCTGCCGACCACCTGGTTGCACCGGCGCATGATGCAGGCGGAGCGGGACGGGGAGACCTACGTCGGGCGGTTGAGGACTCTGCTGATGGAGCCGCATCCAGATGGGACCGTCCTGCTGCGCTGTGACCGACAGCCCAGCGAGGCTGAGGTGGGGCGGACTCTGGCCCTGCAGCATTCCGTACAGCTGGTGGGGATGGGGGCTTGGCGCGCGGATCGTGGTGGTTTCGCTGCGGTGGCTCGGGTGTCACGTGGCTGAGCTGAGCCCAGGGCCTAAAGCCACGGAGCTGATTGGGCGGGGTGAGCTGACTCGGTCGGAGTGGGAGGATTACGCGTCTCTGGGGATTGAAATGAGGCGCTATAGAAACCGGGTGGCAATTCGCGCGCCCTCCTGGGTGATGCGCGCCCCGTTGCGAACCTTGGATGATTTCATCGGGGATCTGTGCGATCCACAGAAGCGTGACAGCGCTCGCCGGGATTTTGCCAACCTTACTTCTGGGTCCACCCGACCATTTTTCAGAGACCCTAAGGTAATTGACCAGCACGCGGATGGGGCGCGGGTATCGCCCGTCCAGGGTGGCGGTCAGGCGGTGGCAGTTGGGGAGCCCATCCGGCTGCTGGACAGCTTCAGGCCGGTGGCCCACGCCGTGTATGCCTTTGCGGCAGACTATTCTATTTCCAAGGACGCCACCGGGTTTGCCTTGGTGCACTATGACCAGACCACGGAGCGCCCGGTGTTGGATTTCTCCGGGCGGATCAAGGCCCGCCACGGGGAACGGATCGACTACGAGGTCATACGGGTGCTGGTTCGGGAGCTGCGGGATCGTGGCTTCCGGGTTGGCAAGGTGGGTTTTGACCAGTTTCAGGCCAATGACTCCTTCACCATCCTGGAGAGAGAGGGTTTCAAGTGTGAGGTGGTGAAGTTCTCTGACAGCTTGATGGGCTGCAACACCGTCCAGGAGCTGATGGCTAGTGGTCGCCTGGTCTACGGATTCTGTGATGAGGTCTTCCTGGGGGAGGCAAAGGAATTGCAGGATCTGGGTAAGAGGGTGGACCACCTCAAGGCAGGGGGGTTCTTCAACAGCAAGGATGTGTGGGATTCCGTGGTAAACGCCACCTTCCTGTTGATGGGCATGGTCAAGGAGGAACACGGGGAGTTCTTGCAAACGTCTGACCTGAAGTCCTTTGCCCCGCTGGAAATCAGCGTGGTGCACCCGCTGACCGCGGAGGAGAAGGTGCTGCCGGAGAAGGACCGGGTGCGTCGGCAGCTGCCGCACAACCGGCATGCCCTGCTGGCCTTCGTGCACTGCCGCTACAACACGGAGTCCGACAGCGACACGGTGGCGGTGGCGGTGGCCGCAGTGAGCATGGGCAACAATGAGTGCCGCCTGCTGGACGCGTTCCTGTGGCGGCGCACCCCACCCAAGCTGGCGGAATCCCTGGCTCAGCTGGAGCTGGACTGGAGGGGCAAGGGGTACTTTCGCACCCGCCGGACTCAGTCCCTGGAGCTGTTCATCCCGGAGCTGCACTTCATGGAGAAGGTGGAAGACGCCCTCCATGACCGGGCCAAACACCTGGCGCTGACGCCGCTGGACGTAACTCTCAGTGCGGACCTGAGGATTCGAGCCGCGCAGGCGGCCGCGCGGGAAGGAAAACTGACCTTTCCGGTGGAGGCCGCTCAGGATTTGCGGATGCGGCAGCTGGTGGGCCAGCTGGTGGCCTATCCCTTCGTGCCCAATAACCATCTTCTTTTGGCGGTGGAAGGGGTATATCGGGCCGCGGACGCCGCGGACTTTTCTACCCCGCGGTTCACATCGCGGGTCATTTCTTTGCCCGGCGGAGGTAGTTGAATGGCACGCTATGAGGAGGCTCCGTTCTATCCAGTGGAGGGTGTGGGGGTGCTGCGATCGGAAAGCCCACGCCGCAAGGGGTTGGTCAACCGGGTGACTGCCATGCTGCAAGCCTTTCGAGCGGACGCGGACATGCCGGAGGATTTGGTGGTGCCGGATGGATCCGAGGTGCTGAGCCGGATGGGGATGCGCCGAGTGGAGCAGGGTTCCATCGTCCAGTTTATGAACATCAGCCCGAGCTATAGCCAGGCGGTGCGAGACAGCCGGAGGCTGGATGAAAGCTCTCCAGTTTTCACGGCCATCTTCAACAAGTTAACTAGGACCATTGCGGAGGCACCAACACGGGTGGAGTTCTCAGGGTCACCACGCTCCAAGGAGGCCTCAGAGGTCATCGCCAAGTTTCTCTCGCGGGTCCAGCTGGAGGAGAAGAAGGCGCTGTTGATTCGCAACATGCTGCGGGAAGGCGGGCTATCCATGGAAGTGGTGCTGAGCAGCGTGAGCCAACGCATTGATCGCTTGGAGCCGCGCCCGCATGACAGCATCAAACCCATTGTTAATAGCCAGGGGGCGTTTTTGGACTCGGCTCATGCCTATGAGCAGATTGACCCGATGGGTCAGCCCGTTGCCAAGTTTGCTTTGTGGCAGATCATTGACGTGAATCTGGAGGAGTCCAGCTTTCACGACCGCGGCGTGCCACACATGCAGTCCGCGCGGCAACTGATGGAGTACGTCAGTGTCATGTCTAAGGGGTTGATGCAGAAGTGGGTCCGCGAGTCGGGCTCCATTGAGCATTTCAACATGGAGGATGCTCGGAAGTGGGAGGACGTGGAGGAGTTTCAGGCCCGTAATCAGGACACATTGAATGCCAGCCCGGACAATCTCATCCGCCAGTTTTTTACGCGAGGGAAGGTGAAGATTGAGCGGGTGGTGGCGGATGCGCGCACTCATCAGACCAACTCAATCGAGTTCATGCTTGAGTTGATTTTCTTGTGCGCCGGTGTTTCCAAGGAGATTATGGGTTTCAAGAGTCACGTCGTGGTGCGGGACATGATTGACCTTCAGATTGACAATTACTACCAGACGCTCAGTAAAATCCAGTCCCGCTTCTTCGCAGGTCTGCGTAAGGCCATCGACCTGGAGCTGTTGCTTCACGGTATGCTCCCGGAAGACCTGCCGTATCGGGTCATCGGGGGGCGCTTTGACGTCACCAGGCAGGTGAGGATTGACAAGTTTGCGATAGATGTGGGGGCGGTGTCATTGAACGACATCCGCCGGGCTTCAAATCTCCCACCTAACTCCAACCCATTGTGGGATCAGCCGGGGCTCTATAATGACCCGGCCACGGCGCGGAGACTGGCGGAGCTGTCGGGGGTGGAGCTTCCGTCGGCGGCAATGGGGGATTTTCCGCCAAAGAATGGCCAGCAAAAACCGGGAGGGGCTGCCCCCACCGCCACTAAACAGCCAGTGGGCCGACCCACAAAGCCTGGTAAAAGACTGGGAGTGCAGAACCGTCAAAGCCGGGTTCGGGCGGACGCTCTGCTTGGGCCAGTTCCACCAAGGGGTTGACAACCCGTAGGGGGATCCGACAAAAGGTGGGGTGTACGCCCTTCCACAGGGAGAACACGCGGATGCGCACCAAGGATGTCCATCAGCCCGGAGCAAAAGCCATCGCCGATGTGGTGATGCCATTTCGGCTGGAGCTTCTGACGGACAAGGCTGGTCCCGCGGATGAGGGTGCCCCGGTCGCCCTGATGCGTTTCCGGGCAGTTGGTGCGGTGGCGGACGCGGTCTATCAGTCCGGCCGGGTGATTCTATCAGAGGCTCAGCGGCGTGCGGTCAAAGCTTCCCTGGACTCCAAGCGGCAGATGACCACCTACGTGGGCCATCCCGGGGTTGAGACCGAGGAGGATATGAAGCACGTAGGTAAGCTGGACGACGTGGCTGGGGTGGTCCGCAGGTATCACTATGACAACAAATCCAAGCAGACCGTTCTGGATGAGGTAGCAATCCTGGACACTCCCAAGGGACGGGTTGCCGCGGACCTGCTGCGTGGTGGGGTAGCTCTTGGGATTTCTCAGCGCGCCATGGGCACACAGGAGATGCGGGAGTGGGATGACGGTGGTGAGAAACGTCAAGCCGCTGTGGTCACGGACCTGCGCGTCTACGGCTGGGACCTGGTACACCTACCGGACTCCAACGCGGGCAACGTTACTGAGGTAATGCCCCTTGCAGACTCCGTGGCAGCCTCATTGGCTTCCGGGGTGGACCTGGGCGCGGATTGGGGCACCCCTTCTGGCCTAGACCTGCTGGACTCCGAGCTGGAGGAGTTTGCTCCGTTGGGGGCAGTGCCGGTGGTGGACGGGGCGGTGAAGGTCCATGCGCCGGAGAAGGCGGATATGTCCCAGGCGTGGAACCCCAGCCAGGCGGAGGTCAACAAGCTGCCGGATAGCGCGTTTGCCTGGCTGTCCCCGGAATATGTGTCTGGGGAGTCCAAAGACCGCGGGGAGGGTCGCAAACTGCCACACCACCTCCCCAACGGACGGACGGTGTTCCGCGGGGTGCGGGCAGCCCTGGCGGTGCTCAACGGCGCGCGCGGCGGGTTGAAGATCGCGGAGGCGGATCGCAAAGGGGTATACGCGCACCTATCCGCCCATTATCGTCAATTTGGGCAGGAAGCCCCGGTCCTGCGAGACACCGCGGACCTGCCGGAGACGGCCAAGCAGAGGGTATTGCAGGAAAACCACACCACGGCGCGGGACTCCGTCCCAGGAGCCGGTACGGAGAGTGACATGAAGGTGCAAGTGGCGGCGACCGGCGCCCCGGCAGTGGACAGCGCCCTGGGCAATAAGCTGGCGGATTCAACTCTGCTCCTGGCGGACTCCGTCCGGACCATGCTCAAGACCATGGAGGCACAGCTCAATGACCGGGCTCCGGCTCCCTTGACCGCTGGCGTCAATGACAGCCTGGCGGGCCGCTACAATGCGGAGGAGTCCACCAGCGCGTTGTGGCAGGGCGCCATGCGTGCGGTCCGCCTGGCCTGCAGTGAGCTTGACGCCATCGTTAGTGACGTCAACATGGCGGTGGCGGACAAGAATACCAAGCTGACCAAGATGGGTGTGGATCTCAAGGGTCTGTTCGCCAAGATGACGGATGGCTTCGTCTCCGCCAACAAGCAGTCCGAGGCGTCCAACGAGAGCGCGGCGGCTTCCGGCGCTACTGCGGGCACCACGGTGGACAGCGCGGCGGTTGCTGCGGCTCCGGTGGTCACTCCACCCGTCCCTGTGGCGGCCCCCGTGGTGAAGGACTCCGCATCCGCGGCGGTTGCTGCGGTTCCGGTGGTCCCGGCCTACGTGGCGCCTGCCCCCGCTGTGGCGGCCACCACCCCCGCTGTGGCGGCCACCACCCCCGCTGTGGTGGTTCCTCCGGTGGTCACCACGGACAGCGCGGCGGCTGCCGTGGCTGCTCTGGTGGTCCCGGCTTATGTGCCGCCCCCGGCGCCCACCCCCACCCCCACTCCCGCGCAGGTGGTGGTGGTGGAGGACGCCAACAAGGTGTCCGCCACGCAGGCCCTGGCGGATTCCATCAACGCCATGGTGGAGGACGGCAAGCTCCGCAAGAAGCTGGCGGATAACACCCAGTACGCCCAGGACGCGGTGAAGCGACAGAGGCTGTCGGACTCCGTGGAGAAGGATGTGCTGGCCATGGTGCTGAAGGGTGTGACCTCCGGCACCAAGCAAGATGACATTGAAGATTCCGTGAAGACCGCGCTGCGCCTTGTGAGCCTCGGGCAAAGCAAGGAGCGGCTGGATTCCATGGGGCTGAACACCAACAGAGGAGAGGGTACCCAGATGATCAGTAATGTGACCGACGTTCACTCGCTCGGGGCACCACACCTGTCCGGCGTGAAACTGCTGGCGGATTCATTCGCCGCGTCCGGTCACTTCAGGATGGCGCACCCGGAAACCCAGAAGATGCCGCCGGCTTTGCAGAAGCTGGTCAAGCGCTTCGATGACCATTTTGCCCCTGAACTTCGCCGGGAGAAGGCGCAGCTGGACAGCCTCCAGGCGCACCTCAAGGAGAGTGGGCGTAGCCTGACGGACGCCACGGTGGGTGCGGACATTGACATGCCGCACACCATCAGCCGCCTCATCCTCCAGGAGGCGTATGCCGCGGACATCATCCGGGCCATCTCGGATTTTGGGACCATGGACAACTTCCGGGACCAGGTTCCAATCACCCGCTGGCGCCAGGAAAGCGGTGCCGCCTTGGTTCCCACCTTTAAGCCCAGCGTGTTTCAGCGCGCCAGCGTGAAGGTTGGGGAGTTGGGCGCCATCCCGCGTGGCCGTCTCCAGACGGAATTTTTCCCCATTGACGCGGTGGCCCGCAAGATGGGGGCCACGATGTCCGATGAGTTCCTGACCCGTGCCAAGCGGCGTCCGGACATCAGCGGCCAGGCCATGGCAGTTAATAACCTGATTGAGGACGTCAAGCGCTGCATCCAGCAGGACATCTACTATGAGCATATCCGCGCCGCGCTGTTCAATGGTTCTGCGGCGTTTGACGTGCTGGCCACTGGCAACGCGGTCCTCACCACATTCCAGGTGGTTGGGACCACGCCGGCCAACGCGGTGTCCATTGTCCCCAATGACCCGCGAAGCCCGCTCATCGTGGAGGTGGGTTCCACGTCTGGCAACAGGGCGGCGGTTCCGGAGTTTGGCACCACCACGGTGGGTGGCGGCTTTGGTGGCACGTTCTTCTACGTGATCAACCACAGCCTCAGCCTCATCAGCTTTGTGGATGCCAACGGTGCGGCGCTGGCTCCAGCGGCCTCCGCCAATAACATCCGTTTCCGCGGGTTCCAGGCTAGCGGGGAGGTCCGCTTCAACATGAATCTCCCCGTTGGCGTCAGCCAGGAGCAGCATATGCTGTCTCTGCTGTTTGCGGTTGCGAATCAACGCGCCCGCAACAGCAGTGGTGGAATCAGCGCGGATGGCTTCTATGATTCGGACATCCTGCTGACCTCCGTGGTGAACGCGGAGTTCCTGAAGCAGGCGTCCGCGTACAAGGCGCTGGACAAGCGGACTGGGTACAGCGGAGATGCCCCCCTCACGGATGGGAGCTACGGTGTCACGGCTGGTCTGAATCACTGGGGCAGCAAGGTGTTCATGGATGACTTCATGGTGGTGGCGGACAGCAAGGCTGTCCTCTTCCGCCAGTATGAGCCGCTAAACCTGCGAGGGCCTATTGAGGGCCGGAGCAGCACCGGCCAGCTCAACGGGAGCAAGGAGTGGTATACCTATCAAGAGGACAGCATTGCCACCCCGATTCCGCAGAAGTGCGCGGTGATCACGCTGTACCGCGCCTGAGCGGTATGGTGGTGAGGTGAGCTGGGCCGGAGGGCGGGGCGGATGGTCCACGCCGCCCTCCGGCCCTTCCTTTTGGGAGGAAGTTTATGTCGCGTTTCCTGGTGAAGGTGGGTGGTGGCAGTGCTGTGATGATGACCGGGGTCACTAGGTGGCCCAATCAAGTGGTGGCGGAAACGGGTTCCGCTGGGCAGGCTCTTGCGGTCCTCAAGTCCACCCATGGGTTGGTGGTCTGCAAAGGGTTGACCGGGGAGGTGGTCCTGGAAGCTGAGCTGTACCAAGAGGTGGCCCAGGAGGCGGAAGCCGCCGCCAGCTCCAAGGTGAACACTGCTGCGGTACAGAAGGCCCTGGCGGAGAGCGCACCGGTTTCCCATGAAGGCTACCCCGCACCGCCTTCCTACGCGGAGGTGCTGCAGACCGGGTATTCCCCCACGGTGGCCCAGATGATTGTGGTGGAGGAGCAAGCCAAGGCAGCGGCGGGTTACAAGCCCTATGGACCTCATGACCCGCCAGTGTTGACTCATGGCACAGGTGAGGTTGAGCAAGCTCCCCCCGCGGTGGAACCACCCGTCTCGCTGCCTCCGGCGTCCGTGGAGCCGCCTGCGCCTGCTCCGCCGCCTCCCACAGTGGTGGAGGTCAAGACGCCGCGCGCGCTGAAGCCGGGGGAGGCCTTCCCAGCGCCGGGGATGGCCATGAAGGTGATGGTGCAGTGGGCGGCGGACCACAGCATTCCGGAGTCTGAGTTGGGCGCGGATGACCGGGAATCGAAAGCGGACCGCTACGCTTGGCTGAAGGCCCAATTTGGGGTCTGATGGGTTATGGGGCGTTGCCGCCTACTGAAAACGGGGTGAGCCGTGCCACAAGATCGTTCCATAGCTGCGCAGATTCAGGAGATCCTGGGGGAGAAGACCATCAGAAAGTTCTTCCCAGACCCAGTGGACCCCAAGAACCCCAAAGGCAACCTGATTCGGTTTTCCGAGATGGCGGACAAAGCCCTCTGGTGGTTGGGGGACAATGTTCGTGTGGAAATCAGGGACGCAACCTCCTTTGTCATTCCTGTGGAGGGGTTCTTCAGCCTGGATGCAGGGCCCGGTGCACGGGTGAAGCGGGTCGTCCGTGTAGAGCAGCAAGGCCGGTTCTTTGACGCCATTTCCACGGACTGGTCAGAGGGTTTCCCGACGCCACGCGGTCATTATCAGGTCCGCAATCGGACATTCTACGTGGCGGGGTATGGGCCACTGTCCCGGGAGGACCAGCTCTATGGTTCTGATCCCAATCTGTTGCTGCAGACCGGTCCGGTGACCCTGACTTACTTTGGCGTCCCCACGGAGGCGCAGCTGTCAGGGAACCAGAAATTCATCCGGGCGTGTGTGGATTATGGAGCCTACCTGGCCTTCACTGACATGGTGCCCAAGATTTTGCGGCCCAAGAATATCGAGCTGGAGGGTGTCCCCAAGATCAAGCACAATGCCAAGGACTATCAAGAGGCGGCAGGGCAGCGCTTGCGGATGGCACTGGAGTCCATAGGTCGGGTGGACGCTCTGACGGACCACAACACGCCGTGAAGAGGTGACTTGTGGACCCGGAGGAATTTGAGGATCTGAGGCAGGACACCCTGGAAGTTTTTGAGGAGGATGTCATCCAGACCCTGGAGTACCACGAGGTCATCCGTGACGGCGTGGCGGCGGGGGGATCACCTATCAACACGGATTTTGGGTTCGTGGATGCCGTGGCCACGCCAGAGAATCCTGAGGTACCCAAGACACTGGTGGCGGAGCTGCTGTTCTCTCAGAAGTACCAGAGTCCAAATGCCGCCCTGCGTAAATTGCTTGGCAAGGCGTCTGACGAGTTTCATGTGGATTATGACGTCGTCGTCTACATCCCCACTGCGGATATTGACCGGAAAGGGGTGGAGCTGAAGCGAGACAGCGGGTTCTTCCGTCTGGCGGATGGGACGGAGTTTCGCATGGAGGCCATTCATCCGGTGCCACGTATGTACACCTCCAGCATCATCACCAAGGTGTTCTGCAAGCGCCGTAAGCCGATTGAGGACAATCCCGGGGTCAACTGATGCTCAAAGTGGACCTCAAGAACATCCACCAACTGTTGCCGTGGTTTGCCGCTCGGGAAGCCACTGTGGCAAGCCTGATCAAGGAGGTGGCCAACAGGGTGGCCCAGGAGTTTTTGTCGCGGCTGCAGCGGGAGTGGCAGAGCCAAAGTTCTCCCCTGGCCCCGTTGGGGAGGGCCTACAGGGAGGCCAAGGGGCGGGCGGGGTTGGACCAGCGGATACTCATCGCCACCGGGGATCTGCTAGCCGGACTGCAGGTTTTCCCCGAGCAGGCGGCCGGGAATAATGCCAAGGTGGTGGTGGGCTTCCCTGCTGGTGCGCGTCACTCCTCTGGGATGGCCATGGCGGACCTGATGACGATTCTGGAATATGGGTCTCCCAGCAGGGGACTTCCCGCCCGTCCCATCTTTTTCCTGACCCGATTGAAGGTGGAGGGGGAGTTGGTGAGGATGGCCCAGGATGAGCTGCAACGCGGGCTTCGCGCCCGGGGGTGGTGAGCCGTGGATTTCCCAACCTCCTTCCTGCCGGTGTGGCAGTCTGTCCGTGACGGGATCAAGGGCAAGAAGCTGCGGGTGAATTCCGCGGACGTGCCGGTGGTGGATGACTTCTTCAACAAGCATCCAGAGCTTCGTAATTCCAAAGACACCCCCAGATACCCAGGGCTGGTCCTGCGGACCATGGCCCCGGTACTAGGGGACCTGATTGTCAATGAGCCGGTGAAGAGCGTGGTGACGGTGACGGACGCCGCGTGCTTCCTGGAGGGTATGGGGGTGCCCGCTTTGGCTTTGGCCAATGGGCAGACCCTGCAGCTGCTGGTGGGGACGGAGGTTCCCGGGGACCCGCGGGCCACCAGCTTCGCTTCTCTGACGGTGACTTTCACCGCAGGGTCCTTCGCCAACATTGGTGCGGCGACACCAGCGGAGGTGGCGGCGGTACTGTCCGCTCAGCTGCCGGGACTGGTGGTGGCGGTGCAGTTGGATGGCTTGACCGTACGTGTGACTCACGGAACCTTGGGGGCCTACAGCTCCCTGCAGGTCATTGGCGGGACGGCCACCGCGCTGCGGGGGGCGTTTCCAGCCTATGACGTGTGGGGCCGGGATGCGGGTGACGAGGTGCAATACATTGACCCGCCGGCCTTCTACCATTGCCCTTTCCAGTTGGTTTGGAAGAGCAAGCAGCTGGATCACCACGCGTTCTTGGGGTCCGTGGTGGACCGCCTGTTCAAGATCCGCGGTGGGCCCAATCAACGCGCGGTGATGGTGGTGGGGCGAAACTATGAGGTTCGGTGGGAAGGGGCGGCGGATGACCCATTGGCAGATGAGGGGCTGTTCTTCACCACCACAACCTATACGGTCCGGAACGTGCCTATTCTGGACCCAGATGCCGTCCGGCCTTGGAATGGAGGTAATCCACCGGTGGGTGGTGGTTTGCCGGAGCAGCTGCCACTGGTTGAGGAGTTCCTGCTACGCATTGCGCCGGTGGCTCCCCATGAGCCCCTGGTTGGCTTGTTGGACTCAGAGTACGAATTGATGTTGGTGCCGGTCCCGTGATGCTATGGGGACCCTGGAGGAAGGCCATGCCATCTCAAGTGACGGACATTGTGAATTTGGGCCCCACGCCGGTCCGGGTGAAGTATTACGAGGGCGCAGGGGAGAACCGTGTGGGGGATACCCTGCTGATCCCGGCGGCAGGGCTGCAGCACGGGAGTTACCCTGAGGTGGTGCTGGCCAGCACCCACTTCAAGTCCTTGTCGGAGGGTCCGCTGAAGGTCCTCAAGAAGCGCGTCCGCGTCATTCCCTGACCCGGTGCCCGTAGGGGATCGCCGTGTCCGTGGCCGTTGGGCTTAACGTACAGGAGCGGGAAGAGGCGGCCTCATCCGGCATTGCAGCTGCGGACGTGGGTGTCGTCGGGGCGGTATTTCGCTCGGAGCGTGGGCCGGTGGGTGTCCCACTGCGCTTGGACAGCCTGGGGGACGTGGTTTCCCGGTTCGGCCACGCCAACATCAAGTTCAACGCATTTTTCTGTCTGCGCGGGCTCTTCACCAACGCCGGGGAGACCGGGGCAACCGTCTATGGGACCCGGGTGGTCCCAGGGGGATTCGCCGCAGCGCAGCCGGCGCGCGTGGACAGCTTGGGCCCGCCGACCATCCCACCTCATTTTGTGCCACCACTGGCGCAGGATGGGACGGTCACGGGGTCTGATCCCAGCTACCACCTGTTGGTGGACATTGGGGACCCGCTGAATTTCACGCTGAGGGCCGTGGATGACAACGCCACGGATACACTGACCATCAGCGTGGCGGTGCTTGGTGGGACCCTCACTCCGGCGGAGATGGGGTTTGTCACCACGTTCCCACACGTGGACCCCGCCCCAGGTGGGTCCACCCACCTGCTGACCCTGACGGGAACGGCGTTGGACGTGGGGACGGTCCTGCTGGAAGCCACGGTGGTGGACGGCCAGGGTGGGATGGACGTCATTTCCGTGTTGGTGGAGGTCAAGGCGTCTCCGTTCGCGTGGGCCACCGCGTCCCTGGAAGGGACCGCGGTGTTTGGGGAGGGGGAGAGCCCGGGAGTGAACCGACAGGGGGAGACCTTCCTGGTTTCCGGCGCCGCTCCCAACCTGGCGACGGTGGTGTTCAACAACGATGGCTCTTTGAGCCATGCCGCTTTGGTGTCCAGCGCGGACGAGTCCAACGGCGCGGTGGCAGCGTTCCCGGATGGCACGGCCGCGCTGGTGGGGGACTTTGTCTCTGCTGTGCTCTTTCCGGCGTCACCGTCCGGGACGATCTCCAAGGTGACGGCGGTCCCGGGGGACCGGGCGGCCTTCTACGCCCGGGTGGGGCTGGACCGGCGCTTTGACTGGGTGCGCATCTTGGATCCGGGCGGTGGGTACACCCGGGCCTGGTCCGCCGCGGTACTTGGGGATGGGTCCTTTCTGATGGCGGGCATGTTCTCCGGCACGGTGAGCTTCCCCACCGCCGGCGCGCCCATTGTGCTGGTCTCCGCGGGGGCGGCGGCCTACTTCCTGGCCCGGGTGGCGGGGGTGGGTGGGTTGGCCCTGTGGGCAGTGCAGAGCCCTTTTGGGGGCTTGGATCCGGCGGCCGGGACATTCCCGCCCGTGGTGGCGGCGCTATCCGCCGGTGGGTCCGTGCTGGGGTGGACGGAGCGCACGGCCACCGCGCCGATTGGAAATCCCCGGGCGCGCGCAACCGGACGGGACGCCGCGGGCGCCACCCTGTGGGACTTCGTGGTTAGCCACACGGAGAGCCCGTACCGGGGCAGCGAGGTGCAGAGCGCTGGGGTCTACGCGGACGGGTCTGCCGTTCTGGCAGGTACTCTCTACGCCGGCACCTACAGTTTTCCGACCACCGGCGCGCCGGTGGTGGTCACAGCCATTGGCCGGTCCGACGGCTTTGTGGCCAAGCTCAACACCTCCGGGGAGATGGTGTGGGTGAAGCAGATGGGCTCCGCCGGTGAGTCCGCCCGGGCCACCGCGGTATCACCGCTGGCGGATGGTGGGGCGATTGCAGCGCTCACTTTCCAGGGTTCCTTAAGTCTGGACACAGGGGCTGGCAGTATCGCCCTGACCGCGCCGGGGTCCTCGGAAAGCGCGGCTGTGGTACGGTTCACGTCCGCAGGTTTGGTGACGTGGGCCAAACTCATCAGCGGCCCCTGAGAGGGGAAGGAGGTCCGAGGTGCCGGCGCCTGTTGCCACCCCGGCTTCCCCGATTTCAGGGGAAGCCCTGCTGCCGCAGACCACCGCCATTGTGGTGGACGTGGTGGAGCTTGTGGCGGGGGTGGACACGGCAAGCCTGAAGGCCACCGTCAATGGGACGCTGGTCTACAACGGCGCAACGCCGGCCTTCCTGGCGAGCTGGACCGGGTCCGTGATCACCCGCCCACAAGGGGATGGATACCGCCTGGTGCTGAACACCCCGTCCCCGTTTGCCGGTGGACGGGTGGACGTCATGATTGAAGCCACCAGCCTGGACTCCACGGTGATGGCGCCCATGGCCTACAGCTTTTTCGTTCAGATTCAGCAGGTCACCACTTCCGCGGATGCCCAATCCCCACGGGTGGTGGAGGTCAGCCCCACAACGGTCTGGCTCGGGTACGTGCGCAATGGCCTGGTCTACCTCCGCAAGGAGGTTTCTGGAGTTCTGACCGGGGAGGTTCAGGTGGTACCGGGGGAGGTGATGGACGTGGGTTTTGACCCGGTCCTATCCAAGTTTGTGCTCCTCTACAGCAATAACGGAAAGGTCTTTTACGTGTTGGCGGATGTGACCGACACTCCAGCCACGCTGCCGCAGCCAGCGCCGTTGCGGACGGAAACCCGCGGATACCTGGGTGGTAGTGATGACTCCGGTGCGCCGACAATTCTGACCTTCACGCCGTTGAAATCGGCGCCCCCGCTGGAGACTGCCCGGCAGTTCTTGGGAAACAGCGACGACGGTGTTTTCAACAGAGGGCCCAACGGGAGCACCACCATTGACTTTGTGATCATGGGTCCGCCGCCTACGCCCTGGCGCCTGCGCATTTTTCCGCCGTCGTCCGAGTACAGCACAATCATTGGGTTCCGCGTCTACAAGATGGTGGCTGGGACGCTGCATGTGGCCATGTTTGTCCCGAATTCCACAGCAATTCCGGAGTATGTGGAGGTGGAGGACCCAGTCCCGTTGCCGGATGCGCTATACGGTGTGGGGACAGTGGTTCAGGAGGTCAGCGGGGCAGTGTACGAGCGCGCCCCCACCAGCTTCACGGCTCCGCCTCAACTTCTCTACACCGGGATGGCGGACATACCGCGGCAGTACCTGGGCAGCAGTGAGGACAGTGGGGCCATGGTGCTGTTGACTTTCCCACCCCTCAAAGCAACCACTGCGCCGGAAATAGTCAATGGGGACGAATACCTGGGCGGCAGTGACCAGCCTTTCGTTGCAGTTTCGGGGTTCACCCCCATCGGAGTTGGATGATGCGACTATCCTTGGCTGAGGTGGTGGGGATTCATCGGGCGCGAGGTCTGCCCGCCTTGAACACCAAGGTGGATGGGATCGTGGACATGATTGTCCGGGAGCAGGACACCGGGCGGGTGGTGCAGCATCTTCACCAAAAGAACATGGTTACGGAAGCCTTCCGGCAATATTGGTTTACTCTGTCCAGCATGGCGGGCGGCAATGTTGGGATTTGGCTTTCAGAGTTGTCGGATACTTGGAATGCGTTTCGGACCTTGGAGCGCTTCTATCTGCTGGGGACGGTGTTCCAGACCACCTCTTTGACCACCACCCCATCCACGTTAACTTGGCTCTACCAGACCACATTTAGCGCTCCCAGCGGGACTCGGACGATCAACTCCATTGGGTTGGGCCGGTCCACCACAGCGCCGACAGGGAATGCCAAGGTGGTCTCCGGCATCATGGCTGCCACCATCCTGGGTACACCGATTGTCCAGACGAACACTCAGACCTTGGAAGTGAATTACCGCCTCTTATTGAGCCGCACCTGAAAGGTCAAAGACCCCATGCACAGTTCCATGCACGCTGGTTACGCCTCGCTTCAAGTTCTTGGTCAGGGCTCGGTGAGCGCTGCGCCAAACTTGGCACACGCCAATGTCTTGGACGTGGAATTCAAAGACAGTGTGGCTACCAATATCTTGAGCAATCAGGCGGATTGGGCTGCTGAGTATATGTTCCGTAGGCACAGCTCTTTGCGCCCTTACAAGGCCAGCCTGACCCATCGTGCGTGGCATGCCATTGCACAGAGCGGGGCATACGTTGGTAGCATTGGCGGGTGGGTGCATGACAGCGGATTGGACAGCGCGGCGGATGTCAACATTGGGTACTTCAATAGCCGGACCTTTGTTAACCAGAATCATCGGCGGTTTTGGTCGGGAACGATGGAGACGTCGGTTACCCCGGCGGCGATTTCTCGTTTTGTCGTCAAGCGGCGCAATCAACTCTTAACGGTCAACCCGCCACACATTGACCCACTGGGGGAGTGGCCCACCATGCCACTCTCCGAGGTAGATATTCCAGGGTCCCAGATTGGGCCTATCTTCAAGCACCCGCCGGGACGGACCGCGTGGTTCAATGAGGTGGGTCAGGCCGCTTTTGGCCAAGGAACCATCCGTCTGACCGGGACCTTCAATCCTCCGGAGACACAGCTCAACCATTACGGTTACCGGGTCTACTTTGCGAAGTCCGGTGGGACGGGAAAGATTGTCACCCCGCCGGGGCAGCAGGCCCAAGGGTCGGTGGGAACCGCGGGAAACATGCGCTGGCCATCCGCGCGGTCCAATCATGCGGTGGTGATGGACTTGCGCCGCGGACGTCTGGTTCTCTTCGGCGGGCAGGATGTGGGTGGTCTGAGGCAGGACATCTGGGAGTTTGACGGGGTGGCCTGGACGGACAAGACCCCAGCTGGCACCAAACCCAGCGCCCGGAAGGACCACATCCTGACCTACGACTGGGCCAGGGGGAAGCTGGTCCTCTTTGGTGGCCAGGATGCCGGCGGACTCAAGCAGGACACCTGGGAGTGGGATGGGGACAATGGGGCGTGGACGGATCGGACCCCCGTGGGCACCAAACCGAGTGCTCGGAGCTTGAGTGGGGCTGCCTATGACCACTGGCAGTTGATGACGTTGGTATTTGGCGGCAATGACGGGAGCAATGATCTTCAAGACACGTGGGAATGGGATGGCACTGGTGGGACGTGGACGGACCGGACTCCGGGGGGCACAAAGCCCAGCGCCCGGAAGTCCATGGCCTTTGCCTATGACTGGAAGCGGGGCAAGGCGCTGATGTTCGGCGGCAATGCCGCAGGCACCCTCAGTGCAGAGACCTGGGAGTGGGACAGCGTCCTACGGACCTGGGCTCAAATTACCCCAGCGCTGGCGCCCAGCGCGCGGCAGGGGATGGCGGTCTGCTATGACACCCGCCGGGAGCTGCACGTCCTCTTTGGCGGGGCCACCGATGCCGGTGGGACGGTCTTCAGCGCCGAGACCTGGGAGTGGGATGGCTCGGCCGGGACCTGGGTGCTCAAGAGCCCTGGGGCTTCTCCAAGCGCACGGTGGCGGACCGCCGCGGCCTATGACCCGGGATTCCGTCAAGTCCGCCTGGTAGGTGGTCAAGATGGAGCATTGAAAGGGGACACCTGGCGTTGGAGTGGCGGGGCTACGTGGTCCCAGGAAGCGGAGACGGCCAACAACCGGTTCGTTGACTCTTCTGGTGGTAATTACTTTCAGGTGGGGGTCCATGACCAGGGGAACCACTACGTGGCGGTCCGGAGCGCCGCCAATGGAATCAATGTTGGGACCTTCAAGATTCTGACGGTGGTGAATGCCAACACGGTGGAACTGGACAATGTGGACATCCGTCAACCGTTCTTGACAGAGTCCTCGCTGAGCTGGACGCTGCGCACCGGACCCGTGGGTGAGTATTTCTGGCAGCGTCGTCCGTACACCCAGGGGTCGTTCTGGTCGTCCACGATCAGCTCCGGGTCTACGACCCCCACCTCCAATCCCTTGGTTCAGATGCACGGGAACCTTCAAGGGTTGCAGACAAATACGGACATTTGTCATCGGGCGGTCTATGACGGGTACGCATACTGGTGGGTGCTCTATGGACGC
>ERZ1292625.2398-Hain-H41-01um-R1-2398-length-17517-cov-14_pt1 | contig 17517 bp, 18 predicted proteins | sample MGYA00564400_ERZ1292625 | MGnify/ENA primary metagenome ERZ1292625 (study PRJEB36523, sample SAMEA6512639) | groundwater metagenome | collected 2019-01-08 | study: AquaDiva: Metagenomics assemblies of 32 groundwater samples
GCCGGTTGTCCAGCAAGGTGGCCAGCATCGAGAAGCAACTCAAGCGCCGGGTGAAACAGTAAGCCAGTCCACTATCCTGCCTGGCCGGTTGACAGAGCATGCCGGATTGGCTCTGTTGATCGGTCTTCCGCGTGATCCGTCCATCCTTCGGTGCGATTTTCTCTCTTGAAGTAACTAGTCTCCCTTCCTATACTAGCCTCGCCGAAAACAGACGTCCGGCGCAGGGTGCGCTCTCATGAGGGCCATCCTCCGTGCGCGGGGTGTTCTCGGAGGGGAGGATGCTATGCCCATTCAGCCATTGGACTGTGTTGAACCGGCGGTGCTGCCGTCGATCGAGCTGTTACCCAAAGAGCGCAGGATCCTTGACCGGCCGTTCATGGAGTTTCGCCCGTTCGGGTTGGACGAGCACGGTCAGACGATCAGGGATTTGAGCGGCATGAGCATTCGGGCGGTCATTCTCGATTTGGAGAAGACGCTGACTCGTGAACGGGGGGACGGCTCAGGCCAGGAGGCCGTCGATGAATTGTGTGTGCTGTTGAATCAGCGCATCAAGGATTCGGTCTACCATGTTACGCCGGAGTTTCTGAAGAACCCCTGGAATAGCTACTCCTACGAATTTGCCGCCTACCTCTACGAGTTCTGCGAACTATTGACCGGCGACCCGAACTTTATCTTTGCGGGCGGGATGGAAAAAATGTCGCCGATCATTCAGGTATTGGCGCGACCCTTCTCGCTCGAACAGATCTACGGCATGTTTCCCTATTTCGGGAACAAGTTTGCCTCGGGTTCGGTCGAATGCCGGGTGGTCGACGTGACGCCGGGCTCCGCCACGCTGGCCATGCGTTTCTCCGACCGGACGCTTCGCCAGTTCGGGCCGTTCCGGAGGCGGTGCACCTATCTGGTCTGTCAGTCCGCCCAAGGGATTTTTGCGGCGGTTCCGGCGCGCGTGCACGGGCTGCCTCCGGCGACGTTGACGAATCTGTCCTGTGTGTCCAACGACGATGAGTGGTGCCGGTGGCTCATTCGATGGCAGAGCGACGGGCCGGCGCGATGGGGGCGGGCATCTCAGTCCCTGGCGGTGCCGCCGGATCCGGCGTTGCGTGAGGTCCTTCCGGCTGAGTCTGGGCTGGGTCTCTTGCCGCGAGAACCGGCATGGGATGGCTGGGGCAATCCAGGCTCCCGGCACCAGCCGCACTGGATTCTGTGGAGCGGGCTGATCGGGGTGTGTCTTGCGGGAGGGCTTCGCCTTCTGCTGCCCGCCATGGGGCCGGCTGAGATGGTGCTTGCCGGATTGAGTCCGGTCTTGGCTGCCGGATGGCTGACGCAGCGCCGCATGCGCAGGGAAAGCCGGCAGCGCGAAGACCTTATTCACGAACAGATCGCGTTTGTCGAATCGCGGCATGAGGAATTGCGCGAGGCGTATTTAGGGCAGGAGCAGACGCAAGTCGAGTTGCGTCGGAAAGTGACGCAATTGACGGCGCTGCATCAAGCCGGACTCCTGTTCAGCGCGACGTTGGATCGTGACACGCTGCTCGAGCGGGTCCTGGAAACGCTCACGCGCGATCTGCATTACGACCGTGCCATGGTGTCGGTGTTCGATCCGTTGCGCGCGGTCATTCGGCATGTGCGCGTGATCGGCGCTTCCGATGAAGTCCTGGCCTACTCGCAGGACTGCGAGGTGCCGGTGACGGACCGGAACAGCCCCGAGGGGATGGCGGTCCTGCAAGGTCTTCCGCTGTTGATCCCGGATATCCACACGGTCTGGCAGGAGCTCCATCCGATGAATCGACGGTTGGCGGAGTTGAGCCGGACGAAGTCTCTGATCATTGTCCCGCTGAAAGCCAAAGACCATATCCTGGGGATTCTGACGGTAGACCGGACGCACGAGCCGAGCTTGACGAAGGACGATCTTGAGCTGATGACCACGCTGGCGAATCAAGTGGCCATCGCGCTCGATAATGCGGCGGCCTATCAGCAGATCGAGGAATGGAACGTCGGATTGGAATTGAAAGTTCGTGAGCGCACGGAGGCGCTGGAGCAGGCCGACCGGCTGCGGTCGCAGTTTCTGTCCCACGTGTCGCACGAGCTGCGCACCCCGCTGACTTCTATCAAGGGGTTCGTGCAGAATCTTCTGGATGGACTCACCGGTCCGCTGAACGAGAAGCAGCAGCGGTATCTGTTCCGTATGCTGGATAATTCCGACCGGCTGATCCGGATGATTGAAGATCTTCTGGATCGGACCCGGATCGAGGCCGGCCGTTTGGAGGTTCATCCTGTCGATGTGGATCTGGAGTCCTGCTTGACGGACGCGATTGAGCAACTGCGTCCCCTGGCCTCCGCCAAGCGGCAGCGACTGGGTATCAGTGCGCGAGACACCCGGATCGAGGTGTGGGCCGACCGCGATCGATTGATTCAGGTGGCGGTGAATCTGATCCAGAATGCCGTCAAGTATACGCCGGAGGACGGTGAGATCACGGTGGCCATCGAATCATCCAGTCCGCGGTTCGTCCGCATTCTGGTCAGAGACACGGGGCCGGGGATTCCGGCGGAGGATCTCGAGAAGATCTTCGATCCGTTTTTTCGTGTTCAACATGGGCAGCGGAGTGGACCGAAAGGCCTTGGTTTGGGACTCTCCATCGTGAGAACGCTGGTCGAGTTGCAAGGGGGAAGTGTCTTGGCCAAAAACTGTCCGGCAGGGGGAGCGGAAGTCTCTTTTACGTTGCCCCTCCGATCGACGATCCCATCGTCACCGCTCAATCGGCCGGTTGCAGAGCGGCGCGTGCTGGTGGCCGACGACGATCCGGACATTCGACAATGGCTATTCGACCGGTTGAAGGCCGGCGGATATCACCCGGAGGTTGCGACGAACGGGCAAGCAGCGTTTGTGGCGGTCCAGTCGACCGGCTATGCCGGGGTTATTCTCGATATCGGTTTGGGACAGAGTGATGGACTGAACGTGCTCAAAGAGATTCGATCACAGAATCCCGATATCCCGATTATCATCATGACGGCGTCCGGGTCTCAGGAGCTGGCTGTCCAGGCGATCGGGATGGGGGCACAGGCCTATTTGCTCAAGCCCTTTGATGCCGATGAGTTGCACGCAGTCATGGAGCGCTGGTTTCAATATTCTTGAGGGGGTGGGGTCGGAATGATTCGATGGCCACTATCTATCGGAGGACATTTTGATAACAGCCGTGTGGAGACGCGGACGATCGTTACTGGCTGGTGTAATCGTAGGGGGCGCCCTCATATCGATCTGGTTCTCCGCTCCAGCTTTGGCCCAGGTGCCGAGGATCCAGGGGCAGGGGACGTCCGCATCCGGACAAGGGAATGCCTTCGCGGCTCAGGCGGACGATCCGTCGGCCATTCATTACAATCCTGCCGGTATGACGCAACTGTCCGGCGTGCAATTCATGGTCGGCGGATTATTATCCGGAGGCACAACGAGTTTCACAAGCGCCTCCGGCGCCAATGCCACCGGTACTCGAGACGGGAGCATTGCCTGGCCGCCTCCGACGCACCTCTTTATCACGGCGAATCTGGGCGATCTTGGAGCAACATGGTTGAACGGGTTGACCGTCGGGATCGGTCTGACGTCACCGTTCGGCTCAGTGAGCCGGTATTCGGATAACGGCCCGCAACGATTTAAAGCCACCTTTTCGGCGTTACCGTTGATCGATATCAAGCCGACGATCGCGTATCAAGTCACGCCGGATTTGTCGCTCGGCCTCGGCGCCGACATCTATACATTTTCAGATATGCTGGGCGAAGGGCACTTTGAGAAGCAATTCATCACCCCGCCCGGATTGCCTGCCGTGCTTGGTCCTGCCGGATCGAAAGCGGAACTGTATGGGAAGGGGACGGCTGCCGGCTTTAATGTCAGTCTCCTGTATACGGCGTTGCGCAACGCCGACGGAAAGCCGATTGCCAATATCGGTCTGGTGTACCGGAATCAGGTTCCGTTGCCGTTGCGCGGCGGGATTCTCGCCAACGGAGTAAAGACGTCGGATGCCTCGACGACTTTTGTCTTGCCGCAAGTCATCACAGGCGCGATCGCGATCTGGCCGACGAGAACAGCCGAGCGTGAATGGAAGCTGGAATTGGATGTGGATTACGTCGGGTGGAAATCAGTGAGGAATCTCGATATCTATCTCGCCAGCGGCGGCGTCATTCCACAGCCGCAAAACTGGCGCAGTACCTACACCGTGATGATCGGAACCGAGTACCGGTGGCTGAAGATGGAATCGTTGCCGGAGTGGGAAATGGCGCTACGTGCCGGCTACACCAATTCGCCGACGCAAATTCCTGATCTCACGTTCGATCCCGCCATTCCTGGAGCCGATGTGCATGTTCCATCGGTCGGATTCGGCCTGGTGTGCAAGGAAGGAGGGACGATGTTTGGGATTCGTTGTGGCGATTTCGGGTTCGGCCCGATCAAGCCCAAGGCTGTGGGATTCGACCTGTCCTATCAAGCCTCGCTCTACGAACAACGGACAGTGAGCTGCGGGTGCGCCCTGGCGACGGCTGTCAATGGACTCTATCGCACCACCTATCATACCGGCGGGATTTCACTACGCGTAAATTTCTAACAGGATGCTGAAAAAGTCGCTCTTCTCACCCGCCCAACCCTGATGCGCCAAGGCGCATCTTTTCCCAAGCGGCGTTCTCGCTTTGCTCAGAGACTCAACGTACCGAAGCGTACGCCTTCGTCTCTTCGCCTGCTGCGGCCTTGCTGGACGGCCTTTTTGAGCATCCTGATGGCATGGAATCTCTATGCGCTATGGAGCTGTTAGCAGTATGGTTCTCCTTTACCTGATCTTTTCCCGCAGCGCTCTAGCCGCCTGAGACGATAGCGCTAGGAGTTTCGATAGCGGCGTGGGATGCGTGGACCGATCGCGCACAGCGTTTCGTAGGCGATCGTGCCGGTCCATTCGGCCAGATCTGCAGCCGTAATCTCATCGGTTCCCTGGCGGCCGATCAGGATGACCTCGTCCCCCACGGCAGCGTCCGGGATCTCCGTCACATCAATCATCACCATATCCATGCAGACCAGGCCGATGACCTTGGCGCGCCGCCCGTGTACGAGGACTTCTCCTCGATTGGACAGCCGGCGGTTGAATCCGTCGGCATAGCCGATCGGGAGCACGGCGACACGGGTTGGCCGCTTGGCCACGAAGGTCGCGTTATAGCTGATGGTGCCACCGGTTGGGATGGCGCGCATCTGCGCGATGCAACTCCGTAATGACAAGACCGGTTTGAGGTCGGGCGTCGAGATCGATTTCGGCAAGGTGTGATAACCGTAGAGCATGATGCCGGGTCGAATCAGCGAGTAGTGCGAGCGTGGATAGCGAACGGCGGCACCGCTATTCGCGGCATGAATCAGCGGAATAGAAAGGCCGCGGGCCATGATGCCATTCACGACGTTTTGAAAGCGCGCGAGCTGGTGCTCGGTTTGGCCGGTTGTGGGGCCGTCGGAATCGGCGAAGTGGGTCATCAACCCTTCGATCCTGAGCGACGCCGGCAATTGGTCTGAGTCGATGAGGTTCAGCAGCTCGTCGGTGGCCAGTCCGAGACGGCCCATGCCTGTTTCCGCTTTGAGATGAATCGGGTAGGGGGTTGCGAGCGAAGCCGTAGCCTGCGCCAGAGTTGGGAGCAACGCACGATCACTGATGACGGGCGTGAGCCGGTGGGCGATGACGTCACGGATCTGCTCTGGGAACAGAGGACCAAGCATCACAATAGGAACGGTGATCCCGGCCGATCGAAGGGCAATGCCCTCGTCGAGCGAGACGACGGCGACACGGGCCACTCCCTGCGCGATGAGCGATCGTGCAACCTCGACGGCACCGTGGCCGTAGGCATTCGCCTTGACGACCGCCATGATCTCGCATCCTGGCGAGAGTAGACGGCGCAACTGTGTCAGGTTATGGGTCAGGGCGGAGAGGTCGACGGTGGCGTAGGTCGGAGAGGATGTAGAAATGGTCGGCACGCGATGAGGATGGGTCTGGAAGCCTGACTCAGACTTCCATGATCTCCTGTTCCTTCTTCTTGATCACGTCGTCGATTTTCTGCCCGTACTGCTCGGTGAGCTTCTGGGTTTCTTGCTCTCCCTTGCGCAGTTCGTCTTCGGTCAACTTCGCATCTTTTTGGAGTTTCTTCAACTCTTCGTTCGCATCGCGCCGGAAGCCGCGGATTTGTACTTTGGTATCTTCGCCGTGTTTCTTGCAGATCTTCGTCAATTCCTTGCGGCGCTCTTCAGTCAGCGGGGGGAGGGGGACCCGAATCATCTTGCCGTCGTTGGAGGGATTCACGCCCAGTCCGGAATTCGCCAGTGACTTCTCAATTTCTTTGATCAATTGCGGTTCCCAGGGCTGAATCGTGATGAGCCGCGCTTCCGGAGTCGAGATGTTGGCGATCTGTTTGAGCGGCGTCATGGTGCCGTAGTAATCGACCCGAATGCCATCCAGGAGCGCCACCGAGGCCCGGCCTGTCCGCAAGCCGGCAAGATCCCGCTTGAGGTGTTCCACGGCATTGTCCATGTGGGTCGTCAGGGTTTGCTTGACTGCAGCTGCGTTCGACATGGCGGTACTCCGTAATGAGCTAGCGCGGGCTGATCGTGACCAGCGTGCCGATGGGTTCGCCGAGTGCGACCCGCTTGAAGTTCCCCTGTTCGGTCAACTTGAACACAATGAGGGGAAGGTTGTTGTCCATGCAGAGACTGATGGCCGTCGAGTCCATTACTTTTAAATTTTGATTCAGGATCGAGAGAAACGGGATCTCGCTGTACTTCTTCGCCGATGGATTTTTCACCGGATCGGCGTCGTAAATCCCGTCGACTTTGGTTCCCTTGAGGATGACCTGGGCGCCGATTTCCATGGCCCGGAGGGCGGCGGCGGTATCGGTCGAGAAATAGGGATTGCCGGTGCCGCCGGCAAAGATCACGACGCGGTTTTTTTCCAGATGACGGATGGCTCGCCGGCGAATGTAGCCTTCGGCCAGTTGGCGCATCTCAATGGCGGATTGGACGCGAGTGATGACGCCGACCCGTTCCAGGGCATTCTGGAGGGCGAGGGCATTCATCACGGTGGCGAGCATGCCCATGTAGTCGGCAGAGGCTCGTTCCATCCCGGATGCGCTGGCGGCGAGCCCGCGGAAAATGTTGCCGCCGCCGATGACGACGGCAACTTGGACGTCCAGGGCCACGACAGAGGCGATTTCCTGGGCCAGCCCTTCGAGAATTGACGGCTGAATCCCATAGCCCTGCTCACCGGCCAACATCTCCCCGCTGACTTTCAGGAGGAGGCGCCGGTATTTCGCAGAACTCATGCTTCGCCTAACTGAAAGCGGGTGAACCGGCGGATGTTCATGTTCTCACCGATCTTAGAAATCTTCTGCGCCACCAGGTCTTTGACGGTGACGGTTGGGTCTTTGATGAAGGATTGTTCCAGCAGGCAGTTCTCTTGATAGAACTTTTCCAGCTTGCCTTCCACGATCTTCGGCAAGGCCGCCGCGGGCTTCCCCAGTTCCTTCGCTTGCCCTTCGAAGATAGCTTTCTCTCGTTCGACCAGGTCTGCGGGGATATCGTCGCGTTTTACGTATGATGGATTGGCTGCGGCGATCTGGAGAGCCAGGTCGTTCACGAAGGCTTTAAACTCTTCGTTGCGCGCCACAAAGTCCGTTTCGCAATTGACTTCGATCAGGACGCCGATCTTTCCTCCCATATGGATATAGGAATGGATCAACCCCTGATTCGTTTCACGCCCGGCTTTCTTGGCGGCCGCGGCCAGCCCTTTCTGCCGGAGATAGTCGATGGCCTTCTCGATATCGTCGCCGTTTTCAGTCAACGCCTTCTGGCAATCCAGAATGCCGGCGCCGGTTTTTTCCCGAAGTTCTTTCACAAGCTGACTTGATCCTGCCATGGTCCTCTATCCTTACGCGGTGAGAAAAATCGCCGTGAGTGTCTGGTTGTCGAAATGCGCTATGCGACCGGAGCCGCGCTCAGTGCGGCCGGCTTGCCGCCTGCGGCCGGAGCCGCCTGGAAGTCGGCCTCATCACGCTGCGTCTTGATATGCGCGCCTTCGATGCAGGCGTCCGCAATCTTCGAGGTGATCAGCTTGATGGAGCGGATGGCGTCGTCGTTCCCCGGGATCGGGTAGGTGATGTTGTCGGGATCGCAGTTGCTGTCCAGAATGGCGATGACGGGGATCCCCAGTCGAGTCGCTTCCTGCACGGCGATTTTTTCAATGCGGGTATCCAGCACGAAGATTGCGCCCGGAAGGCCGCGCATGGTCTTGATGCCGGAGAGATACTTCTGCAATTTGACGATGTCCTTCTGCATGAGCATGATTTCTTTTTTCTTCAGGCCATGCTCGGTCGGGTTCTGCAGAGTCGTCTCCATCTTTTTCATCTTGTCGATGCTGAGACGAATGGTTTTGAAGTTCGTCAGCATGCCGCCGAGCCAGCGCTGGTTCACGTAGAACATGTTGGCGCGCGTGGATTCCTCCTGGAGAATTTCAGCGGCTTGTCGCTTGGTGCCGACAAAGAGGACGGTTTCACCGGCGGCGACGGTGTCCCGGACGAAGGCATAGGCCTGTTCCATCCGCGTGAGCGTCTGTTGCAAGTCGATGATGTAGATGCCGTTGCGTTCACCGAAGAGATACTTCTTCATCTTTGGATTCCAGCGGTTCGTCTGGTGTCCAAAGTGCACGCCTGCTTCCAGCAATTCCTTGATCGCGACCACTCCCATGCCTTCACCTCCCTTCGAGGCTTGCAGAGCACCCGCCGTGCGGGTGAGGGGAACGAATCCCCTTATTCTCAAGCCAAGCAGCGCTTTTCTTCGCTGATGTTAAATTTAAATACTATTTCTGCTGACGCCAATGGTGTGAGCAGAGCTATCCGATGCACCTCTAAAGCCTCGGCACGCTATCACAGCTACAGTGGATTTTCAAGCGGTTAGGTGTGAGGTTCATGCTCAGGATCGATAGCTCGCGTTGATGCGAACATAGTCGTACGACAAGTCGGTCGTCCACATGTGGGCGGCTGCCCGCCCTTGCCCAAGATCGACCGAAATCGTAAATTCCTTCTGCTTGAACACCTGTGCGATTTTCCGTTCCGCCGCCAGTCCTGTTCCCATTCCTCGTTTGACCATCACAACCTTGTCGAAGCGCAGGGTCACGCGGTCGGGATTGACGGGAACGCCGGATCGACCGAGTGCGCCCATCACGCGTCCCCAGTTGGCGTCTTCTCCGAACAGGGCCGTCTTGACTAAATTGGAGGTGGCGATTGTGCTCGCCACTCGCTTGGCGGCCGCAACCGTTTTGGCTCCGGCGACGGCGATTTTGACGACCTTCGTGACGCCTTCGCCGTCTCGACAGATGGCCAAGGCCAGCGCCTGCGAGGCTTCGGTCAGCAGTTGTTCAAACTGCCGATAGTGTTTGGTGCCTGATTGGATGGTCTCGTTCTTCGCCAATCCGTTGGCCAGGCAGAGAACCGTATCGTTTGTGCTGGTATCGCCGTCCACCGTAATGCAGTTAAAAGATTGATCGACTGCCGATTTCAGCGCGCGTTGCAGCGTGGCCGGCGAGATAGCGGCATCGGTGGTCAAGTACCCGAGCATGGTGGCCATGTTGGGATGGATCATGCCTGAACCTTTGGCCATGCCTCCGATGGTCACGACTCGACCGCCGATTCTGGTTTGAACGACGACGGTTTTCGGACGTAAGTCAGTCGTGAGAATGGCCTGAGCAGCCTGGCGTCCGCCTGTGCGGCTGAGTTTTTCAATCAATGTCGGGATGCCTGCCTGCACGCGATCGATCGGGAGTACCCGTCCGATGACGCCGGTCGATCCGACGAAGACCTGATTCACCGGAATCGCCAGGCTCTTGCTCACGGCAGTGGCCATGGCAACCGCTGCCTGAAGTCCTTTGGCGCCGGTGCAGGCATTGGCGTTCCCGCTGTTGACGATGATGGCGCGGCCACGACGCTGCCGGAGATGACGGCGATCGAGAATAACCGGTGCGGCGACGACGCGGTTCTTCGTGAAGACCCCTGCAATGGGACCTGTGACGGTCGATACCACGAGAGCCAGGTCGAGGATGCCCGGTTTCTTAATGCCGCAATGGATGCCGGCGGCTTCAAATCCTTGTGGCGCGGTCACGCCTGATGCCTGTGCGTTCATAGCTGTCATCTCGCTGAAGGGTTACTTAGAATGATGTGACGTCGGTGCGTCGATGTTACGGGTAACTGCCTGGCGCTGTGAGTCCCGTTTCCTCAGGAATTCCCATCATCAAATTCATGGCTTGAATAGCTTGACCGGCGGCGCCTTTGACCAGATTATCGACGGCCGCGACGGTGACAACCCATCCGGCGCGCTGGTCTGCATAGACACCGATATCGCAAAAGTTCGACCCTTTGGTGTAACGGGGGTTGGGGACGATGTCTTCGTAGAGTCGGATAAACCGTTCGCCTTTATAGAACTCCCGGTACAGGGCCCGCAATTCAGGCAGCTTAATCTCTGTTTTCAGCTTGCAATAGGCCGTGCTCAGAATTCCCCGATTCATAGGGACGAGGTGCGGCGTAAAGGCGATCGTGACCGCATCTGGCGTTCCCATGACGCCGGAGAGTTCTTGCTCGATCTCCGGAATATGGCGGTGCTTGCCGATCTTATAGGGCTCTAACGATTCATGGGCTTCCGGAAAATGATAGGGCAGGGCCGGGCTCCGTCCTGCTCCGGAGACCCCGGACTTTGCATCGATGACGATGGAATCGAGTTGGACGAGTCCCTTGGCAAAGAGCGGCGCCAGTTGCAAGATGGCCGCTGTCGGATAGCAGCCCGGTGAGGCGACTAACTTCGCTTTCGCGATGGCGCTCCGGTGAAGTTCCGGCAGGCCATAGACGGCTTCCTGGAGCAGTGCCGGATGGGCGTGAGGCGTTTGATACCATTGTTCATACGCCGCTACGTTTTTGAGCCGATAGTCCGCGCTTAAATCCACAACCAGTTTGCCCGCCTTCATGCAGAGCGCAACCGGCTCTTGCGATTTCGTATGGGGGAGCGCAAGGAACAAGGCATCGGCTCGTTCGGCCAGGGCCTCGGGCGCCAGCGCTTCGAAGGTGTGCTGCACGACGCCGGTGAGACTGGGGAAGACAGAAGCCACGGATTGGCCGGCTGATTTCTCAGAGGTCACCGCGGCGATGTCAAAGTAGGGATGCGCGGCGGCCAGGCGGACGAGTTCTGCACCGGCATAGCCGCTGGCTCCTGCGATCGCGATGCGAAATTTCTTGGGCATGACCTGTCATCCTGGTGCTGAGAGTGTCCGGTTGTGGACACAAAAAAGGGAAGGCGAGGAGCCTTCCCTTTCTCGTTCTTTGGCTCCGGCTGTTTAGCGCTTGGAGTACTGGAAGCGCTTACGAGCACCCTTCTGTCCGTATTTCTTTCGCTCCTTCACGCGAGAGTCGCGGGTGAGGAGGCCTTCCTTCTTGAGCGGGGTCCGTACCGTGGGGCTCAAGACGACGAGCGCACGCGCAATGGCGTGACGGAGTGCGCCGGCCTGACCGGTCGGGCCGCCTCCGTAGACCGTCGCGTTAATCGAGTACTTGCCGGTGAGTCCAGCCATCTCAAGGGGAAGCTGGATGATCTGCCGGAGGGTGAGACGGGGAAAGGCCTTTTCCAACGGCTTATCATTCACCGTAATTTCACCATTGGCCGTCCCTGTTACCCAGGCTCTGGCTACGGCACATTTTCTGCGACCTGTTGCGTACTGTGTCACGGCTGCCATATCACTGGTCTCCTTCTGGTCCTAATAAGCTAGAGAGAAATAGGTTCCGGGTGTTGCGCCTGATGCGGATGATTCGATCCGACATAGACGCGGAGTTTCTTTGCCATACCGTTGCCGAGCGGGTTCTTAGGGAGCATTCCCTCAATGGCTCGAACCAACAATTCAGTCGGATCCTTCTTGAACAGATGTTGCGCATCGGTGGTCTTGAGTCCACCAGGGTAGCCCGAGTGGTGGATGTAGAGCTTGTCCTGCATCTTATTGCCGGTCAAATGGATCTTCTCGGCATTAATGATCACAACATGATCGCCCATGTCCACGTTCGGGGTGAAGGTGGGGCGATGCTTGCCGCGGAGAATGCCGGCGACTTTAGCCGCCAGGCGTCCCAGGGTTTTCCCCTCGGCGTTCACAAGGTGCCACTGTTCTTTTACATTGGCCGGTTTTTCGAGATAGGTCGTCATGGTGATCTTCTACTCCTCGCAATTAGTCAAACCAAACATCCTAGACTTCTTGTGTGTCGATATCTTTCGTATCGAGCTTCGCGAGCCAGGCATCTAGGTGTTGCCCGCTGCGCCGTTTCCAGACGTCCTGGGTGGTATAGATCGGTGCGTGCGTTCGAAGGGCCAGGGCGATGGCATCGCTTGGCCGGGCATCGATCGACCGCTCCACCCCTTTGTTTTCCAAGAACACGGTGGCGTAATAAGTGCTGCTTTTTACATCGGATAAGACGACTCGCTTAGTCGCAATGCCGAAATGTTCGCCGAAGCTCTTGACCAAATCGTGGCTCATCGGTCGGGGCGGTGTGGCCGAATCCAAGGCACGACGAATCGAGTCGCCTTCGGGGGCACCGACCCAGATCATGAACGTGTCCTGGTCGTCGGTCCTGGTCAAGACGAGAATCCTGGTATCCGTATTGGCGTCTTCAACGACACGGCTCACCGAGAGCGGGATGAGGTCGGGATTATTTGAGTGTACGGAGTCGCTCATGGTTAACGTCGCGTCAGGAGTCCAGTTTGCCGAAATCTTCCGGCTTGAGATTTTCTAACCATTGCTCGAGTTCTTCCGAGCTTTGCTTTCGGATGACCGACTCGTTCGCGAAAATAGGCGCCTCTGAGCGAATCGCCAGCGCGATAGCGTCGCTGGGGCGTGAGTCGACGGCGTATTCCGAATCCTCGTACATCAAATGAATTTTGGCAAAATATGTGTGTTCATTCAAGTCTGTGATGACCACGCTAATCACTTTGGCGTTATAGGCGTCCAAAAAGGACTTCATAAAATCGTGCGTCATCGGGCGTGGCGGCGCCACATGCTCCAGTGCAAGGCTGATAGCGCTCGCTTCTGATTTTCCCACCCAGATCGGCAACATCTCCGCTTCATTCTCGTCGCGAAGCACGACTATGTACGCGTTGTTGTAGGGGTCGAACATCAACCCCTTGACCTGCATTTGCGTAATCATAATAAATTCACCCCCGCATCCGAGTAAATGAACAAAAGAGGCGGGCAAAGAATGGAGGACTGTAGCATTTTCAAAAAGGGCCTGTCAACGAAGTCGGCGACAAGACAGGGAATTTGGGGAAACGCTCCCGTGTGCTCTATTTACGCCCGAGAGGCGCATCTGGTCACGCGCAGCCGGATCAGGGCGGGCCGGCGGATGGCTAGGTGCCTTCCGGGCGGAAGTTTTCGGCAATCTTCGAAGTGTCTGCTTGTCCTTCCAGCTTTAAGAAGGCCTTCATTTGTTTGCGGACAAGGTCTCTCCCGCTTTCATCGCCGAGGTTAACCTGATACTCATTAATGACCATCACCCGCATGCCCTCCCATTTCTTCCAGCAGCCGGTACAGACCTTTGCTTTGATTTCCTGTTCCAGCTTACCGAGGAAGAGGGGAGTGGTGATCGCTTCTCCGGTTTGTCCGCATGTGACGCACGCAACCTCTGTCATATCTGCCATGCTCCTTTGTCCGTGGGTGTTCAGATGCCCGGCGGAGGCCTAAGTCAAAGTGTGATGCCCCCGAAACTGCGGATGCATTGTAGCAGACGTATTCTTCCGAAGAAAAGAGGCGATGCCGATTGACCCTCCAGAGGCTTCATGTTAGAAGAGAAGCGCATTGCATCACGCGCGTATTCTTGATGTGCCCGGATGGCGGAACTGGCAGACGCGCCGGACTCAAAATCCGGTTCTCGTAAGAGAGTGGGAGTTCGACCCTCCCTCTGGGCACCACACTCATGGATAACACATGCGATGGTAGTCACCGGTCCGGTCGCAACCCAATTTATAGTAGAAAACCCTCTTGACAGGTTTCCCCTGTTGGCCTATAGTTCCGCCGTCATTAGAATGGACTCATGTACGTGATCACTCAAGGAATCTTGTTGTTCATCATCTCCACACATTATCTTTCTCACAAGGAGGCAGCACATGCGTAAGGTGTTGGCACTGGGAGCCACAATTCTTTTTGTCGGCTCCGTGGGTGTTGCAGGCGCGCAAGAGCGGTTGCAACAGTCTGGCGGATCTGCGATGGGTGTAGGCACCGGGGTCGGTGACATTTCCGGAAGCGCCAATCGTGTCCAGGCATTTGATCGCAATTCGTTTCTCGATCGGCTGTCTCAGGCTGAGACGGTATATGGTCGCGTGATCGGTATCGATATTCCAGCCAGGAAGATGCATCTTGAGAGCGGTGGAAGCTCGCATGATGAAGGTCGGGCTGGGGGCGGGGCGATGAACTATCGCACGGTGTATTTCGATGACCGTACCAACATGGATCAGGTTCGGGTCCTTGAGGCTGGTGACGATGTGACGGTGCAAGCTTACGAAGAAACGTCGACAGCTCAGCCTTTCGGTACCGGTCGGAAGATCGTTCGTGAAATTACGGTGCTTCGTGGAAACGAAAAGCTTGCCGGTTTCGGTGGATTGGGCCAGCGCCCGAACCCGATGACCGAACGTGCTATTGAAACAAACAGCGGTGGAATCACCGGTGGAGTGGCTGGATCGGTCCTTCCAGGGCAAGTTAAGGGTACAGTCGATACCGGTATCAGCGAGTTTACCGGTGCGGCTCCTTGCTGGAACTGTGAACCGCAGCCTGGTATTGGGTTCTCTGGCCAGAGCAAGTCTGATTACGGTGCGGCGGATTATACCAAGCCGAACCTCGTGAAGGGCTTGAACTAGAGCTGATCGAGTCGCTCGTTTTTGGAAAGGGGCAGCTTCGGCTGCCCCTTTTTTTTGCCCTGCCCTGATTAGCGCTCTGCCGACCTTGTTGTCTTGGGTCGTTGCTGGTAACGTGACTCTCTTATCGACGCGCAGGCTTGACTGGTATTGATTAGCGAGGTGTGAAGATGGACGATAATGGGAGCGGGCAGCAAGGGGTTTCGACGGATATTGAGCTGGATCTCCGCGGGGTCATCTGTCCGTATAATTTTGTGAAGACCAAGTTAAAGCTCGAGACGATGGATCAGGGACAGGTTTTAGCGGTCTTGTTGGATGATGGGGATCCTATTAAGAATGTTCCGCGCAGTGTGGAGAATGAGGGCCACACGGTGCTTGCGCAGGATCGCGTTGGCTCCGCGTATCGGGTGCGTATCAGGCGGGAGGAGACCGATTAGTTTCTTGAACGATTTGCTGCCGTTTTTCTTCCGGTCGGTTGTTCCCCTGCCACGATCATTGTAATTGCCTGAGGCGGTCGGATTCGTTTCAATCGTTCTGCGATGTGACGGGCAGCGCCTCTGAGGATCGTCTCCTGTTCTAGTGTGAGGTTGCAGGCAAGGGCGATTTTGCGGCGCGGGGCTGTCCTGGCAATAACGTTTAATATCGCCGGGCAGGATTCAGTGGTGCAAAAAAAGATCGTTGGTTCTGTATGTGTCAGGATACGGATGAGACGGCGTTGCTGCGGGCCGGTGGCTGTTGTGATCTCTCCGTAAAAGTGGAATGCCTCAGCAGAAAAACCTGATGCGGCGATCGCAGCGGTCACGGCTGATGGACCGGGAATAGAACAGACGGGAATGGAGTGTTTGTGTGCTGCGGCGACCAGGAGGCTCCCTGGGTCCGAGATCACAGGTGAACCGCAATCCGACAGCAATGCGACGGATGTACCTTGTTGGAGTCGATCGATCAGGACCGCAACTTTTTCTTTGATCCTCGTCGGTCCATAGCTCGTGAGCACGGCGGACAGGTTGTGATGCCGTAGCAGTTCCTGCGTGGCGATCGGATCCTCCGTTGCGATCACATCCACCCGTTTGAGAATCTCAAGTGCACGGATCGTGATGTCGTCGGGGTGCCCGATGGGAACTCCGACCAGAAAGAGCGACCCTACAGGTTTCTTCGCCGGTAAGCTGGGGGATTCCACCGGTCGTCTTTGTTGACTCTGTTCTCGTCGCATCGCTATAATTCTCTTTTAATCCCGCAAGATACGGTTCGTCGTTCGTCGCAAGAGAGGGAATGCCCGCATGGCCGTAGTCTGCTTCATGGTGACGATGGGATTGTACTTCATCGCGACCATTTCATTTCTTGCCTATCTGTTGCGCCGCTCTGAAGCCCTTTCAAAAGTCTCCCTGGCCATTACCGCGGCAGGGTTTGTTATGCATACTCTCGCACTGGTTGCGCGGATGGTGGGGAGTTCTGCTGCCGCTCCTCCGAGCGTCCATGAGGCGCTCTCGTTCTTTTCCTGGATGCTCATTCTGGTATTTCTCGCCGTCGAGTTCCGCCATCGGATCCACGTGCTGGGCTCATTCATTGTCCCGCTTGCGTTGGTGTCTCTCATTTCAGCCGCGGCCCTGCCTGATACGGTTCCCACCTTGCAGCCGATGTTCCGAACGCTCTGGCTCCACGTCACCTTGAGCATGTTGGGGACGGTGGGTTTTGCCGTCGCTTTCGTTGCGGGAGTGATGTATCTCATCCAAGACCGCCTTCTCAAGTCGAAACGGTTCAACGTGTTGTATGCCAAGCTGCCGGCGCTGGATTTTCTTGACCATCTGAATCAGCAATCCATCATTCTGGGGTTTCCGCTCCTGACGCTCGGGATCATCACCGGGGCCATCTCTGCGGAGTTCGCCAAGGGGGCCTATGTGAGTTGGAATCCCGAACAGACCTGGGCGCTGGTAACCTGGTTGTTCTATTTTGTCGTGCTCCTTGGACGTCTGACCGTGGGGTGGCGCGCGAAACGCGCGGCCTACTTAACCGTGATCGGGTTCGCCGGCGTCATTTTGACGCTGATTGGCGTGGTCCTCAAGAGCTACGGGACGGTGTCGTGAAATGCATTTAATCGTAGTCGGGCTCAGTCACAAGACGGCGCCCGTCGAAATTCGCGAGAAGCTGGCGGTGCCGGAGAGCCGGATGGGCGAGGCGCTCAGCCGGCTGACGTCGTATTCCGGCGTGAAGGAAGGCTTACTGCTGTCCACCTGCAATCGCGTTGAAGTCTATTCTGTCGTCGACGATATCGATCAGGGGTATGGGCGGATCCAGGAATTCTTGGCCGATACCCATCTGTCCCTCTCCTCCGAACAGCTGACCCCGCATTTATATTGGCATGCCGGCGATCGAGCCATTACGCATCTGTTTCGTGTGGCGGCCAGTCTCGACTCGATGATTGTGGGTGAATCTCAGATCCTCGGGCAGTTGAAAGATGCCTTTGAGTCGGCGCTTTCGCACAAGACGACCGGGCTCATCATGAACAAGGTCGTCAAGAAAGCGATTTCCGTCGCCAAGCGCGTGCGGACCGAAACGAAGATTGCCGAGATGGCCGTGTCGGTCAGCTATGCGGC
>ERZ1292625.2399-Hain-H41-01um-R1-2399-length-17512-cov-6_pt1 | contig 17512 bp, 16 predicted proteins | sample MGYA00564400_ERZ1292625 | MGnify/ENA primary metagenome ERZ1292625 (study PRJEB36523, sample SAMEA6512639) | groundwater metagenome | collected 2019-01-08 | study: AquaDiva: Metagenomics assemblies of 32 groundwater samples
TATTTATCTCAGTGAATGTTATCGGAGATAAACGTGAGCAATAAAGAATCTATCGAGCTTATGATTGACGAACGCAATGAATTACGTTTCAGAGTTGCGATTAGTGGAACATCTCAAAGCGCCATAATTAGGCTTGTTTGTGAAAACGATGGTCTAGGTTTTATGTTCGAGGGAAAGCAAGATGGTGACGAAGTCTTAGTCACACTGCCTTCACTAATTGGTAAGCTTCATGAAGGAAAGTATGATGCACGATTAGAAGTTTTAGTAGAAAATCGATACTTTGTTCCCCTTGAAATGAAACTAGACTTTAAGAAGCCTGTTTCTGTTATGGCTGAAAGCGTTAAACTCACTAAGACTTCCACGGTTGTACAGTCACCAATCGTCGAAGCTTCAATTCTTAATAAACAAAAGAGTAAGCTGGCGACAGTATCAACAAAAATAAAACCAATCGTAGAATCAAAATCAGACGTCACGTCAGACATTGAGCTTCGAGCAATCATCAGAGATATGTTGAAGAAAAAAGATTGATACGTCTGAAACTGACGCTATAATACAGATAGTGGTTAGTTAAAGGCTGTTATCTATATGTCGAATGCTACACAACAATTTACTCCAAGATTTTGCAACTACGCTAAAGCAGATTCTTTTGAATTTTGTGCATTGCATAAGTGGCCTGTCGCAATCACTAAAGCGTCTCTATTCGAACCACCTACAAAGGGTGTCGGTCCAGGAGAGTTATCTTGTGTCGCGGCGCTGCTAGGACTAGACAAGCGAAGTCTATCAAATCCTAAGTCTAAAGACTTCTTGATGAATTTTGTGAGTGGTCAAAAGGATAGGTTTGATTTGACTGTTCCATCAGAGATCGATGGGAACAAGATAAATGAAGCATATGTCGGCCATTGGGAGGTGAAAGCTCCTGATATAAATTCAGAGATAAGACCGGGTGCTGAGGGTTTAGGGTCAATGGCGAAAGCTTATCGTTTCTTTGAAGAGGCGGCCTGGCAGATCAACGATTTCATGGAGGCCATCGACAAAGAAGATCTGTTCGTTGATCTGCAAAAGATCATTTCAAAGAAAGAGCTTCAGAAGATTGTCACATTCTCATCGATTGATGTACCGCGTATAGTCGATGGAGAGTTGCCAAAATCGCGTATCTTTGGCTCCAAAGATGGGAAACGTCTTGGATTGATACAAGTGGCATCATTATTACAAAAATGTAAGTCAGACAAGACGGTTGATGTCAAGTTTGAAAAAGATGTATCAGGTAATGCGCCAATTGAACTTTATGTCATGATGAATGAACGTAACGTCTTCAGCGATACAAAAATCGTCAAAGAGAAGATGTCATTGACTGACCTACAGTATGTCGCTGAGCGATATCTTACGAATGATTCTTTCAAGGACCCGACAACGATAGAGAAGAAGTTTTTATCTCTTTCGATGGCGTCTTGTGTCTTTCCAAACACGAAAGGTGTGATACTCGTGAATGCAAACGAGTTCATGATAATTCCCACAGAAAAACTAAATAGCGTGATGACATTCAGTCGCGTGTCACAAAAAAAGCCGAAATTCAAGACAATCTTTAAATCTCTCTAGATTAGATGCTACGATATAACCTATCTAGTTTAGATGGTTCATGCTGCGCTGTTTAGAAAGATGAGATATGATAAGGGCATTGTGCGCGAGCGGGGGAGGGACAAAAGGTGCATATCAGGTTGGTGTCCTCCAAAAGTGGATATTGGATGATGGTCTCGATTATGATATCATGTGTGGTGTTTCAGTCGGAGCTATCAATATTGCACAATTAGCTCAGTCGCCTCGCGGCGAACTAGCTTCATCGTTCGATAAGCTTCGAGATATGTGGTTGTCTATTGATGACAGTAAAATTTTTCGACCATGGAAATGGTTCGGGATGTTATCAGCTTTATGGAAGCATTCAATAGTTGACTCGACACCCATTGATGACATGCTACATGTCAATATCAATGCTGATATGATAAGTCATGCCGGAAGGATTATCAGAGTGGGTGCTGTCTGCCTAGAGACAGGTGAATATCGATTTGGTACTGAACATGATAAAGATTTTGTCAAGTGGGTCGCTGCATCTTCTAGCTATCCTCCTTTCTTTGCACCGATAAAGATTGAGGGAAAGCTTTGGGCGGACGGTGGGTTAAGGAACGTCACGCCAATAGGTGAAGCGATAAAATTGGGAGCCACTCACATCGATGTGATCATGTGCACTAATCCAACTCTACCACTATCTTATCAGGGCATCAAAGCAACTCCAGCTGTAGCAATACGGTCAGCTGACATCATGTTGAATCAGATCATGAAACATGATCTAGAGTTGACGTTGTTAAAGAATAAGCTGTCTGAAATAGATCCGTCATTCAGACATGTAGAATTACGCATCATCTATCCAAAGATAGAACTCACTCCAAATTCATTGGAGTTTGATAGTGAGAAGATCGCGATGATGCTACAATTGGGGTATGAAGATGCTTGTACCCATGATAAATCTATATGATGTCAAGTTGTGATGTGTAATCTAGCGTGTAGTGTAGACGCGATTTTGGATCATAAATGGAATCCGATCAGTTGAGAACTCTTTTTCTTACGAATGGCTATGAACCTTTAAAGATTGTTCATTGGAAGACTGGAATCTTAAAAGCTCTCAATGGCAGAGGCGAAATTTTGCATAATCATAAGCACATCGTTCATCGATCAAATGATGGTCAAAGAGAGATCTTCGCGCCGTCTGTCATCAGATTGACGAATAAGGTGAAGATGTCTTTCAAGACTCCAAAGTATTCGCGCTTAAACATTTTCATTCGTGATGCGTATACATGTCAATATTGTGGACATCGTTTTGGCCGAGGGCAACTGAGTTTGGAGCATGTCGTTCCTAAGGCCCAAGGAGGTAAGGCAAATTGGGAGAACATCGTCACAGCGTGTTATCCCTGTAACAACAAGAAATCGAATAAGACCCCTGACCAAGCCGGCATGAAGCTTCTTCGTCCTCCATTCAGACCGAAAGTGAAGATGATCAAATATCAACTTCAGGACGTGGATCGGACGCCAGAAGAATGGAAATTTTATGTTGATGAAGGTCCCACCACATATGTGTGAGTGCATACGAGAGGTCAGGAGTGTTTAGATGACTAACAACATTGTCTATATGGGTGTGTTTCTCGATGATGACTCTAGACGATATCTTCTATCGACATACCCTCCAAAACATTCTCGAATACTAGCAGATCATGTCACGTTAAAATTTAGACCAACGATAGCTGAGGTTAGCTCTATTGAATTAGGAACGATGATATCGATGAAAGTCACTGGATATGCTGAAGATGAGAAAGGGCAAGCACTCATAGTAGAGCTTCTTCGTGCAGATGAAAATGTAAAAAGATTGATGGCCAGAGGAAACAAACACACACATATAACGATATCTGTCAGTGAAGGAATTTCACCGGTGTATTCTAACGTTTTGTTAGAGTCTAGATTTGATCCAGATGAAAGCGATGTTGTGGATACCGGCCAAAAATTGATGGGCGTTATTGACACATTTCCAAGAAGCGTTTAATACATCATTGAGTAGCTTAACTGGTCACTGACTGATATTTATATTGAGTCAGTGACCAGAAAAGTGTGTTCTGATGCAATTAGACGAATTACGCATATTCATCAAAGAAACGCTTCTGTTAGAGGCCGCCATGACCGTCAGCCAGGCAGCAGCCTCCGGCGTGGGTTTGTTTGAGCAGCCATTTGAGCTTATGTCTGGAGGCGACTGTACGGCTCATATTCTATACGACACTAGACAAATGATTGAGCAATTTACTACAACACGCAGGATAACGAAAAAAATCTTCTTAGGCGTCATAGAGATAAAGGAGAACCATGGTCACGGTCGTTGCAATAACGCCGTCGAGGTTGCCGCCGTGGCGGCGGAGAAGGGTTACGGTCCTCTCCTGTACGATATCGCGATGTCTGAGCATGGTATCTTGATGCCAGACAGGGAAAATTTATCTCCTGCTGCAGCAAAGGTTTGGGAGTTTTATCGTGATCGAGGCGATATCACCACCGTAGCTTTTGATGATATTGATGATCCAACCGGTTGTGACTCTGATGCATGTTGTAAGATGTATGATACACAGAATCCAAACTATAAGGAAGATCCTCGAAACATGTCTTATGAAGCGAATTTCACGCTCGGTACAAATTCACTTTCGAAAAATCACTCCAAAGCATTGAGTGACGTGATTGATCATTTTAAACTAAAAAAGGGTCTTCGTGTGAAAGCAGAAGATATTGAGGCCATGCTGGGTAGACGTGCTCGCCAATATTTTGTTGAAGTATATCGAAAGAAAGTGTTAGGGATCTGACATTGTTGATACGTGAATTTATTAGGGCGCTATTGTCAGAAGAGGCCGTGAGTTTGTCACAAGCATCTGCTAGCGGTCTGTGCCTTTTAAAACACACGCTCAGTGGTGTGTTTGAGCATGGTGAGATGATCTTGATCTTATACGATCCCACGATTGTCACAAAAGATCTAGACCACGCACAGACGATCACGACTGAGTCAATCGTTGGTTATATGATGGTCCATGTTGGCGATCAAGATGAGAATACACCCTGCTGGAATGCAAAAGAGGTCAAAGAAGTCGCAGCGAATAAGGGATATGGACCTCTCATGTATGACATCGCGATGTCAGAAATTGATGGGCCATTGATGGCTGACAGACATGTTGTCAAACCACAAGCGAGAAGAATTTGGAACAACTTCAAAAATAATCGATCTGATGTCAAAGTTTTGCCTCTCGATGATTTTGCAAATCCAAAGACACCAGAGGTGTGTGATGACTGTATCGTGCATAATGAAAAGGGAGATGCTGTTAACGCAGCATATGAAAGAAAGTCTCGTCTTAATGTAGTTCCCATCCTATCAAATCATCAAATGTTCATGAAAAAGATGATAGATGAATGGGAAATAGATGAAGCTAAGTTTGAAAGATTGCTAGATATCGCTGGTAATAAGTACTTCATAGATCGTTACATACAGAGTCCGAACAATTAAAGGACTCTAGGCGTCGTTTGAGATAAAACCCTCGCATACTTATATTATCGAGGAGTTTTGATTCGTGCCATCATTTAACAACACAGTTGATCCAACACAGTATGAAATTATCATACAAGCGCCCACAAAGCAGCTTGTGAGATATAAGAAAGGACTGTACGTTCGAACGACATGCGAGAATTGTAAAAAAGATATACTCAAGTCAGGCGGAAAAGGATTCTTTGACAGAGATTTTCATTTTTGTTCATTAGAATGCGTGAATCTTTCTCAAAAAACTGGGGCGCTTAAGCAAAAAAAAGAACAACACTTCTTGAAAAAGTATGGTGTAACTAATCCTTATGCGTCTAAAGAGATTCGGGCTCGAGCGATTGAAACATGCAGAAAAAAATATGGTGTAGATAACGCTAGCCAGTCTGATATAATCAAAGAAAAGAAACGTAAGACTACATTCGAGCATTTTGGCGTTAATCACCCTCTACAATCACAAGTCATTAAAGACAAAACACGAGAAACATGCATCGCACGTTATGGCGAGAAATCGTATCTTACGACTAAAAAATGTCGTGATGAACTAAAGAATTGGGCTCTAGAAACATATGGTGTCGAGCATCATATGCAATCTGTTATCTTTTTAGAAAAACTAAAACAAGTCTTTATCGAAAAGTACGGCGTTGATAATCCACTAAAAATCCCAGGTGTTGTCGAAAGAATAAGAGAAACGTGCATTGAAAGATACGGAGTCGATAACGTTTTTAAGACGCAAAAATCGAAAGACAATTTCAAGGTTTGGTTAGAAAAGCGTTTTGCTTCAGGAGAAACGGCATCGAAGCCTGAGGACGATTTTTATGATTTGTTACTAACGATCTGGACATCAGATCAGATTGACAGACAATACAAGATTGTTGCAAATGGTGCAAAAGACATATGGTTCATTGATTTTTACATCAAACCGATAGAAACATTCATCCAGTTCGATGGCATGTTCTGGCATGGGTTGAATAAAGCTTTTGAAACTGTCGACCTTATGACAGAAAAGAGCGACTTGATTAGAGCAGTTGTGAGGACAAAAGAAAAAGACGTGAGACAGAATGAGTGGTTCACGAAGAAAAACTTAAAATTGATCCGTATAACTGATGAGCAATTTTTAGAACATTTAGATGAGACTATTGTCTTGTTAGAGGGTTTAGATAATGCCTTCATTCATTAACACAATTGACCCAACGCCGTTTGGATTCTTTGATGCTGATTCTGAGTTTCAAGTTGAAGCTGACAAGATGATTGTTTTTGTCAAGAGAGCGCTCGGCGATGACATTCTCAGTGTAGAAATTTCTCGAAAACAGATTTGGATGTGTTTTGAAGAGTCGCTGCTTGAGTTTGGATCATTGGTCAATCAATATCAGGCGAAATCTCAACTGTCGACGCTTCTTGGTTATCCGACAGGAAGCTTGTCATCTGGCTCGATCCAGAACATGTATCCTCGCAACACACTGGAATTTTTGACAAGACAGGCTGAGCCCTATTCAACACAAGCTGGTGTCGGTGGTTCATATAATTCGATGAGCGGTTCACTGACATTGTCAGCTGGACAACAGGATTATGATATCTACACACAATTGTCTAGTTCAACGGGAAACATATTTTCAGAACAACCAGTTGGGCACAAGACGAAACTTCGCATAAAGGAAATCTTCCATTTTTCCCCAAACGCTGCATATCGGTTTTTCAGTTCAACTTCAGCTATCAATTATCTGAACAATGAATTTAGCTTTGAATCATTCACACCTGAGACGATCTTTTACGTTCTCCCCATATTCGAGGATATATTGAGAGCAGGTATGATGGATGTGTCTCAGCGTGTTAGACGATCAAACTATAGTTACCAAATAAGTGGAACGAAGATACGCATATTTCCTTGCCCAACTAATACGAATCCAGGAAAATTGTTCGTAAGCCTATATTACGCGCCAGATCCGTTGAATCCTGCATATACAGATGATTCGTTACACGGCGTGTCAAATATGACGAATATTCCCTATGGGAACATACAGTTCAGCAATATCAATTCAGTCGGTAGAAACTGGGTAAGACAATTCACATTAGCTTTGAGTAAGGAGCTATTGGGTTTAGTTCGTTCAAAGATGAAGACGATTCCGATTCCAAATGCTGATTTGCAGTTGAATGGTGAAGATCTTATTGCCCAGGCTCGTGAAGACAAAGAAAGGTTGATCACTGATATTCGTGAGTTGTTTGAAAGTTTGACATATGACAAGTTGATCGAATTAGAGGCACAGAAAGCTGAAAATATAAAGAATCAGCTTAAGCATACGGCAATGCCGATAGGCTCAACGATCATAACGGGGTAGACAATGGCGAGATTATTCATCACTCAACGTGAAATGGATTTTATATCAGACATAACCAAAGAAGTAGTTAAGGACGTGATAGGAGAGCGCATATTCTTTTATTCTATTTCCATTATCAAGTCAAATGTTCATGAGTTATATGAAGAGGCGCCTGATAAGGTTTTTGATAATCCTATCATCATTGATGCGATCATTGACTATCATCCGAATGAAGTCTTGACGAATGCATTTGGCCTAGAGATAGCACGAACTATTGATGTTTGGATTCAATCCAGAGACATTGCTGATAAGAGTCTAGAGATGAGTGAAGGTGATTTTTTCACATATGGACCGAACTTATTCGAGATTCTTTCTATCATTGATCAGCGGAACATCTATGGTCAAACTGAACATACGGATGGACTAAAGTTGAGTGGTCGTTTGGCTAGAAAAGGACAGTTTTTCACGAAAATATTTGGTCCCACTGATGAAGCATATGGGGACGCAGATGCAACAAGAGCAGCATTCCATCAACAACGTGGTGTAGTAGAAAACGCTGAGGGCTTGACAGGTGACGTTCGAACACTACAAGCGTCTGGCATTATCGATCCACCCTTAACTGGACCACAGAGCATATTGTTGACGAGCGGCAGCGATGTGAATCCGAAGGCGTCATTCTATGATGAGAGGTAGGAGCTATGTCAACTAAAAAGACCATCGACAATCAAACGCCTGATACGTTCGTTGGTGCGCCTGCTGGACAACCTCGACAGCTTCCGAATGGATATGTTGGACAGAATGTTCCGACGGATTTCAGCATTCCCAGTTGTGGAATCGAAGACGTTGATAAGGCTTTATTTGCGTTGTTCGATAAATCTATAGGTTTTATGATTGAAGCGAAGAACAAGGTGTCATCTGTCCCTGTGATCATGGCGATCGGTGAAAGATTTGCCTTGGTTAAACGTAGACAACCGATAAAAGACAAGCAAGGCGCACTGATATTGCCGTTGATATCGATCAGACGGACTGGGCTAGAGCAAACGAAGTGGTCATTACCGCTCGACATCGGTGATATGATAATCAAAAAACGATTAGATGCGTCTGACAGAAGCTATCAGTCAATCATAAACAAGCTCCAGCTCAAACATCAAAGCAACGTGTCTTCGACTGAGCATTTTTTGGATCTATCTAACAGAACTGTTGCCCAACCTGGGACGTTTGCTTCTCGGCGCGTAAATGCTGGACGAGCCACAGACAGTGGTCTGGGTTCTGACATTGGAACAAATATCTTTGAGTTTATCACGATTCCATTTCCACAATTCTTCATCGCAAAATATGAAATTGTATTTTGGACACAGTACACACAGCATATGAATACGATGTTAGAGACATTGATGGCTTCATATCATGCTCAGGGTGAACAATTTAGAATATCATCTGATAAAGGATACTGGTTTGTTGCATATGTTGACGCTGACATGTCACCAGCCGATAATTTTGAAGAGATGTCTGATTCTGAGCGTATCGTGAAATACACATTCAATGTCACTGTTCCAGCATACATTGTTGCAGGAACACGTCCAGGGCAGATGTCTCCCTTCAGACGATATCTTTCTGCTCCCCAGATTTCATTTGGATTGGAGGATACGAATGGACAGGTATTCATCAAGACGCCAAATCCTTCTGCTGCCAATGATCTGGACAAATTTATCTTAGATGATGTCAATGTCTTGGGAAAAGATGGTGAGTCAGTCATTTCCCAAAGGGAGTCTATTCCCTATACGTTGAAGACAGTGTTAGATCCATTTTCAGGCAAACAGACTAGTCGACGTGTACGAGTAACGTTTAGAAATGTTCGATCTGGTGAGACGGCGGGCAATCTCAGTTTAGAAGACACCTTTGACGACATATAAACGTTTTTCAATAGTCGGTGACATATTTATAGCGTGGGCAGAAAGACGTATGTCGAATATTCTGCGTTACTCCCGTTTTGAGGAGAAGAATTAATGGCTGAACAGACCTTTAGATTCCCAGGTTTTTTTGAAAGAGAAATTGATCTCACGGCGCGTCAAGTATCACCCACTGGGACACCAGCTGGCGTTATTGGTACCTCTGAGAGAGGTCCTGCGTTCGTTCCTGTCACGGTTGGCTCAATGGCTGACTTTCGATCCAAGTTCGGTGATATGGACACGAAGAAATTCGGTCCTTACGCCGTTAATGAGTTTCTGAAGCATCGACAAGCGCTGACGTACCTTAGAGTGCTTGGAGCAGGAGCAAACTCTACGCTGACTGATATCAGCGCGACGGCAAATAAGGGCATGGTGAAAAATGCCGGGTTTGTCGTAACAGGCAAAGTCGGCGCAGCCGGGGCAGACCAAAGACATGTTGGAGCTGTACAGCTCTTAGTCGCGAAACATCGTTTGACTGACGGTGAAGTTCTTGGGTTCCCGATGTTCAGTGACAATGATAGCTATGTCGCTGATGCGTTTGGGGAGACCGTAAATCTTGTCAGGGCCGTGTTATTTACGGCGAATACGGCGAGATTACGCATAGTGAGCGCCGCTGCAGTTCTTTCAGGTGCGAATGTCACGTCTGGTGATGATGTCGCTGGTTTATCAGCTGGCGAATTCCAGATCATTGTGTCGTCTTCACAGGGAAGTTATTTTGCCAGTGATTCTAATCTTCCTGGTGTCAAAGCGTATACAGTGAGCTTGAATCCATCATCAGCATCATACATTTCGAATGTGTTGAACACTGATCCTGATAAGTTCTTAGAAAAGCAACATCTCTTATATCTAGATTTTGCCGTTGATGGAGAGGTTGCACAGGTCGATAACAATGTTAGCTTTGCGCTAGCGATGACCTCTGGGTCAGCGATGTCATCATCAGTCTCAGGTGATACGAACATGACTACACGTGATGCTTTCGGTCATTTTGATTCAAGATACAACGCGCCGAAGACAACCAGGTTCATCTCACAGCCTTTTGGTGATACTGAGTATGACCTATTCCACTTTGAGTCTTTGGACGATGGCGCATACGCCAATACGAAGATTAAGGTTTCAATCGCGAATCTACAAATGAGCAATGATCCTGCGAATGAATATGGTACGTTCGCAGTGCAGATTCGTGCATTTGATGACGTTGACGCTGATCCAAAAATATTAGAGCAGTTCCCTGGATGCACTCTAAATCCCAGCGCTGATAATTACGTTGCAAAAGTCATGGGAGATAAGAAAGTTCACTTTAATTTTGATGCAGATCAAGAGAATGAGCGCCGACTAGTCTTGTCCGGGAAATATCCTAATCGATCACGACACGTTTGTGTTGTAATGAATGACTCTGTCGAAAAGCGTTTGGTTCCTGCTACGGCACTTCCATTTGGATTCCGTGGAGTTCCAACTTTAAAGACGAACTCTAATTTGACTGATTTAATCAGCGGAACTGATATCAATCGTTTGACATTTGTCTGCGCTCCTGCTTTCAATGTGACCGGTTCAGTGTCTGGTCTATCTGGCTCTATTGTTCCTCCAGTGCCGTTTAGATTCAAGACGACTCGTGGAGCAGTCAACACGAGCAGTCCAGGATTTGCTGGTGATCCGGGCGTTCGTGAAGTCGCTGACTCTAGACTGTACTGGGGCGTAAAGTTTGAAAGAAACTCAGTTCCGACTGACGCTAATTCAACTGAGGTACAGAACAAGTGCATCACGGCATTCACGAAGTTTGCCGGAATCCAAAAGCTTGACGTTCTCGTGACTGGTTCAGGAGCAGATACGTTCAATGAAAATAAGTTCACACTAGCGCGTGTGGCGTTTGCAGCGTCAGCGATAAACGCAGCGTTCACGTCAGGAACAATCGATGCTGTCATGCGTGAAGCTGCGTATGTCAGAAATGGTGATCCTGTCTCACCGAATTATGTTGTCAATGATGGTACATTGAGTCGTATCACGTTTGGAACATTGATTGCTCAAACATCATCTGTCGACTTTAATCGATTCACACCATACGCTAAATTTACGAACTTCTTCTATGGTGGATTTGATGGCACAAATATCTTGGACAGAAATGCGTCTAGACTAAATGACAAATCTTCGGCGATGAATGGTGTTGAGGCTGGTGCAGTCGCGGCCACCACTGGCGCTTTTGCTACCAACGTGACTGGTTTAGGAAAAGATAACAACACGATCGCAACGTATGTCGCTGCCGGCAAGATAATGACTGATCCTCTTGCCGTCAATGTCAATATCTTAGCAACACCAGGTATGAGAGAACCATACGTCACTGACTCGCTCGCCAAGATGACAAAAGAATATGGTCAAGCGCTCTATCTGTTAGACATCGAAGAAAGAGATGAAAATAACGATCGTATCTTCGACGATAGCACGACAAAGCCTGACGTTCGTAAGACTAGGGAATCGTTTGAGGGACGTGCAATTGACAACAACTACGCTGCTTCTTATTTCCCGAACGTCGTCATAAATGACACTGACAACAATAGACTTATTGAAGTTCCCGCATCAGTTGCTGCGATTGCTGCATTGGCGTTCAATGACAAGGTTTCATATCCTTGGTTCGCCCCTGCAGGATTTAACAGAGCTGCGCTTGATTTCGTGAAGAATGTTGACGTTAGATTGAACACCGAAGATAAGAACTCATTGTATGACGCTAGAATCAATCCCATCGTATCATTCCCAACGAGCGAAGGTGGACAAAATATCGTCATCTTTGGACAAAAGACATTACAACAAGCTCGATCTGCGTTAGACAGAGTCAATGTCAGACGCTTGATGCTAGATATCAAACGCCTTGTGTCAAACGTTGCGATGAAGACTGTGTTTGAGCAGAACACGAAGACGACCCGTGATAGATTCGTTTCTCAAGTCGTTCCACTGTTGGCGATCGTACAATCACAGGCGGGTATCGAAAAGTTCAGAGTTATTATGGATGAGTCTAACAACTCACAGACAGACATCGAAGCGAATCGACTGAATGGTAGAATCATCGTTGTTCCGACACGAGCTGTCGAATATATCCAAGTGGACTTTATTGTGACGAACTCGGGAGTTTCATTCAGCTAATGAATTAGCACAATATTTATGAAAGATTTAGGAGACATCGATAATGGCTGAATTAACATTCAAAAGCGCAGGCGTCAGTGCTAGAGAAATCGACCTTTCAGGTCCCTCTAGTGTTCCGCCTGTTGGAATACCAGCTGGTATCATCGGAACAGCCAATCAGGGACCTGCATTCATTCCTGTCACGTTTGGAACGGTGAATGATTTCTTTGCAAAGTTCGGAAAGACCGATGGAGAGAAGTTCGGCCCTCTGGCTGTGAGTGAATGGCTCCGAAGCGCGCGGGCCGTGACATATTTGAGAGTACTGGGCGTAGGAACAGGCGAAAAAAGAAGTACGTCTGATGGTACTGTCGCGTCTGCAGGGTTTGTCGTGGGTGAACAGCAACCACAAGGAACTGGCAATTTTGGACACAATTCATACGCGAACACGTATGGTGACCTAGGCAGGACATTCTTCCTGGGTTGTTTCATGTCTGAGTCAGCTGGATCAAAGGTCTTTTCTGAGGCGGGTATCCAAGATGGTCCAGTCGCACACCCGATAATCAGAGGCGTGTTGATGTCAGCGTCGGGCGTAATATTACGACTATCTTCGTCTGCTAATGTAGGCGCGAATGGCGCTCCAGCATCAACATTGATTGCACGGAATGATAATACGCTCAAAGGCGCGATGACGGGTGGTGTTAATCTGACAGCCGGCGCGCAGCAGTTTGTCATGTTGTTGAATGGGCACAAAGGTACTGATTCTGCGTACCCAAATGTTGTGACGGCATCATTTGATCCGTCAGCTCCAAATTATTTGTCAAAGGTTTTGAATAAAGATCCGCTTAAGCTGGAACAAGCTGGATACCTTCTTTACACGCACTATGACATCTACCCTGCTTTAGCCGTTGTCACGTCTAGCGGTCTATTGGACGTATCTGCTAGCTTGACTGATCATCCTGGATTTGAAAATGCTGCATTTTTAATCACTGGTTCGTCCGCTAGAAATGCTGCAGCGACAGCAACGATTCCAAACTTTGAAAACTTTGAAGAAAGATTCCAGACCGCCAAGTCGCCTTTTGTGATATCACAGAAGTTTGGTGGGACAAATCAAAATCTATTCAGAGTTCATGCATTGACAGACGGCGCAGGAGTCAAGTTCAAGATTTCGATTGAGAATATTGTAAAGTCGTCTGTTGAGACATACAGATTCGGAACGTTCGACTTGATCGTTCGTGACTTTGACGATAATGATGAGAACAAGGTTGTGATTGAGCAATTCCGAGGATTGAGTCTAGATCCATCATCAGAACGCTATATCGCAAGGGTGATAGGCGATCAACATGTGTACTTTGATTTTGATAAGGTCATAGGCGCGCAGAAACTGGTCATCGATGGAAAATATCCTAATCGTTCAAACCATATTCGCATTGAGTTGGACGATGCAATCGAGTCTGGTGAGATTGATGAAGCTGCCATTCCTGTCGGGTTCAGAGGACACTACCATCTAGCAACTTCAGGATCTGCTCCATTGGCCGCATATCCAGTCGGTATGTTGGGTAGCGAATTCGTCGCCGCTGCGAGTGGTGTGTTGAATCGTGCCGTAGAGCCACCTGTTCCGTTCAGACGTACGTTGGCGGTTGGTACTGGAACAAGGAAGGTCGCCAACAAGAACCTCTATTGGGGTGTTCAGTTTGAAAATCAGACGAGCGTTGACGAGCCGAATAAGAGCTTGACAGCAAATACGACAATCACTAACTTTACGAAATTCTTCCCTTCATTTTCTCCGAACTTGAATGTGGTCGTTGGTGATAATGAAGGCGAAGCATTTGCCTCAACGACTGGTATACTTGACGCTGATTTGTTCAACAATAACAAGTTTACGTTAGAGAATGTTCGTGCAACGCTTGATGCCAATGATGCGATCGACTTCAAGAACGTCCAAAATTGGGAATACGTCCGCACTGGAAGCATCACTGATACAGGAGCGAACGGAGGCCGCGCTCTCGATCCTGCCGTTGATTTCGCTGATCTGAATTTACGAAATCTATTGAAATTCTCATTCTATGTCCAGGGTGGATTTGATGGTACGAACATCATGAACAGTGATGAGACTGACCTATCAAATACTGCTATCACACATGAGATGGATTTTGCAGCCAGAGGTCAGGCGAGTGGTCCTACGGTGAAAGCGTACAAGAAAGCCTTGGAGATCATCGGCAATACGAATGACGTTGACATACAATTGCTAGCGATACCAGGAATAAGAGAACCCGTCATCACTGATACGGCGATTGACGTGACAGAAGCTCGATTCGATGCATTGTACCTGATGGATGTTGAGGAATATCCTATCGATAGCACATCAACTCCCGTGACATCATCCCAGCAAGACATCAGCGTGGGAAATACGGCATCCGTCTTCAGCCTGCGCGCACTAGACAGTTCATTTGCTGCTGCATACTTCCCTGACGTCGTTGTGACTGATCCTGTGACACAGACTTCAGTTCGTGTTCCACCATCAGTCGCAGTCTTGGGTGCATTCGCTTATAATGACGCAGTTGCATTCCCATGGTTTGCGCCTGCAGGTTACGCTCGTGGAGCTCTAGCAAATACCAGCGATATCGCTGTTCGTCTATCACGAGCAAATCTAGACACGTTGTATGAGGCAGATATCAATCCTATCGTAGGATTCCCGGGCCAAGACGGTATCGTTGTCTGGGGACAGAAGACCCTTCTTGCTCGTCAATCAGCGCTTGATCGGGTCAATGTTAGACGTCTGTTGATCAGTCTTCGTCGACAGATCAGAGAGATCGCCAACAAGCTTCTGTTTGAACCAAATCGCGAATCGACTCTATCAAGGTTCTCGAAACTCGCAGATCCCGTCTTGAAGAGGATCCAAGAGCAGTCTGGCGTAGACAAGTATAAGATTCAGATTGACACGACGACAACGACTCAAGCAGACGTTGAGAATAATACAATCAGAGGACGTCTGTGGATAGTTCCAACGAGAACAGCGGAATTCGTATCACTTGATTTCGTTGTGACAAACGCCGGCAAAGAACTTTAAGCAATTATGAACGAACAAAAGAAACATTTTGTTTATTTAGTCACGAACATTAGCAATGGTGTTCGCTATGTTGGAGTTACTAGCACTCAAAATCCCATACACCGTTTCATGTGCCATCTTAGAACATCAAGGTTGCCCAAGCCAAAGATGAGGCTTCATCGTGCAATCAAAAAATATGGTGAAGCTTCATTTAATTTTGAAATAATAGAAGAACATACTAGTAGAAAAGATGTTTTTGAGGCAGAGATTCGAAACATTCGCGAGATGCGTCTCGCTGGACACAAGCTTTATAATGTTGCTTTGGGTGGAAATGGACCAGGGACAGTTTCAGAAGAAACACGAAAAAAGATTAGTGTGTATTGGAAAGATCTGCCTAAGACAGAAGCACAAAAGAAGAAAATATCTGCTACATTGACCGGTAAGAGGCTGTCAGCAGAACATCGTCAAAAAATTAGTGATGGTCAAAATACTGACATAGTCAGACAGCTAAAGCATAAACGTTTTTTTGGAAAGAAATTGTCAGTCATACATAAACAAAGAATTCGTATTGGGACTCGTTTAGCTTTTGAAAATCCTTTGCTACGTGTCAAAATTTCTGAAACTAGTCGTGGAGCTTCTAATGGTCGTGCTAGGTTGACAGAAGATATTGTTTTAGAGCTTCGTAAATTGTGGTTAGACGTTGATAAAAATACTCGAGGTCATTTGACGGCTTTTTATGAATTACTAGCAACAAAACATAGTATGAATCCGAATACAATTCGTTTGATTTGTTTACGAAAGCTTTGGAAACATTTGCCATGAGATTAACCATCGGTCAGCTCAAGCGAATCATCAAAGAAGAGCTTGAGCTGACCGAAGTTGCTGACGTGATAAAGCCAAAGTACAAGGGAGATTTTGTCGGCCAGACTTGTACGATGAATGGTCAGACGATATATAAGAATGTTTCTTGGATGAAGGACGGACAGCGACATTATGGCAAGGTCGCCTCACTTCAAAAAATCATGTTAGTCTGGGATGGAAAAGATTGGATCACGATGGCAGAATTTCGTCGTGGAAAATTGGCTGCTGGTGAAAAAGAATCGCTCGAAGATTTTATGAAACGTGGCGGCAGGGTCCGAAAGATATGAAGATAAAAATTTCTGATTTGAAAGAGATCATCCGGGAAGAACTAGGAAGAGCATCGTTGTTACGAGAGATAGATGATGTTGACTATAACTGCAATCTCGGTAGAGATGAATCTGATCCCTCGGCATGTACCGGTGGACCAGATGGGATGCCTTGTCTGACATGTGCTTCGTTTGAAGATGCTGGTGAACCAGATCCTCGGAAATGGGGAGAAGAGGACGGTCGACGTTTTCCTGTTGACTCTGAGTTCAATGAGCCAACGTATGGAGGAATCGATCAACGTCGAGCAGGCGTACATCCGAGGTCGACAGGGATAGGTCCAATTTCAGGTCGTCGCGGCGGAGCCAGAGTTGGAAAAGATGCTCGTGCTGATGCTCCTCGTAGGTGGAAGGGTCCGAGATAGTCATGAAAATATCGATCGTACGATTACGTTCCATCATACAAGAGGAGCTTGTTCGCTTACACGAAGCGAAGCTCAAACCGACAATGGGTGGCGAAATCAATTTCAGGGTAAAGCTGGTGCCTACGACAAATCCACAAGCAAAAGAACTACAACGTAATGCGATGTCTGCGATCACCCAATATTATGATCGAGGTAATGGCGAATTTGAATTTTCGTTAAAGCGCTCAGACGTTGAAGATGCTCGTCAAAGATTTGCAAAAGCTGGTATTCGTATGCAAGAAGCCGGCCGTGAAGATGATGAAGATGATGCTCAAACTTTTACACAATCTAAGACAAAATTAACACAAGCACCAGAGTTTGATCTTGACACCACTGAAGATGAGAGTTCTCCTGGTTCACAGGATCAGTCAAAACTGACACAGACACCAGAGTTTGATTTTG
>ERZ1292625.2402-Hain-H41-01um-R1-2402-length-17493-cov-4_pt1 | contig 17493 bp, 14 predicted proteins | sample MGYA00564400_ERZ1292625 | MGnify/ENA primary metagenome ERZ1292625 (study PRJEB36523, sample SAMEA6512639) | groundwater metagenome | collected 2019-01-08 | study: AquaDiva: Metagenomics assemblies of 32 groundwater samples
CACGGCTGTGCCAGCGCCTCCTGCCGACCCAAGCCCTGCATAGGCCAAGATGCCGCTTGCGAGGGCTGGAGACCCACCCACGTTTAACGCTCCAGTATTCATAGTGGAAGCTCCTCCTCCACCATTAGAATTCTCTACGCCAGCCGTGCCAACATAACCGCCTCCGCCGCCATACCCATATAGGTGAGTCCCGAATGAAGAGTTCCCTCCGTTTGCACCGTTTGCCCCGCCAGCACCTCCTGCCCCGCCAGCGCCAATAGTAACAGCCACTGTAGCGGCTAGGTCGCTTGCGTCAAACCATTTCGTGTTTCTTGAACCACCACCACCGCCGCCACCACCACCACACGGGCTAACTGTGTCGGCCTGTCCACCAGACCCGCCGCCGCCAGCGCCGATGCACTCGACGAGAACCATGATTGCATTGGTCGGCTTCGTCCATGTCCCATCCGATGTAAACTCTTGGACGTTCGGTTCCGATGCATCGAATAGGTCGGCTTTGGTTTTTAAGTATGTAAAATTGTCTTTTATGTTCGGGATGTCCTGGCTGATATCATTCCCAACCGCAGGGATGTTGTCTGTAAATGCCATCGTTTCTCCAATAAAAAAAGGCCCACCCGGAGGTGAGCCTTTTGGAAGTAAGGTACTGGTTTTAAAAGTTAGTCTTCAGATTTTTGTATTTCAGCTACTCTTTTCCCAAACGTCTTCTGGTATTCTGCTTTTCTTTTTGTTGATATGTTGGGATCGGTCAAAACCTTGATTAGATCAGCTTCCAATTGTTTTATCCTTGCCTTTTTTTCGATCGCCCCCTGAGTCTTGGTCGGAGCATAGATATTAACGCCGAACCAACTTAAAGCGGCTTGCTCTGGGGTGATAGTTCTACCCCACTTGTCCTTGTCTCCGATGCCGATAGTCTTTCCTAGAGACCCTTTGGACGAAAAAGCATTTGGGCCAAACTGAAGGTAGATCCATTCCATCGTTTTTGCGGCCTTCAACGCTGGGGGGTCAAGAGTATTGTATATGTCCTTCCCAGAAAATGGATCTCTTGGCACCGAACCTTTAGCCGATGATATTGCTGATATGGCGTTGAGTATCGGGTTGCCTATCCCTATGTTCCGCAGGATAGCCGACATTTCACCTGACGCTACACTTTGTTCAAGTTGCAGAGTGTTTCCTACTGGGAGAAAGTAGCTGTAGTCAACCCACTGGATATTACCTTCAGGAGACTTCCATGGAAGAGCCAAGTAGCTTCCTGTCTTTCTAACATGACTCGGGAGAGATTTTTTTAGCTTCTCCCAATCTTCTTCGGTCATGCCTTCCTGGCGCATCGAGAATTGAGCTGCAAGATACGGAAGCATGAACATGGCACCGATGAGCCAAGGACGTTTTTTTGCTGTCTCAACTGCCAATGGGAGTATCTTGTAGTTGTAGGATACGAACGGCATGATATGGCGGCGAGCTGCTTTGACTGATGGATGAGCCAGTGAATAATCCATTCCCCACTTCTGAGCTTCTACCGCAGCCTTTGCAGGAGATGCTCCGTTGTCTATCTGCTCAAGGAACTTTGCGAACTTGAATACATCATCAATTTTCCCGTAGTACTTCGCAACGCCTTGAGCAAATTCGACCACCTGAGTAAGAGCACCCTTCGCTCCTTGCGCTTTCCTGAGTGCGTCCAAGACTTCCCCGAGTTCAGCTTCGGCAAAGTTGGTCTTGAACACGCCGTGTCTCTCAGCCATCCTGAACTTAGGAGACTTCTCGCGCATTTTGGTTACTGCGCCTGGTATGTACTTGGACATGAGTTTGTGTAGAGGAACGCCGCTCCAATGCATCTGAGCAATGTTAGACACGATGTTTCTGACAAGGGTAGGAGGGTTTAGTGCCGTCTTGCCAACCTTGTAAACCGTCATGGCGGTTTCTTCAATTCGTAGGAGGCTGTTCAGAAGTTGTGACATATCCCCCTGAGACTCGAACTGAGAAAAGAACGGAACCAGATCGCGGTAGACAGGCTTCCTGACCCATGTTCCGTTGAGAGGCCCCCACTTCTTCCCTTTGAGTTCCCTCCAATTCTCCTTCGCGTCAGGAGGTGGTCTGGTGAGTGAGATGGCGCGTTCGAGCCTTTGTATTCTTTGTTGGACTTCAGGAGTACCCGGCATCCGTTCATCTACACGTTTCATGGCTTCGAGTTCATCCATGAGGTCGCCAACCGGACGTATCTTCCCCTCGAACTTCACGCGGGAGGGTTGCCATGTCCAATGAGAGTTCTGGGCGATCGACTTAAAATAGTCAAACTTGTGGATGTCGGAAAGGGCCTTACTTAAACCTGTTGGTTCAGCTACCGCCACATCCTCAATCTGCCCGATGGCTTTCTTGGCTTCATCCGACAGACCTTTCCTTTTCTTTAGTTCCGACAGGTCAAACTTACCAGAGTGGCTTACGATCGGTGAATCGTCACCCAATACGTGCTTCAGGTACATATAATGAATGTACTGCCCTTTGTTTTTCTCGAAGGTCTCGCGCTTCATCATCCCGCGCTTAACCATCATCTCACCAACCATGTCGTTCAGTCTCAGCAACCGGTCGGCAAGCTTCTGTACTGCCGGGTCCATCAAAGTCCATCGGGCCGCGAACCCAGGATCGAAATTAGCGTTGGCAATCGCTGCCTGACCGTCCATGTATCTGAACATATCTTTTCGGATAGGCTCAGGGAGCGAGGCCGTTTTATCGTGAACCCTTTTTACGAGATTCCCAACTCTTGCTATGTCTCCAAACGATTTGTAACGGCCTTCAAGGAATTTCTGACTCTGCGGAATTGTGGAAAGGGGCTTCCAGAACTCTTTCCAGTTGTTCACGAAGGCATCGATTTCTGCCCTGGTTGGCAGGCTTATGGCTCCGCGTTCGGATTTAAGTGGGTTTGTCAGTGCTTCCTTGGCTGAAAGCGTCTTTATAGAACCGGATCGCTTGGCTTCTGCAAACCATTCCTCGAAGTCAGCATTCCCCTCTTGGCTCATTGGCATGACTGCCCCGACAAGTTCTCCATTTTTCTCGAAAGATAGAATCCTGTCGTTCACTATGCTTGGTTTAGCATTTGGGTATGCCGTTAAAATTGCATCGACCAGCTTCGCATCAACTATAAGTTCCTTCCCATTCTCGGAAACAACGTGAACCGTAGGGATTGATTTTGGATGCGGGTCCTTCATCTCAGCTTTCAGTTCAGCAGGGACCGAGTCCCCCTTCACCAAATCCTTAACCTTAACGTCGTGTATTTCTTCTTTGGAATTCCACTTATCTTTTATGGCTGAACGGTTGTCTGTTACGAATCCATCGGGTGTGGTCCTGACTCCCTTGTATTTCTCTCCTGCCTTTTTCCAAGAGTCTATGGACGCGTTCCGTTGCTTGTACTCATTGTAATACGATATGTCGCCTCCGGTTATGCGTTGGGTACCAGAAGGAAGCGGGTTTTGCTTTACTACCTGTTTCGGAAGGGCCTCTGAAGTTGGGAATCTAGCCGACACAGCCTTTTTAAACGCATCAAGAGCGGTCTTGGAATTTTGGACTGTAAACTTACCGTCGCCAGGGACTTCGAAAGTGATGGCGTTGTCAATTTCATGCTGCCTGTTCGCAGGTATACCGGCTGGTACTACAGCCTTACCCCCAACTCCAACTCCGTCTTTTGGCAGAACCGAAATCGCGGTATCAATCTCTTTGAGCAAAAACACCTTTTGCTCTTTGGGGGAAAGTTTATCAGCTTCGGATTTTGGGATGTCGGTTTTGACGACTGGTTTTTCTTGAGTCCCTACCAGCTTAATTTCTGGGCTGTCTATTTGTTTGGGGGCTACTTGGTTAACCATAGGGCCAGGCGCAACCTGTCTAAGCACCTGTGCCCCTGGTTCTTGTGGCCCGCCATTTTGTGGCGCACCCGTAGCATCAGGCGGCATGATTCTCTTCAGCAGAACCTGCATGGGGTTATCAGGGGCAACGGCAACGGGTCTGCTCCCAACCTCTCCATAAGGTTTCCCGACAAGCATGGCCTGCTTAATTTCTTCTGGGATCGGGAGTGCTCTAATTATCCCTTCCAAGGGGTTTGACTGAGGTGCGGTCAACTCCTGCATGCGAGCGAGGACAGGGTTTTGCTCTACTGGCCCGCTGGGTTGACGTACTGCTGGGACTCCAGCCTGTTCTGCCGCAGGAGATGCGAATCCACCCTGCTCCGCAGCTTGACGCATTTTAGCCATATTCTCTTCGTGCGCCCTCATTTTTGCTTCGAAGTCAGACGATTCTGCCTGACCAGCTTTCCCTTCTTCCTGCTTCCCGTACCTAGCTTCCTGACGAGCCTTTTCTGCCTGCGCCGCTTTTACCTGCTGCTCCCGTAGCCAGTCGCGGACGGCCCTGTGCTTCTTCGCAGCTTCACCCATACCACCTTCACCCTTGAACATGGCTTCGGCAGCTTGCCAGTCGTTCATTCCTGGCTTCCGGTACTTGTTAACAAGGTCTTCGAAAGAGTATTCTTGCCTAGGTGTATCTTGGGCCGGTTGCGCTCTTTCCCCAGACCTTGGCTCTTCAGCGGGTCTGTTTGCTTCTTGGTATTCTCTCCCTTTCGGTTGCTCATAAGATGCGCGCTGCTCAGGTTGTTCCAGAAGCCTTCTGATTTTAGCAGCTTCGGTTTCGTATTCACAGGCAACATTCTCGGGCTTTAACTTCTCAGGGTTCTTCCCGAAAAGGTCAAACATCTTTGCAAAACCGACAAGGGGTAGAGTGCCGCCAAGAGCCTGACCGACAAATTCGCCGATGTCTCCGGCGGTCCCCTTGCCACCCACCATCCGACCAGCCTTACCACCAGCTTCCATCCCAGCAGCCCCGGCGCCACTCGCCAAAGTCCATTCTGTTGCGCCTTTCGCGGCTTCCTTCCATATGTTCGGGAACATTTCTGTAGCAGCGAATTCGGGCAGGGTTCTAGCCCCAGCTTTAACAGCGCCGTACCCACCACCAGTTAGTGCCACGGCTGCGATTTCAGTAGGGTCGGCATACATCGCTGGAGCTTCAACAGCCTGTTGGCTTGGGCTAGGCAGTCTTTTCCCGGCGAAGAAGTTTGTTTTTACTACATCCTTTTCATCTGGATTCAAGTTTTGGAATTGTGGGCGGGGAGAAATAAATTGGTCGAACCAGCTTGTTTTAACCTGCATTTGCTGGTCTTCTTCGAGCGACCGGAATGATGGGTTGCTCTCTACTGATTCCCAAGGAATGAAAATTTCTTTAGGCTTTTCAGGTCTTGGCTCAGGGTCAAATGGACCACGCCCTTGTTGTGGAGCGGAAAGACTGACAAGTTCTTGGGACTGAAAGTTTTTGCTGTTTGCAACTGGCGTGGCTTGGTTTTGAACTGAACCCAAAACTCTCTGGACATACCCTTGGGTTTCTTTGTACGGAGGGATTCCGCCATACTTCTGAACAGCACCCGGACCTGAATTGTACGCTGCTACTGCCAATACCGGGTTCTGAAACCTGTCCAACTGTTCTTTCAAATAGGCGACACCAGTGTATATATTGTGGACATCGTTTTTCCTGTCAGGGTTCTGTATCCCCAGCTTCGATGCCATGGACGAAAATGTATCAGGCATAACCTGCATTGGCCCATAGGCACCTTTCGGACTTTCTGGGTTCCTAGGATCATATACCTCACCGCGTTTAGATACAGCAAGGGCAAGGTCAACAGGCACCCCAAGGTCAGTTGCGGCCTTGGTTATGAGTTCATCGTAAGCGCTTGTCGCCATCTATTCTACACCCCTACTCCATCGTCTTGAAGTTGAAGGAATTTATGAAATCGGTGACGTGTTTGTTAATGACCGGCCCGTTAGGGTCTGGAGCCTCGTAGGTCATCCATGAAGGCTTCTTCCCTTGAGAGACCAAGGCTTGATCGGAAAGACGCCTTCGGTACAGTTCTTCCCGTTCCTTCTCCCATGCACCCCGTACCTTATCGTCGATGCTAAACTGGCCGAATGCATTGCTCGTACCGTACTTAGTGTCAATAGCTTTTGCTTGCTCAGAATAGTGTTTCTCTGTGTCGTCAACCACTTTGTCTACAGAATAGTCCGGCTTTTTGTTTGCACCTGAAGTGTAGATGTGCCCTCCGATAGTAGCGGCAGTGTTGGGAGACACGCCAGGGATCGTCGTTCGTTGGCCATATTCATTCGGGGGCAGTTCAAGTGCAACCGTAGGGTTGTTATCCACAAGCGCTACTTTACCGTCCTGCATAACCCACGTCTTACCTGGCACTTGAGGCATATTCGAAGGTGCTGCACCGGACTGAGGAGGCATGAGTTGTCCGTCAGGACCTTCTCGCCATCCGTTTAACAACTGCGATATCCTTGTAGCCTTATCCTGCCGACCGCTGGCTGCCGCCTCTTTCATGAGTTCTATTTTCTCTAGGCGGTCGCCTTTCAGTTTTTCAATCTTTTCTTGCTGCTGGTACTGCGGATCGGTTTCAAGTTTTTGCTTTAGCTTTGCCATCACCATCCCGCCGACAATGGCCTTCATCAGATCGGGCGCCAGAGATTCCCAAGGGTTTGGTCTCGCCTGTTGCTGCTGAACTACTATGGCTCCCGGCCTTCTATATTCGCTTATACCTTCCATTGCGCTCTCCTTAGAACGGGATTGGAGGAGTCCACCCTGCCCCTGTAAGGCTCCAGCCCGGTGCGGTCATTGCCCCGCCAACAGCGCCAGTGCTCCCACCCAACAAACCTGAAAGAGGTCCGAAACCCAACGCTCCCGCCCCTGCCAATGGCGCGGCAAGCATTACTAGACCCTTTAGGAAGTTGGCCCCGCCATCCTCTGGCTCTGGGGGCTCCTGGACCATTATCGGCTTTTTACCCTCATATTGGCTCACACCATCGAAGCCAAAACCACCTCCTCCGAGAGAGGCGTATGGGTTACTTGGTGCAGACTGGCTAACTGTTTGCGACGGGCCACTAGAACCCGGAGACATAATGCTTTGGAGCATTGTGTTGATTCCAGTCCCTGACAGGCTGGACAGAATGGACTGCATTGTTGGGTCCATATTTTTCCTTTCTCTGAGTTGGAGGAGGCTACCCGCAGCACCCGCCGCTTGACGGAGCGGAAGTTGTAGTTACTGGCTGAGGCATTGTCCCGCCTGCCAACCCCGGTAAAATCTGGTATGGATACTGGAGTTTCTGTATCTCGGCCTGCCAGGGCATGAGCGATTGAGTCTTTCTTGCATCAGCATCCGCGTTGAACTTTGCGAGTAACCCAGTGTTTTCAGCCTGCATTGCCTGTGTCAAAGGAGCCTGTGCAAGTTGGTATGCGTTTGACGCAATATCGTTCCCGGCTTTACGCCTGGAGTTTTCGAGAACATCCATTGCCGCCCCGCTCACCCCGCCCACTGGAGAACCAAGAGAGCCCGACCCAGCGAAACGATTGGTCAATGGGTTTTCTACATTTTGATTATATGCGTTCCAAAGCGATGGGGATATTTGGTTGTAGACATTATCGTAGGTCTCTCCGCCAGCGATGTATTTTGATACATCGGCTTCTTTGAACTCTGGAGCATCGTACTTAAGCTCCGGTATGTCATACAGATCCTCCCCCTTAGGCCTACCCTTCGCCGGGTAAATCGATTTGAGTGTCGGCATGAGCCGCTGTAGAAGCTGTCTCTCTTCAGGCGACTGAACATACTGAGTGGAAGTTGAACCACCTCCGCCTCCTCCGCCACAGCATCCCATTATTGCATCTCCTCTCTGAACTCAGCGAACCGTCTTGTCGAGTTCCGTGCAATCCTTGTCAAAAACTCAGGGCCGCGCTGGATCACGTAGTCGTGGCCCCCTATGAGATACATACAGTAGTGAAATATTTTCACGAAATCCTGGCGGACGATAAATGCCATAAACTGCTGGTCGTCGTCGCCGTGCTCGATCTCGTTTGCATTCTGCCAAAGCAGGGCAGTGCTCAGAAGCAACGGGGAAAGCTGCTGTATATGCTGCTGGTAAAACGGTATGGTTGGGATCGTACCAAACATTAGTGTGAACGCTGCGTTAATGTCATGCGGTGTCCGGTCCTTGTCTTTGTCTATCAGATCGTCCCACAGGTGAACGATGAACACCAACGCCATGCAGAACTGGATTGCACCAAGGTTGCCTCTGAGGAAATCGGAGAAGATGGAATGGAACCGTTTGTGCATCTCGGCTTCCTCTTCGCGCCAGTCTGGTTTGTCAGCCCTGCCCAGTTCATCGGCCTTCCCAAGCAAATCATCTTTCAGCATATTTTTCTTTCTATGAAAGTTGTCCCAGATCATTGACATCATCGAACACCCAAATAGATGCGGCATGACGAGGTTTTTTGAACATTATTCCGATTATCTTGTTGAATTTCTCTTCAGCTACAGGCATCGTTATGTACCTTGCCCCTACTGCTTTTTTCATTCTTTGGACTTCCTGAGAAAACTTATATATCAATCTCACATCGTTCACGTTCGGATGGTTGCGGTGTTTTGCGAAACAGTACTCCCACATCAAAGTCTGTATGTGCGGCATTCTGTTCGGGAGCATATAGAAAAGACTAAACCCGGTCATCTTCCCGTTTACAACACCGATCGTGCATCTACTTGTTATCGCCGAAGCCGGAACTCCTCGAAGTTTTTGATCGTATACAGATTGGACCACCGCCCCTATGTGGTTGTGTAGAGATTCATACCTCACTGTAGGTAAAGCCATTCGTTCGCAGGCTTTCTTTATGAGAGAAATGAATTCCACGCTCTCCGACACAAATGCCGGGTTGGTTATTTCATGGAGTTGAATGTCGCTCTTTTTTTTAGCAACTGGTAAGGTTTCTTCTGAATCCATAAAGTTCCTTATGCTGTTCTTTTCCAGAAGTACGCTACATAGGTTGGAGGCATATGGCTTACCGTAGTGGAGTCGAACGCATCGATATTCACTTGGTGCGTGTGGCTTCTAACCCGAGCGGCAGCGCCTGTTGCAACGCCATCATTTAACACTTCACTCGGGACTCCCGTAGTGGTATCCGGCGGGTCTATCGAGTGCTTGTGGGAAAGCGTCCCGGCAACAGCCCCCGCTGTACCGAAATTGGCGTCACCACTTTTGAACCCGGCCAAGTACATGCCTTCCCCGACAAGTTCCCATGTCCCGAAACCCATATACGTTGAAGGGTTGGCTGAGTTGTTAGATATCAGGAGAGGCCCACCTATCGGCCAAGCCGAAGACCCTGAGCGCTGGACTACTGGGAAGAGCTTGTTAGACAGCCAGTTGTTGAGCGCCGTCCAATCCGTTATCGTCCCTGGAGGAGTGATGTTCAAAGGAATATCCCCTTAGCAACAATCGATGTAACGCGGAAGGTCTCATTTTTGAGGTCCGTTCCCCATTTAAGCTGGTTATACTTTCCGCATGCATCGAAGTAGATAGTGTTTGACTCACCAGTTGCGCACGACACCGATCCTATCGATTCCCATTGGGCAGCACGACAGTCTTGTTCTGTTTCTCCAGCCCTCCAATACGCATCGATTGAAAAACTCCCGGACCCTGCTATTCCGAAGTGAATCTCCTGCGTGCGTTTAGCACGCGTAGAATCAGGGAGGGACGTTATAGGCTCGATTCTATACCCATCGTAGTCATCGCCGTCCATGTCGTTTCCGCTCACCCAATACGAGTACCCGGTCGTGTTCCCAAACAAGATGTTGGCCACAAAAGAATCTCTAAACGAATTCCACGTTCCAGAGGTAGGCCAGTAAGGTGTATTAGGACTATCTGTTCTGAGCTGTGTCCAGGTATAGGTGCTGAATGCCTGATAGTCGGCAAACAGCATGGCAGTTACCGTTCGGTATTCTCTTCTCCACTGTTTTGAAATGAGGTTGTAGTAGATCAGGGTGTCCGGGGTTGTGCTGCCGTTGGTCGGTATCGCCCAACATACTTCATTGGTACCGATCGAGAGCACACCCACTATGGCGCCATAAGCTGTCCTGGTTATCGACTGTATCCAGGGCAGTATCGGATCAGATATGACCGTCCAGGAGGCACCCCCCTGGAGTTCAACGAACCCACGGTTTCTGTCAAAAAAGCAGTGGGACCGACCGGTATCAACTATGGACCAATGCGACTCCGCACCTACGTTTGATGCCACCGGGTCAAGTGAAAAAACGATCGGGGCGTTTGCATCATAGACCAAATTGTGGATGGTGCTTCTACCGTAGACAAGGCACTGCATGTTTGCCACGGTCTTGATCCCTGTTATCCCTATATCCGAATCCGGTTTGTAGAGTTGGTTCGCTGCCGGGAAGGACAGATCGGCAAAGCTGGGGAGAGCTGCCGTCCATCTTATGTCGATGTTCCCGTTTGTCTGGTCGCTGTAAGCACCTATGACGTGGTTGTGGAACTTCTCAAGGTATTTGAATTTGAATTCAGTGGCGCCCGAAGATGTTATGAGCTTGGACAGGTTTGTGTCACCATATTTCCACTTATAGGGGGTTTTCCCTATCGAACCCATTACGGCGTAGGCGCCATATTGCATAAGGCAAACTGGTATCCCGGTGTCGAAAGTCACGGGAGTTGCAGCATCCACGTTGGTTGCCTCACCGGTAGACGCAAATTTGTAGAACTTCCCCTTGTAGACTCCGCACGGTGTTATATTCGTTCCGTCATCCAACATCAGGTAGGACTGCCACGTACCGCCGGTTGCTGCTGGTGTCGCATACCATTTCTTATGCCCAGTGCATTTACGGACCTCCCCCTCCGATTGAGTGATATCGAAGTTTTGGCCACCGACATCGGCTGTTCTCACCCTTGTCCCGTCTCGGTCAAGGGCAACTACCAGATCTCCGCTCGATGCGGTGGTCTTGGTGACACTTCCGCCTGTCGGGATTATGGTGAGCGTGAATCGTTGTGGCATTTAACGTGTCCAATCATACGGGTCGGATGTATTGAAGCGTGAACCTCTCTCACCCAATCCGATTTCAAAGGCTTCGTTGGGAACGTCACGGTCCTTGGCTATAAGCTTTTGAAGCCATTGCTCGTACATGGCGGCTGGGGTTTGTAATTCTTGAGGGAACTCAACTCCCGAAAGCGAGCTTTTGAGTTCGGTGAGAGCACCGTACACGATTGCCATGAACGCCGTGGAGTTGGCCCTAGTATCGAAAGAATGTGAAGTGGCATCGGCAGCAAACGGAGGGTGGAGCTTTTGATACCAGCACCGAATAGTCAATGCCTCGTTCGCCGGACAGTTGAAAATCAGCCTGTCTCCAAGCCTTGTATATTCAACAGGCTCACCGCGAGTCCGGCCCGAGTAGTCCACATATCCCCACCGGTCATGGAATAAGGCGTCGTCAACGAATTTGATGTGCCCGTAATCCTCGCTGGTCCCCTTCATCCATCTCATCTGTAGGATGTCCTTGAGATACGTTGCTGCGGCGCCCATTACGGTAAACGATGATAAGTCAAGGTAGTAGGCCCCAACAGCGAGAGTAGCCGTATCTGGGGTTACAGCACGAAGACACCTAAAATCGTGCCTGTTGCTCATGTCCTCGACTGCCAAGTCGATCGCGTTGTTCACCAAAGTCAGCTTGCCTGTCTGGTTGACTTGCGGCAGATATTGGTAAATTTGATTGCGGATCTCGGTGCGAGTCTTGTTAGCCATCCTATTTCCCCATGACCTTGCTCATGTTGTTAACGAGGTCTACTCGGGCAGATCCAAGTGTCTTCTCAAGCGACTCCATAGTGGCGATCAGCTTCCTCATCGTTTCCATCAACTCTCCGCCCTCGACTGTGCCGGCCGGGATGAATTTAGGCTCAGGTAAAAACTTGCCGGTTTGCCTGTTTACCTCTCCAAACGAAAATCGGTTCCCGCCCTGGATGAGATACTTCCCGGTCTTTGACTCTGAAATGCTGACATCGCCTTTGTGGTCAAACGATGGGGTTGCCTTAACTACAACTGCCTTTACCTCTTCAATCACTGTAGCCACCTCTTTGAGAGTTTCGATTATGGGTTTTGGGGTATCGACCACTTTGCCGTCGATTACCTTTGTATCGGGCTTTCTCCCTCCCCTGCTGCGTGGTTTTTCAGGGGTTGCAGCGGATCTTTTGCGTGGACTCATGACTGCCTTTGTATTTTGAGGTTGTAGACTTCCATAATTCGTTCGAACAAATAGCCGGGCTGGAATCCCATTCCGGCGCAAACCGGGATTTTGGCCCCGTACTGATGCAGGAAATGATGGTCAAGTTCGCAGACGTTTTGCCAAATGTGAGAGATGTTTTGCAACTTGTGGCAAGGAGAGCAGGCCGAAGCGCACTGGATAGAAAAATCATTCTTCCATGTCGCTGTCAGATTTTTTTTGCTGCTATGGCTGAGCATGCAAATCTTTGGGGTGTCGAAACATCCAGCCGCATTCAAAGCGGCAGTTTCCGGGCCAACCACCAAGTCGGCTATTTTCGCGAGCGCAAAACTCGTCATTATCGGTTTGTGAAAATGACCGAAGTTGATGATTTTGGGATGCTCAAACGTGAGCATCATGTCATTCTCATTCCCGACAGTCACAAGCAGCAGCTCAGGGATTGCCTTTTCAAGCATTTTAAAAACGGTGTCAAAGTAGCCGTAGGACTTATGCATGGAAGACCCAGCCAAGGCCCAGACAAGAATGAACCTGTCCTTGAACTTGCGCCGGAAGTTGTTTGAAAAGGCTATGTCGTCTGGAGAAAAGTAAAGTTTCCCTGTTTGCCATTCTGTGACCGGTTCGTATCCAGCCATTCGGATGTGGTCTAGCAGGTAATTTTCGGTGCAGTGTTTCCGCAGTTTACCTAGCGGCCAATACCACATCGGAGAAGGAAACGCCGCAAGCCACTTGTCCTCAACGCTCCCGGTAAGACACACGAACTTGTCATAATCTTTGGCCTGAGACTGGTAGAATGGATCAAGATCCTCAAATGGAAGGCAGTTATCAGGAAACCGTACCAAGTTTATTCTTGGGTCGTGCTCAAGGATTGGGTAGCCTGTTTTGCCTACTATGAAATCTACGGTGTACCCATCTGCAATAAGGTACGGGATGATTGAAGTCGCGAAAAGTGTATCTCCGGTTGCTCCGTGCCTCAGAATACATGCCCTTCTTTTACCCATTCAATTCCTTAACAAGCTGGCTCTGAGTAACGGCAACAGTCCCGACCTCACCGACTACAATTCCAGCCGCCCTATTCGCAAGAATGCAGGCCTCCAGAACATCCATACCGGCAGCTAAGCCAAGAGCCAACGCCGCAACAACCGTGTCTCCAGCGCCAGTCACATCGAAAACTCTTCTTGCAGTCGTGTTGATGTGGATTGGCCCTAGGTCGCTACCGAAAAGAGTCATACCGTTTTGTCCGCGAGTAATCAGAACATTCGAAATTCCCGAATTGAGAATTACCCTCCCGGCACGGAGTAGGCTGCACTCATCGACAATCTTGATTCCCGACATTTTCTCAGTCTCGGATTCGTTGGGGGTTATGATGAACGCACCGGCAAAGATTGACGGGTCGGACCGCTTGGTATCAACAACGCACTTGATGTCCTTATCCAAGCAGTAGCCGAGAACAGCCTCTATAAGATCGTTGCTGACAACGCCCTTGCAGTAGTCCGATATCACCACTGCTTTTGCCTGGTTCTTCCCGGTAAGAGCCTCGACCTGAGCCTTAAATAGTCTTTCAACGAGGTCGCCATCGCTGTAAAACTTCTCCGTGTCGTACCTGACAACCTGCTTCCCGTTTGCTATTATCCGTGTCTTGACTGTTGTCGCATGAAGCGGGTCGAAGGATATGCAGCCCTTTATCCCCTTGCGGCTGAAAATATCATGCAGTTCTCTACCGGGGGGGTCGTCTCCGACTATCCCAACCGCGTGAGGGATGCCACCAAGCGAATGAATATTGTTGATTACGTTTGCGGCACCGCCCGGTGAAACGATAGTTTCCTTGATGTCTACAACTGGAACTGGAGCCTCTGGCGACATCCTGGTTGATTGCCCGATCTTGAAAACATCGAGCATGAAGTCGCCGATGCAAATCACCCTTTGGCCAGTGAATTTGCTAACCCAATCGGACAGCCCTACTTCTTCGCGCAAAACCACGATACCCAACTCTCCTCTTTTGTGAGTCCAAAATGAAGGTTGTTCGCAGCGGCAAACTCCTCAACGGCGCTCTTGACTCCGAACTGCCCGACCTCTTTCACGTATCCGTCCAGGAAATCATGGCCTGCCATCACCCCGCCTTTTTTGAGCTTAGGCCACCAGGCCGCAATGTCTGCCTTGCAACCTTCATAGCTGTGGTCTCCGTCAAGATATATAAAGGAGAAGTGGCCATCTTCGAAAAGACTTGCAGCGGCCAACGAATCAAGTTTGATGATGTTAACCGAAGGATCGGCAGAGAACCTTTCGCGTGTTATATGGAAATTATCATCATGTTCTTCCTGCGAAACATTGGCTATGTCGTCGTATTTTTCCGAAGCCTTCCACCTGTCAACCAGATGGAGGATATTCCCTTCCCACGACTTCCTGAGAATCTCCGAGAACTCACCGCGCTGTACTCCTACTTCAACGCCTGCACCAAGTAGTCCTATTTCGTTCAGGTATTGGCCAAACTCGTTTCTGTTTTGCGGCTTAAAAGCCTGCGGGACACTTGCCTTCGAGGCATTTATTGACGATAAAGCCTGTTTCGCAGTCCGTTCCCAAGTGAGCCTACGCATGTCTTTCGCACCATTGGCGCCGATGTCCCTTGCCCTGCCCCTGTTGTTGTATGCCTCTTCGATACAGGCGACTATCTCTTCGAGGTCAGGGTCATCCCAAAGAGCTATCGGAACTCCGTTGGCCTTGAACTCATTTGGCGCAAGCTTTTTCACCTGGAAGCAATTGCTGTCCGTCAAGATGTCCTGGTGCCCGCTGGTCATTGTTGCAACGACAGGTTTACCGCAGGCCATGTATTCCATCATGGCCAGGTTCGTTCCACCCTCGCACCTGGAGACGAACACCCCAAGGTCGCTGTTCTTGATGATATTCCTAAGTTCTCTTTGCGGGACCAGCGGGTATGACATACACCTGCCCATATACATATGGTTTAGAGCGTACAGTGCTGCCATCTTCTCAACCCACGTATCACCGTGGTTTTTAAACTTGATGTGCGGGCTAGCGGACAAAGTTTCGAACGAATGGCTCCAAACATTCTCCCAGCAGTTAATGAAGAAAACATCCTTGTGGCGCTCTTGGATTATCTTCACTGCCGCAAGAACCAGATCCTGGCCCTTCCTAAACTCCATCTTGCCGCCCGAGAAGATTACGAAATAATCCTTCCACCGATCTTTTGGCTGCTTTATCGGGTTGAAAATATCAGGGTCGATCCCCTGGATGAGCGTTTCGACGCTTCGCAACCCGTAGGACTTGAGGATCTCCGTGTTGTAGGACGACCCTGTTAATATCAGGTCGTATTGTCTGGCGGTCTCAATCGCCCGTTCCGTAAGGTAATTTTCAAAGAAACAGTAGCCTGCATCGAAGTAGCCATGAACCGGGATTATTTTCTCGAATTCGCAATTCGCAATGGCATGGAGGATTGTACCCGGTATTTTCTCAATAGAATGCAGAGCTTTTCTTTTCTGAAGGTTCACAACGTTGGTGCGCTTGGACAGTTCCTTGTCCATGTACCGGCTGCACGTTCCCCAACCCGATTCCTCTACCGTGTCGCAAAGAGCCAAATAGATGACTTCGGTGCTATCAATCATCAACATCCTTAGTTGAGTGTGAATAAAACATTGTAGATCTCGTTAGGGTTGTCGGTCTTACCGATATCTATTGCCCTATACCCAAGTTCGTCCATTAACTCCCTCATCTCAGCCTCGGTGTCGCCCATCTGAGAAAGACCCGGTATGTTAATTTCAGCCAGGATATTATGGATTTTGCCTTGGGAAAGAAGGCCGTATGCACCCTCTAGGACTTCGACTTCGGCGCCTTCAGTGTCGATTTTAAGCAAGTCTATTTCCGGCCAAACCTTTGAGTGGTGATCGAAGAAGGAGTCAAGAGATGTGGCCATAACCTTGGCTGATTTCGGATGCTCTCTCGTTTTTTCGTTACACTGGAACATGCCGGGGTCATATAGCGCATGCCCACCATCGTTATCTAAATTGATATGGAAGTTCCTTCTCCCAGGCTTTGAATCAACAGCCATGAAAATAGGGACGATGTTTTCAGCTTTATTTGCTTCGATATGTTCTAAAAACCTTGAAAAGTTAGAACGGTCAGGCTCAAAAGAGTATACAAGCCCTGATTCTCCAACGATTCTTGATGCTATAAGGCTAAACCACCCGATATGCGCTCCAACATCTACAAAAGTAGAACCTTTTTTTAAAACTTTGAGCAGTATATCAGTTGATTCTGGTTCGTACAACATGCCATGCGATAGACATGATGCCATTACATAATGGGTGAAAAGGTTGTCGTTGAGCGTCAGAGAAACAGGTTCTAAACTTCCATTATCAATAGTGTAAACAAAATTCCCCATCAACAATCCTATGTGGTGCTAATCAATAAGGTACTGAAACGTACCATAAAACGCAGACGTGTCCGTGAAATTTGCATCCGTGAGGGCGGCAATACCTGTCGCCCCCTGCTGCCAGACATTCAGCACCGTGTTGTTTGATTTTACCTGTATTAATATTGCTCCTGCGATTGAGTCCATATTGAGATTGTACGGAACAGTATTTCCACCAGCGGCACCTATACCCCCTTTGCTTGTGAGCGGGAGACCGGCGATCGTGGCTGACCCAGTGGACGATCCCTTCTCTGTGAGAATAATGGTGAACGAACAGGTCACCACATTCCCGTCAAGTTGATACCGTCCAACTTGAGTTCCATACGTCATGTCTACCGCCGCCCCGCCAAATTGAAGCGCGGGAGTCCATGACAGAATAGCCTGCTTGACATAGGTGCCATCGTAGATGGGTGCCAACAGCTTGCACCGCGTTATCGCAGTGGCATCGCCGACGACTGGCTGACGAACGCCAATGTTTGTGTGAACGGTTCCGATGACCGTTCCGTCACCCGCCCCGGCATCGAGTTTGATATGCCCGACGGCGGAATTGTTCCCGAAGCTCGATCCAATAACGGAGTAATTCCCGGCTTGGACATTGATATATCCGTTAGTCGAGATATTCCCGTCGAAGTTACCACCGATGATTCTGACATCCTGCACATTGTTTTGTGCAGTAGTATTAATCAGAATTCCGGTGTTTCCTTGAGCCGTAACAAGGGGATTTGTATTTGATATGGTGGCGATCGCGCCGCTATATTGGAAGCCAATACAATTATTATTCGTAGCAGGACCGTCAGCCCCGCAGTTAATCTGCCTTACCTGCTGGACCCCTACAACGTCATGGCCGACTGCCCATCCATATTCGAAGCAGTCGTCCCATTTAAACCACGTTGCGCCCGCCCCTGTGTAGAATGCCGTTCCAGTTCGGGTTAATAGCGCGTCAGATGTC
>ERZ1292625.2403-Hain-H41-01um-R1-2403-length-17490-cov-37_pt1 | contig 17490 bp, 15 predicted proteins | sample MGYA00564400_ERZ1292625 | MGnify/ENA primary metagenome ERZ1292625 (study PRJEB36523, sample SAMEA6512639) | groundwater metagenome | collected 2019-01-08 | study: AquaDiva: Metagenomics assemblies of 32 groundwater samples
CGTTCAAATCCGGTGCATCGCTCTCTGGGCGGCTATCTCGTGACGACACTATCTAACAGGCCCCAGAAAATTTATTTTCTTCTGATCGAGTTTTGAGCGGCGCAGCCTCGCTTCCCCTTTCTCTCTTCCCCATAGAGTCGCGGAAGTACGGCAGGGAACAACGAGTCGTCATGAGCGATGCGGGCTATGTGACATCCCCCCCTCGTTTGAGTTACCTCTTTTCGGTCTAACCAACTCAGCGCGATCAGGTATTCTTCCGGCTAGATTGGGACACAAGGAGGGCAATATGACCTGTGCACGTTGTCAGGGTTATATGGCGAAAGATCACTTTTTTGATCTCATGGAGAGCGCGGAAGATATGTGGCTGGCAGGTTGGCGCTGTCTCAACTGCGGACACGTCCTTGACCCCATGATGGAGCGGAATCGACTGGGGCAGGGGCTGGCTGCCGTCGCCTCAACTGTACGAGAGCCAGGCCAGAAGATGGAATCTAGAAACATCTCGATGTCATCGTAGGCGTCGTAGCCTCATCAGTTTGGCCATGAGTGAGTCGCCGTGTGAGTGGGGGATACGCCGTCCTGTTTCAGAGCTGGGTTCGAAGATTCTCGTCAACTTTCCTATGTTTTCTTGCCACGTTGTGGAGGCTGGGCTAGACTTCCTCCAGATTCTATGGCACGAGTAAAAACATCAGAACCGTCTCGCGCGCGGTCCAAAACTGCCACAGTTGAAGAGCTCACCCGCGGCGTCGAAAACCTCCAGGAATTTCTCGCACAGGTGGAAGACCTGGGTCGAGAAGGCTTCCCCTATCTCGACGCGGCCAGAGCAAGAACAGAGTTGCAATTCCGCGAGTGCATTCGCCGTACGTTTGGCGAGAAATCCCTCGAGTTCCAAGAGCATCGCCATCACAGACTTCTCATGGATACCCCTGAGGGTACGCAGCAGAGTATCGCCCTCATTAAAACCCTTATTGCCACGCTTGAGCGAAAAAAACGTGAGCTGCAAGGAGTGCCTTCCCTCAAGCAAACCTCTTCAGTGCCGCCGGTCTTACCAATTTCCACGCCTGCACGCCCGCAGATGACCGTCGTGCCGTCATCGATCTCGACCGTGCAGATGACCCTGACGCAAACGGGAACGATTACGCCCTCGCCGGTAACTATGACCACGAACCTTGGCGTAGCCCAAGTTGCCGCTGCACCGAATCCACCTCCGGTCTCTTTGATTCCTCCGGTCTCTTTGCATAAACCTGAGCCACTGAGTCCATCGACGTCTGTGCCTGAACTATCATCGATTTCACCAGCCCCGGTTGCAATGGCGATGTCGCAGACCCCTTTCCCTTCGCAACCAGTGGTTCCAGTTGCTCTGGAGCCCAAGCTTCCACCGCCACAACTTGGCCTCGTCCAAGCCGCCACTGTTCCGAGCCCACCTCCGGCTCCCTCGGTTTCTCCAGCTCCTGTGTATAAGCCTGAGGCAATGATTCCATCGATGGCTGTACCCGAACCATTACCAGTTTCACCAGCACCGGTTGTGATGGTGATGCCGCATGCCCCATCGTCTCCGGAGCAAGTGGTTCCAGTCGGCCCAGAGCCACCGCCATCACACGCGGGACAGACTGCACAAGCCGATGGCTTTTTAGTCGGCCAGTCGGCCCAATCGCCACAACCTGAACCGGAGCCCAGCGTGCACCAACATCCCATTGCCAGCCCACAGCATAAAATGCAGGAAGCCCCGGCTGTTCTTCAGAGTCCGAAGCAGGCTCCCGTAGTACCAACCAGCGCTTTCTCGCCTCTGGAGCCTGGAGGTCAGCTTGCTCAGGCCGCATCGAACCCTAGTGCACTCGTGAAGGTTGTCTGCGGCCGATTCCATGCTGTTGTCAGGCAGTTGCGACTTCGTGGGGAACATCGGGCGACGCTACAGGTAGAAGACGAGGTCGATGTGCAAGATCTTCTGCATGCGCTGCTACGGGTTCAATTTAATGATATCGACACGGATGAATGGACGCCGAGCTATTCGAGCGGGGCCCTGCGCACGACATTGTTGCTGGATGAGAGCCGTCTTGCGGTGATCGTCAAGAAAACCAGGCCTGGCCTTACGGCCAAAGATCTTACGGATCAACTTCGGGTTGACGCAGCTCGGTATCGGTTCCACGGCCGTTGTACCACGCTCTTGTGTTTTATGTACGATCCTGATGGCCGTATCGGGAACCCTCAAGGCTTCGAAACGAGTCTCACGAGCGTGAATGATTCATTTACTGTCGACGTACTAGTTGCCCCGAAATGAGGTGATACTTGAAAAGGCCAAAATCTTCCGTCGTCACGCGTCCTAGCTCGTCTGCAGGCGCTCTTGCATTGACAGAGGCGCCGAGCATTCGCTACGTTGACAAAGACCCCACGATTCCTGCAGTGCCATGTACGATTCACGCTCCAGTCGATGGTGGGAGAATCATGTCGGATCGGGCCTACGTCCTTATCAATGTGCAGCCAGGGCGCACGGGCGATGTGGTTCGGGCGTTGTCTGGCATCAAGCAGATTAAGACGATCGATCCTTGTTGGGGCAAGCCCGATATTATTGTGGTGGTAGAAGTTTCAGACCAGGATGCCCTGACCCAGTTGGTGCTGAGCCGGATTCATGAGATTGACGGTGTCCAACAAACCGACACGCATCTTGTCTACCGATTGAAGGCCGATACGGCTAAATGACTCACAATATTTTTGAATCAGGCGTATCAAATGCGTGCCCACGCATGCTAATCTCCTCTCCTTGATGAGTTGGACGTGATCGACGTGACGCTCGTTACCCACGCAGGAGAAGCCGTCTCATAACGAGAGACGACTCACCTCCTACTCGGGCTCTCCGTTGTCGGCATCCTCACCAAGGTCCAACCCAAACCGGTCGGCCATTCGATAGAGGGTGCGCCGATCGATACCAAGAATCTTTGAGGCTTTGACTTTATTCCCCTTCGTTTCCTTCAGCACGCGGACAAGATGACGCTTCTCGACCTCCTCAAGCGATAACGATCCCTCATCGTTGTGGTCGGTTGCTCTTCCGGTCTCTTTCGTCGGCGGTTCCGTCCGATGCAGCGACGCAGGCAGATCCTCCGGCGTGAGGAGGGGACCGTGACTCAACGAGACCGCTCGTTCGATAGCATTTTCCAGTTCGCGCACATTGCCGGGCCATCGGTACTGCATCAATAGCTCCATTGTTTCAGGCAGCACTCCGCGCACAGCATGCGTCTCTCCGGCCGCACATTTCTGCAAGAAGTGATGCACTAACATCGGGATATCTTCCCTCCGCTCCACCAATGACGGCAGAGTGATCCGCACGACATTGAGCCGATAAAATAAGTCGTCTCGAAACTTTTCTTCTTTAACGAGCCGTTCGAGATCTCGATTGGTCGCGGCAATGATACGGACATCGACTTTTGTCGATGTCGTGCTGCCGACGCGGCGTACTTCGTGGTCTTGCATCACACGCAGTAACTTTACTTGGAGCGCCTGGCCCATTTCACCGATTTCGTCGAGAAACAGCGTGCCTTCGCTGGCTGATTCAAAAAGGCCAATTTTGTTCCCTGCCGCGCCGGTAAAGGCTCCCTTCTCATACCCAAACATTTCCGACTCCAGCAGAGTATCCGGCAATGCCCCGCAATTCACCGGGATAAACGGTTTGTTCCGACGAGGCCCATTCGCGTGGATGGCCCGCGCAATCAGTTCTTTGCCCGTCCCGCTTTCTCCTTGCAGGAGCACGGTGCTCTTACTTTCGGTCACTCGCGCGACCAGCTTATACACTTCCAGCATGGCGGGACTGCTCCCCACCAGCGGAGACCATTCATCTTTGTTTTTCAACTCTTCACGAAATCGGGCATTTTCTCGGATGAGTCGGCAGTGGTCGAGGCTCCGTTTGACGACCAACTTGATATCGTCCTTCTTGAACGGCTTGGCAAGATAGTCATAGGCGCCTTGCTTGATGGCCTCAATGGCACCCTCAAGGGAACCGAACGAGGTCAGCATCACGACTGCCGTGTCAGGACTCATACGTTTAAACTCACGCAAGACGGTAAGCCCATCAACCGCTCCCATGCGAATATCTGTCAGCACCAGGTCCACTCGACCCTGACGCCCTCGAGCAATCACTTCTTCGCCGCTGGCGAAGGCTTCAACGGCATAGCCTTCTTTCTTTAAGGCTTCTGCCAAGAGATCGCGCGCGACGGCATCGTCGTCAGCCACGAGAATACTCGCTGGTTGCATCAGGTTTTCTCCGTCATGTCCGTGGACTCGGTCTTCAATCCAGGTAAGGTGATGGTTACGGTTGTGCCTCGCCCAGTTTCGCTTTCGAGCACAAGACTCCCTCCATGGGCCAAGACTGTCTCGCGGCTCAAGAATAGTCCTAACCCGGTGCCTTTGCCAACCGCCTTGGTTGTAAAAAACGGTTCAAACGCTTTCTGCACGTCGGACTCCGGCATGCCGGATCCTGTATCCCGTACCTCGATGGTAAGTACCAGAGGTGACAGTGAGTCGGTAACCCGGCGGCCGCGGTCAAGCTCCTCGGGTGAGGCCGTACGGGCTCTCACCGATACATTCACTGCTCCGTGCGCTGGGGTAGCGGATAAGGCATTGGCGAACACGTTCACCATCACTTGATGTATTTTCTCCGCATCGGCCCACACAAGCGGGAGGTCTCCGGGAATTTCGACCGTCGTGGTAATTTCTTTCGCATGGAAGGCGGGCTCCATCAGCACAACCGCCGGGCTGATGACCTTATCCGCGGGCAACCATGTCGGTTCAGGTTGGCGCTGTCTGGTTGAGGACAGCAAATCCTGAATGATCCGAACCACCCGTGTCAGCTGCTCATCGATGACGGTGACTCGCTTCTTCATTTCTGGCGTGACGCCTGGTTCTTCCGCCAGCGCTTGCACGTGCCAGGCAATCGAGTGCAGTGGCGTTCCAACCTCATGCGCCACGGACGCCACCAGTTGCCCCACTGCCGCTAAGCGTTCCGAGCGATTCAGCTGGTCTTTTGCATCCACCAGCTGCGTATTGGCTTTCAGGAGATTTTCGGTCTCTCGGGCCAGCGCGGCACGTGCCGCCGCTTCTCGGGTTTTGCGTTCTTCCCATGTCATGCCGATATAGGCCACGACGAGGAGTACTCCGGCGACTACGCTGCGATTAATCACTGCCGATTGCAACCGCCCCGGCTTGGTCGGTTGCATTAACCCCATGTAGGTCGCCACGATACAGGCGACCACTGTTACGAACATCAGGCTGCGACTGCGCACGGTTGCAACCAATAGAATCGGCAATACAAAACCGTAGGCGCCGACCACGTTGGCTGGGGCGACCATTTCAAGCACGACGATCGCCAGGAATACCGCCCCTGCGATCGCCAGGACAATGCGATTTTGTTTTAACATGGGAATGGGCGACCGGTTGATTGCCGATGAACCATGGTCCAATCTTTCGCAGGCTGTAAAAAACTATTTTGCCACAGCAGGGGTTCAAAGAGCTGCATGTCTTGGAGAAGAGACGCATCTTACCGGATGCTCAAAAATGTCGTCCAGCAAGGCCACAAGCGAGTCGAAACCGGAAGCGTACGCTCGTGGGTACGTTGAGGGTTTCGGTGCGCTGAGAACGCCGCTGGCGGACTTTTTCAGCATTCGGGTAGGGTCTTACCTTAGCGGGCGGGCCGAATGCAAGACGGCCCCAAGCTGCCGTAGACGTTTATCGTGCAGCATGTGATCGACGGGAATTGAATACTTACGGGTCCAGTTCGGATGACTGTCGATCGTTCCTGGAAGATTGGTCTGCGACAGTTCGCCAAGGCCGTCTTCGAGGTTTGCCAACACCAAATAGGACGGCGTATGAGCCAGGTAGAGATGAATCGCGTGGCAGAGGTCAGTCGTCATGGCAGGTGCAGTGGCCAGGTCCTCAGTCACACCAGTCGGCAAGAGGTGTTCTCGCTGAAGCGCGTTGAGGATGCGAGCCTTGTCGCGCTGGCGCTCTTCCCAGACCTGACGGTGCGCCGCGTCATCGTGAAAGGCGCCCAATCTGGACCGTACCTGTAAATCCTCGCCGGACCAAAACCCAGCAAGAGTTGGCAAGTCGTGCGTCGTCGTGACAGCCAACGATTGCGCGGGGTAGTCGCCAGGCGGCTTCATGGCGCCGTCTGCGTGGCGCTCGAAGTAGAATACACGGTACGAGAGCACTCGTGCCTTGGCCAATTGCTCTCTCACCCAATCGGGGACCGTACCGAGGTCTTCTCCGATGACGAGGGTGTGTGATCGTACGCTCTCCAATGCTACGATGGCCAACAAGTCTTCAAATGGGTAGTGCACATACGTACCTTCGGATGCGGGCCTCCCACGCGGAATCCAGAAGAGACGAAAGAATGCCATTACATGGTCCAGACGAATCGCCCCTCCGGATCGGAAGTTGTTCCGCAGCAGCTGGATCAAAAGCTCGTAGCCACTGGAGCGTAGTGCGTGGGGGTTGATCGGAGGGAGGCCCCAATTCTGCCCCTCGGGCGCAAACGAATCCGGTGGGGCGCCACAGTCGGCTCCAAGCGCTAACACAGATTGATAGATCCAGGCTTCGGCCCCATTCCGATCGGCGCCCAGTGCCATATCATGATACAGCCCAATTGGCATCGCCAGCTGCTCAGCCGTCCGCTGGATTTCGTTCAGCTGTTCGCTTGCCACCCACTGAATGTATTGAAAGAAGCGAATGCGCTTCCGGTGCCGTTTGGCATATTCATGGACCGGTTGACCGGGCATCAGAAATTGTTTGGGCCAATCGTGCCATGTGGTTGACGTAGATTGAATCAGCCGGCGTTCTTCTTCCAAGGTCTGGAAGGCGGCATACAGTTCGAGGGGTGTGCCCTCGGATTGGATAAACCGTTCCAAGCGCCTCGCGCGCTCCGTGTTTGGCTGGAGGTGTGGTTCCTCTCCGCTGTAGGCTTCTGCGATGAATGTGCTGTAGGCCAGATCGAGCATGGTGCGTTTGGCCGTTGCTACGGCGTTGTAGTCTACCTGGCGCGTCTGTCGTAGTGCCCGGAGCGCAGCCTGAAATTCGGGATCCAGAAACTGCTGTTGCGCCTCCTCCGACTCATGCCATTCGGGAAGTTGATCGAGATCGATGTAGAGCTCATTGAGATAGAGCCGACTGTAAGGCGCATAGGGGCTAATGTGATAGGGCGCGGTATTCCGCAGTGCGTGTAATGGATTGAGTCCGATCACTCCGGCGCCGAGCTCTTTCCCGGCCCACTCGACAATCCGTCCGAGATCGGTGAAGTCGCCGCAACCCCAATTGCGATCAGAGGGCAATGAATAGAGTTGCAAGGCCAATCCCCATAGCCGTTGGTTTGCTTCGAGTGGAGGCGGGATGTAGCATTGGCGAGGTGCGACGATGAGCCGCATCGATCCTTCGACGTCATCAACCAGACTCTCGGCCCGTATCTTCATAGTATAGTACCCAAGTGAGAGCCCGTGCGGGGCCGGGACTTCCACACGCACATGTCGTTGGTCTTTGATATAACGAACCTCGGCAGCGGTGAGTCCAGGTCCTGCTCGGCCTTCTTGCACCACAGCGTTTGCTTCGTCACGAATTTGCCATTCCACTGTGAGGGACCCTTCTTTCCCGTCTTCGAGCAACAGATAACAGGACAGAGGGTCTCCCGCCTCCCCATCGCGAAGAATCCGCACTGGATCGCACGGGCGTTGCCACGGGGCGTCATCCCATTCTTGTAGTGTCTGTATCAGCGATGCAGTCGTATCGATCGCAAAGCCCATGGCAGTCAAAATAGCGCGCTTGGTGTCATCGGAGGTGAAGTGAAGAGTCCCTGCGATATCGTAATAGTCAGTCGCAATGCCGGCACGCTCTGCGAGTCTGGCCAGAAGGGCCTGTTCTGTTAGCTCATGCATGGACGAGAGTCTGCGCGAAGACCAGTGGTATGTCAAGCTATCCTATTGTTCTTGAAGAAGAATTCAGGAAAGGCCATTTTCTCTGGTGTCCTACGGCCTGAGCGACGCTGGGCGTAGCGGGAGGGAAAAAGCTCCTCCGTTCATGGTCTTTATGTCGTGGTAAAAGTGAAAATGAGGTTTTCAGGGCGAGGGATCACCGGCCGACAATTCTGCTCCACTCCACACATCTTGTGGGGTGGAAGAGAAGAGTCAATCGGTGGGGCGAGCCTGCACGCATGCCCTCATCCCACCCAAGCATGCCGCACGATAGAAGCCTTGCCGACTTTTATAGCCGTGTATGTAGATTCCACAAACCAGGCTTGGCACACTTGTTTAGTGTGATTGACTCCCTCATTTTGTTTTGTTAGCCTCAAGACCCGCCGCATTACTGCCGATAGAGAAGACGAGAAGAGTCAGGCAACATCTTTGGCATCAAATCCCGAAAGGAGTTCCGATGGCTAGCGCAACCACCTCACCAGAATTGCTTGCTGCCTTGCAGAACAAAGCCACGCAGCTTCGAATCGAGAGTGTTCGTGCAACGAGCGAAGCGGGGAGCGGACATCCATCCAGTTGCTGCTCCGCCGCGGATATTGTTGCAGCTCTTTTTTTCTCCGTCATGCGATATGACCCCAACAATCCGAAAGCATACAATAGCGACCGGTTTGTGTTGTCAAAAGGCCATGCCGCACCGTTGCTCTATGCTGCTTGGGCCGAAGCCGGTCTCTTTCCCAAGAGCGAACTGCTTAAGCTCCGAACGCTGACGTCAGATCTTGAAGGCCACCCGACTCCTCGCCTGTCTTTCGTGGACATGGCCACAGGCTCACTCGGGCAAGGACTGCCGGTTGGTATAGGCATTGCTCTGAATGCAAAATTCGTCGATAAGCTGGATCACCGAACCTATGTCTTGATGGGCGACGGGGAGTCTGTCGAAGGATCAGTATGGGAAGCGGCTGAAGTCGCGCGCCATCACGGACTGGATAATCTCTGTGCCATTGTAGATGTCAATCGACTCGGTCAAAGTGATCCGACCATGTTGCAACACGATATGGAGGGGTATCGCTCTCGCTGGGCCGGTTTCGGCTGGCAAGCGCTGGTGGTCGACGGGCACGATATGTCAGCGTTACTCGCAGCGTTCGATACTGCTGCAAATGCCAAAGGCAAACCGACGGTGTTGCTTGCGAAAACATTTAAGGGCAAAGGCATCTCCTTCATGGAGAACCATCCTAGCTGGCACGGGAAGCCGGTGGCCAAAGGAGAGGAAACTCAGAAGGCGATCGATGAGTTGAGCAAGCAGTTGAAGCCAAGTAGTACCGCAGTTTCATTAAAGAAACCATCGACGCCGACTCAGGCGCCATCGACTATCAAGCCTCTTCCACCTTCGCCCTACAAAGTAGGCGAGGTTGCCGCAACGCGCGAAGCGTTCGGGGTTGCTCTGGAAGCGCTTGGCGCAGTGAATCCACTGGTTGTGGGACTCGATGCGGACGTCAAGAATTCGACTTACACGGACAAGTTCGGCAAGAAGTTTCCTAACCGATTTTTCGAAAATTACATCGCCGAGCAAAATATGGTCGGTGCAGCAGCCGGCCTCGCGGCTTGCGGAAAAGTTCCGTTCGTGGCGACATTTGCCTGTTTCCTTGCCAGGGCCTACGATTTCATCCGTATGGCGGCCATCAGCGGCTCGAACATCAAACTCGTCGGCACACACGTCGGTGTAAGCATCGGGGAAGACGGCCCCTCGCAAATGGGCTTGGAAGATATTGCGATGATGGCCGCACAACCGGGAGTGACTGTATTGTATCCGTCCGATGCAACGTGTACGTATCGGCTTGTTGAGATGGCTGCTACGCACAAAGGGATGGTCTACATTCGGGCCGGTCGCCCAAAGTGTTTGGTTCTGTACGGGCCTGATGAGACATTCCAGATCGGCGGATCGAAGGTTCTCCGTCAACACGCATCGGATGTCCTTACGATCGTCGCTGCCGGAGTCACGCTGTTCGAAGCACTGAAGGCGTACGACATATTGAAAACAGCCGGTATCTCTGTGCGAGTCATCGACCTCTATAGTGTTGTCCCCATTGACCGTACCACGTTGCTGGACTGTGCCAGGGCCACGCAGGGGCGCATCCTCACCGTTGAAGATCATTATGCGCACGGTGGCTTCGGAGATGCGGTGCTCAGCGCGGTTGGATCTGAAGGTATCAAGGTGCATAAACTTGCAGTTCGTACGATCCCGCATAGCGGCAAACCGGACGAACTCCTCGACCATTTTGGTATCGGAGCACGATCGATCGTGGAAGCTGCGAAACACATCACAAAGTAAACTCTCCCACGCCGCCCACGCTTCATGAGCTTGGGCGGCGTTCCTCTCTTGAATATTTTGGATGAATTGTCCGCCAACGTCTGCTTCAGGAACTGACCGAAGCCCGTTACGGCAGTGGCTATTTGTGGAGAAACATCAGTCCGATGATGATCCCGCATAGCGTGCGAAACCGGTAGGACTTCAATCGCCCACTCACGGTGCGTGTATTCGAGTATGGGGAGCTGGGTCTGCCGTGATGCAGGACTGCATAATTTCAGCGCGGCATTGCCATGACGTGGCTGCCGTATTGAGATGGTGAACCAGTTCTTCCGGCACGATTATGCCAACGGTGATATCGACCAAGACGTGATCGGCTATGCGATGAAAATGCGCGGCGTTCACACCCTGCAAGGTGAGCAACGCCCTGCTTAGCTCGTTCTCATGGGTGGAGCAGCCAGGTCCTGTCAGCGCGACGGGAACTCTCTCCATGGCAGCGTGGCTGGTTTCGTCCAGCTGAAATACGGCAAGACCCACGACGAGCGCCATCGTAAGCATCAGACAGGTGTGCCTGAGCGTGGCCTTGCCGACTACATGAGGCTGTGGGCAGGTTGCGGGTACGCTCTTCTCGAAGGGCGTCTGCGTCCGGTTTGCGTATCTGCGATGAGCTGTTCGTGTCATCGGAATACCTGTCTGCAGGGAGGCGATCTGAAGCCCCTGGGTAGGTCTATCAATTTGTCTTAAGATCTTATGGTAGACGGTGATACGAGTTGTCCGACCATGTGAAGCTTAGGTTCGCGGGGTTGCAGTGTTCCTCTCTTGAACGTGTTCATGGGCAGGCGGCGAGGGTCTCACCGCCTGCCCGTTGCCCTTTACGGCACTTCGACGATGTCGGACTTCATAGGACCCAGCACGGAAAGGAGTTCGCCCTTTTCCCTGGCTGGCACGTTGAACGTATCCAATGCCTTGACGAGGTCTTCAACCAGGGCATTGAAGGCAGCCGTCGTGATTTTCATGCCGGCATGCGTTGTTTTCATGTCTTTCCCCTCATAAGTGCAGGGGCCGCCGCTGGCTTGGCAGACCTGGTCGACCAGTTGTTTTTTTAGTTTCGGCAGATCGGCATTGGCAAAATACCCGTTGATGCGCTTGTCTGCGCCCACGATGCTGACGAACTTGCCGACGACGGCCGTGATAGGGCCTGTTCCGCCGAGCCGTTCATAAAGTGAGGGCAACGGAGCATCGGCTGCCCACACCGGCGCTGAGATCAACAGCAAGGCGACGGTCAGCATAGTCTTGATGGCGCGAGAAAGTTGTTTCATGAAAGGCGCTCCTTTTTTGAGAGGTAAATGAGGGTTTCCTTCGAGTACATACATCTATCATATTCTGGTCGTTTAGGGGTTCCAGGGCGTCAGTGGCATCAGCGGAGCATCCTTGGCTACCGGTGTAATCGTCAGCGCGGCAATGGCTCCACGAAGGGCTCCAGTGAGCGAATGCGTCACAATCGGATAGACCCCGGGTGATTCGGAGACCAAGTCGAATGTGGCGGCGCTTCCGGGTCCCACAACATAGGTTTGCACCCCTGTGAGTTTGTTGGCAGGGTTCCCGCTCTCGTAGACGTTGTCCCAAATCTCGCCGATCGGGTGGAGCGAGGAAAACTCGTTGGGGCCCGCGTTCACAAAATAGATCCGGACCCGCTCATTCGGTTTCGCCTCCAACGCTTCCGCGCCGATGAAGAAGGGATGATACTTCCAGATTCCTCCGTTGAAGATCGTATAGTCGAACTTCCGGGCAAACATGGCCTCGACATCGTCGGGGTTCTTCCAGAGCTCTGATTGAACCAACAAAAACTCGCGGTCCGCTTTTGGCCAGACCTTCGGATTCTTGGGATCGACGATAATCGCGCCGAACATGCCGCGCGCGATGTGCTGGATCATGGGCGCTGCTCCGCAATGATAGAAGAACACGCCGGGCTTCTTCGCCACAAAGGTGTAGGAAATGGTTTCTCCCGGTTTGATGGCCCGGTAGTTCTTCAGGAAATCGATTTCCGCCGCATGGAAGTCCATGGCGTGTGGATAAACATTGGTCTTGGGATTCTCCAGCGTGAAGTTGACAGTGTCACCTTCCGTGACCCGCACGGCCGGCCCCGGCATCTGGCCGTTGAACGTCCAGGCCCTATATTTCTCTCCCGTTCCTTCCGTCACGATTTCCACTTCGAGGGCAGTCATCTTGATGTCATGGGTCTTCGCAGATGCCGCGGAGGGCAATCCCATCAATCCGGCTATCGCAAGGGCCATGGCCCCTGCGATGGCCATCAGTTGAGGCGATTGTCTTTTCATCATAGTTGAACTCCTCTCTGAAATGGTTGGGGGAACTTCTCCCGGCAAATGTATAACTGGTCTTTTCTGTCTGAGGGGTCTCACTGGCACTTCGTCTGTGTGTGAGGAAAAGAATAACAGAGCAAAATTTTTTATTCAATATCGTAGTGTCCGGTTAAGAGTCAAGCCCGTTGTTAGCCCCAAATGAGCCTGTGACCCAAAACCAGAAAAGTAGGCCAGCGGGAGCTTGAGGAACCGGCCCGCGGCACAGATTCTGGCCGCTCTGCGGGGAGCAGAGGGTGGCACGACCGGGGTGGACGTGTCGGCGGGTTGGCATTAGCGAGCAGACGTTTTACGCGTGGAAGCGCAAGTATGCGGGGCTGGGCCTCAGTGAACTGCGCGGACTGCGGCAGCTCCGTGAGGAGAATGCTAAGTTGAAACGCTTGGTGGCGGATCTCTCGCTCGATCGCCAGATGCTGCAGGAGATCGTACGAAAAAATCTGTACGGCCTCAGGCCCGGCGTGTGCTGGCACGCTGGGCGCAAACGATCTATCAGGGCAGTGAGCGCCTGGTCTCGAGGCTGTTGCCGATGGCGCGAGCCTCCTTACAGTATCGGAGTCGTCGTGATCCGCAGGAGGCTTTGCGCATGCGGTTGCGAGAGTTGGGGCGAGCCGAGTACGCTTCGGGTATCGGCGACTCACGGTGTTGCTGAGACGGGAGGGGTGGCAGATGAACGCCAAACGGATCTATCGGCTGTATACGGACGAAGGGCTGACGGTGCGGACCCAACACCGCACGAAGGCCGTGGGCCGAGCCCGTGTGCCGCAACCAGGGGCGACCGCCCCGAACCAGCGGTGGAGTATGGACTTCATGAGCGAGCGCGTGGCGGATGGCCGCTGGTTTCGGATTCTGACCGTCGTGGACCAGTTCTCGCAGGAATGCTTGTGTTTGGTTCTAACTCCAAGTGCAACATCACAGGCCCCGATGGGCTACGGTGTTGCGATGCGAAAACAATACTAACACACTTGAGTGCTGAAGACCGTGAGACCTTGAGTCTGGGCCTCACCCACAGCCATTCGCTCCGGACGATGGCGACGGTGTTGGGACGTGCCCCCAGTATCGTGAGCCGTGAGTCGGCCCACAACACTGTGCGAGGCCGCCCCTATTCGCGCCTGTACGGCGCAGGTCCAGGTGACCTCCAGAGCCTGTCAACCACGGCGATCCCGCAAACTCTTGGGTCCCTGGCTGTGGCAGTATGTGCGGACGCATCTGACTCAGGGCTGCTCGCCCGAACAGATTGCCGGACGTCTCCGACGCGCGTATCCTGACGACATGAGCAAACAGCGCTCGGCCGAGACGATCTATGCGGGGCTCTATGTGTTGGCCCGCGGCACCCAGCGCAGCGCACTGCTGGCCACGCTGCGTCAGGCGCGTAAGGCCCCTCGCTCTCGGGCGCAAGGCACTGACCGACGCGGCCAGATCTCCAACATGATGCCGATGGCCGAGCGTCCCGCCGAGATCGCGACTCGCACGGTGCCCGGCCACTGGAAAGGTGATCTGATCAAGGGGGCTCGCAATGGCTTGGCTGTCGGCACTCTGGTGAAGAGAACCACACGCCTGGTTCTCCTGGCGCGGATGGACGGGACGGATGCGAGGAGTGCCCGTGAGGGCTTCACGAAGAAACTCCGGCACGTGCCCGCACTGCCGCGGAAGACCCTGAAGTACGATCGGGGGAAAAAGATGGCCGAGCACGAGCTGAACGCCATCGCGGATCGCTTGAACACGCGCCCCAGAAAATGCCTCAACTTCGCCACGCCGTTGGAAGTCTATGCGCACCTGCGCCATCATTCACCCGTTGCACTTGGAACTTGAAACCGACCGCCATATTGTGACCACGTAAGTTATCGACGATACCGCTATCCTAGGGGTGGGCCATCTGGCATAAAGGCTCCTGAAATTATTCCAGAAACAGGACGTTGGCTATGGCGACGATAGAGCAAAAAAAGACAGTGTAGGAAGTGCTGGTGCGATTAGCGGGAGCCGAGAGGATCAAGGCCAGTGCCCGTGAGTTTGATGTGGATCGTCACACCGTGATCGACGGGACCAGCGGGGCCAGGAAACGGGGTGGATCGCTGGGCCGCCGTCGTGACCAGTGCGGTAGGGAGAAAGACGAGGGAGAACCAGCGCAGCTAGACTTCGGCCGATTTCGCCTAAAGCAGGGTAAAGTCGTGACAGTTTGTCTCAGTTTCAATGGGACAGGATAGTGCCTTCCGATGGACCACTCTTCCCACAGAATTATCGCGACAGGGAAGTGTTTCTCAGTAGGCTGGCAATCATATCTCTACGAGGTAGTGGAAGCGAATGGGGGGAGGAACAGGCTCAGATCCTGGATTGTTTCGCGCGAAGCAGAGGGAATAAAAGCAAGCAAACGGGCAGTGAACGTGTGTTTGAAAGTATAGAGTTGACGTAGAATATGACCTGTAAGTCCATCTCATTATAATAGCGTGTGCCCTCAAAAAACCGATCCGCCATTCCATCTTTCGACAGAATGGCGGATCAGTGTCACTCTCAAACGTGACGAACCCCTACTTTATCCAGCAGTGGCCCTTGTAAAGACTGGGATGATGTTGCCGGCAATGCTGTTGATATGCCGGTTACCTGTTTCGTCCCAAGACATTACAAGCCCTCCGAAACGCTGGTCAGGATCGTGGACCAGGTCCATCAATCTCTGTATTTCCCACAGCGAATCCCTTGAATCGAGCTTAACTTCTTTGGTTTCGCCTGGCATGATCGGGGACTCATCTTCGATATGCAAGCCGTCTTGCGCCATAATTTCAGCTGGATAGGACGGGTCGTTGTTGTTAGCTACACCGACCTTGTTCAGGAACCGAATGCCTGCTGTCGTAAACTCTCCAATCCTGAGTGGCTGCTCTCCGCTATTGGTGACCTGCAAGGTCATACGAAGAGCGCGACCAGGAACGTCATAGTCTGCGGCAAGCACCTTAACCGTCAAGTCCGACTTCAAATGAGTGGACTTGATCTTTGGTTCACCAGCCTGGAGTGGGATGGTATATGGATACTGACTGTCTGTGTAGAAGAAACCAATGGCAATCAAGGCAAAAACTACACCCAACATTGCAAAGGCAAAATAGCGGTCAACTGGATCGTTCAGGAGCTCGTCTCCACCCTCTTGCGCCAGCACGCGGGCGCGAATGAGGAACATCGGCCTGACCATGAACCAGCCTATCCAGAAGAATCCAAGGCTGCCCCATACGACATGCCAGAAGAGCCCGGCTGCCAGGCCAGCAGTCTCTGTATCGGCAGTCCCGCCAACCAGCAACTTTATGGGGTTGGTAAAGTCTTTATAATTACCGGTGATGTCCATCCAGCCCCCGGGCCCTGCGATAGGACCGGCCCCGTTGACAGCTAACATTGGGTGGATGTGGTGATGACCAGGCAACCGGCCTCTCAGCTTGATCACGTACTCGTAGTCTCCACCGATTTCCATGGGGCCCGAGGTCATCATTGGCACCCCGTTCACTTTCGAACTGAGACGTGTGAATACTGAACTCGGGCTTCCCACGTTTATGAAGGTACGGTTGGGCTTAACAACGGCCCTTGGCCAGTCTTCAGAAATATGGATCTTGCCCGACAACATGGCTTCCTCGTTGATATTGGTCTTCTGAGGATTCCATCTTGTGTCGTACCATTGCGCGGTACGCATCCGCAGGAACGGTTCCTGAGAGCGCTCCCCGTGGGCGGCGGCGGTTGAGACATTGAAAGCCAGGGTAAGCCCCAGCGTCGCCATCCCAAGGGAGCCGATCACGCATAATTTGAAAATGTTTTTGACGTTCATGTTTTCCCCTATGATAGTGAAGTCGCCGCAGTCTTTGTGGTCACTCTGTGCCCTGGGGCAATACCATCCGGCGTGCCATGTCTCAGTGCAAACTCATCTGTGCCAACGATCATGACATCATTCATGCGCGACATGACGCCACGTCTGCCCTTGACCCAGAAGAAGGCCTGCCCGACGAAGTGACCAATTTGCCACCAAATGGTGAACATCAACATGGAGATGAAGGCCGAGAAGAACGCTGAAATCCAAACGGTGTGTCCGCCGAACGTACGGAGCGATCCCACCTCGATGATTCGGATGTATTCAGGCGTTCCGGTCCTCACAAATGTGAATCCCATGTAGTCGGCCAGTGACATCAACTGCCCGTCCACGACCACCGGTTGGTGGCTGTATCCGAATATGGCATATTGTGTGGGGTTAAACACCATCGCGAATGCCCAGACGCCAAATATGGCTGTAAGCATCCAGCTTCTTGTCAAGAGCAGGGTTGCATCGAGGATCAATGCGCTGGATATCATCGTGGCAGGCATCACGAAGTTCGCTGGGAAATTCGCCCACCAGTACCAGGCAAACAGAACCGTGATCCACTTCCCGACGACAAGCCCAGAGATGCTCAACGTTGCACCAAAGGGTTGCCTATAGAATGTCCAGAAATAGTACATGATCGCACCGGGATACATCACCTCTACGATCGGTGTGACCGTTACCCAGAACTGCCGATCCTTCCAGTCGACCCAGAAATCCCAGTCCCCTGCTAACAGGTCGAAGTGCATATGAAATGTCGCGAATACTCCCAGATATGCAATGGGAAGAAAGTACACCGCATCTATCATTCTTGACAGCTTAACGCCTTCTGGCGGAAGCTTGCTCGCTGCGATAATTTCTTTAGTTCTAAACAGTGCCATTTATCTCCTCCTCGCTCGTTCTGAACATCAGTCCTCTCCCTTATTATTAGCTGGCTGGCCAGCCCTACTTCTCTGAATCTTGAGCGCAGGGCTAGCTCGCCGAAACCAACGGTACAGTTTAGTACGGGATCACGTGCAAGCAGTCCTTGCTCTCGTTGTTCCAGACCACATC
>ERZ1292625.2404-Hain-H41-01um-R1-2404-length-17480-cov-5_pt1 | contig 17480 bp, 37 predicted proteins | sample MGYA00564400_ERZ1292625 | MGnify/ENA primary metagenome ERZ1292625 (study PRJEB36523, sample SAMEA6512639) | groundwater metagenome | collected 2019-01-08 | study: AquaDiva: Metagenomics assemblies of 32 groundwater samples
ATGTGAACAGGCAACAGAGCACATCTCTCGTCTCCTGTATCGCCTCTACATTGTGGAGAAAGGTCAGTAATGGAAACTTGTAGCTATTGCGGCAAGGAAGTTCACACACCCTTACTAAAGTGTGAAGATGAGGCGTTCTGCAACCAAAGGTGTTACAACCTATGGGAAGCACAAGGTCGGCATCAGGAATCGTTGAGGGATGTTTCTACCCCCGACTTCCCTGAAGTGGAAGAAGGTGAGGTGTGAAACGCAAACGACGACGGGTCAGAAAGAAGTATCGTGTGTTCTTTGTCCTTCGTGGGATACATCGAAGTAAAAGATAAGGCCTTAAAGTTAAATAAGGAAATCCTTATTTTCAGTTCTTTTAAGGAGTAGAGGTGTCTGGTTCACCTGCGCTACCGCAATGGTAGCGCATTTTTATACCAAAAACCGCCCTTGCAGAGTTAAGGGCGGTCTGGTACACTTCTAGTAATTAAGACTTCTCTGGCGAGGGGTCTTTTTATTCAACAACACTCTCCACATCGTAACCTCCTACCTTGTCTTTTTTTCCATCTGATACCCAGTATCCATAAATGGATGTCCCGTTTGTAAACGCATTGACACCGAAACCGTCTTCACAGACAAACCTCAAGTCGGTGACATCATCCCTGAAGTGACTTTTCTTTAGAAGCACGGTCTTGCCTTTCAGTTCCTTGTTTAGTGAATTACTCATTTGATTTTCAAAGTACGCTCTGCTCGTACCTGATACCATTATATCAAATTGACAGATACAGTCAAATCTGATGTACTATTTTATGTGTTTTGGTGGCTTGGTTGACACGCCGTTTACCACAATCGAGAAAAATCGTGGTGAGAAATGGCTTAACTGTACCAACCCCTTGACAAAAAGTTGTATAGTGTTGGCTCAACCATGCGACAGAATAGAATCCAAAAAGAAATTGTGGTATGATAGTAATGCGATAGTAATATCGTATAGTTTCTTCAGGCCGAAATCATCACTTGTTGGATTGCCCTTAATATACAGAATATGGGCGCACTCGAAAGAGGTAGTTAGAAATCCCGTAAGTGATGATTTTTGCTAGATGTGGTATGATATTTGTATGCCGTGGATTGACCCTCCACCTGCAGTCCTTTCAGTAAAGGTGAAGGATGGGCGAAGAGCAATCAAGCCGTCGGGTTTAATGAACTACAAACGCCACAATTTGTCAGGACACACACGACGCAAATCACGCTATAGTAATTGGAGCGGCAAACTCTCCATGAAGCGGGATTTTTTAATGAAGAAAATGTTTCAAAAACACATCCGAAATAGAAAACCTCTGGTGGAATTTGAATAACTACCCCTTTCCTAAGTGAGGGAAGTGAAGTATAATATAAGTCAGAAAGAAGGTTTGTTGACTGGAAAGTGCAATGCTTGGCGAAGTGAACACCCAATATTTCCTAGGCTTGGTGTTTTAATCACAGACCATAGAGAGAATCGACTCTCTACTTTCCCGCCAGCAAATCTTATGGACACACCAAACTGGTCGAGGAACATCTTACCAGAACCTTTGGTACATGTTGACCTTATTCCCCGTCCCCTGCATCTTCCAAAACACTGGAAACAAATTGTCTCATGGTCTCGGCGTAGGTACATCTACCAAACAGTCGAAACGAAAATACACACGGGCATGTGGGTATATGTTGTTCGCTCCAACGATGGGGCGTTCATCATCACTCCCAACTGCCCACCTCCAGGACTTAACTAATCTCCCTTAAATGGGAAGTGCCGACGGTCTCGCTACCTCAAAGCACAACACTGAGCCGATTCTGGTGGGTCGGCTCAACTTTTATGAAGCACATAGTCACCGCAATAGTCCTCTACTCCTCCCTAGCTCTCTACCTATGGGGCGATAAACGCCTCCGTGGGGTTGTTTTCTTTATCTTCGTGACCTATGTCATGTCTTTTTTGGGAGCCTTAGCCCTTTTAGGGAGAGGTGTGATATAATAGGAGTATCCACGAGCTAAACGAACTGCGGATGCGTGGCGTTAGCGGTGGGTATAGACCACAACTTAAAACGATAGCAGAAAAGGGGATAGACTATCGACTATCCTCTTTTTTGTTGGTATAATATGAGAAATGCCCTTCCCGCTGTTTAGCTCTTTCTCTCTACAATTCAATAAATGCGATGAGTAAGTAATTCGCCATTTGTACTTAGACAGCAGGTAAGTGGCGGGAGGGGCAGTTTAATAAACTAAGATAACAAAATGTATTCAAAAACCTATGTAGGTATTGCCGTCATTGTTCTTGGATGGCTTGGTGTCTCCGATCTCATTAGTGAGAGCGAGATTTCAACTATTGTCGACCATGTGCTACAGCTTGGCGGTATCGTGTATGCGATCTATGGAAGATTCAAGGCTGGTGGTGTTTCGGTACTTGGATTCAAGAACTAATCCTTGTAAAGCAGGTCGTCTAGGATTTACAAGAAGCCCCTCACGGGGTCTTCTTGCTTGCCATCCTTATTCCTTTAACTTATAATCCGAATAATACAGGTCAAGGTCATTCTGGTACATCAGAAGTGCTTGAGCATGTGTCTTACTTGCCACCTTCACAGGAACATTACCTGTATCCTTTCGGTAGATGTTCTTGCCTATCCTAGTTACGAACCATTTGAGGGTGTGTTTTTTCATAGTTAAATCTCCTTAACTATTTTATAACCTGCATCTTTCACAATTTTAATCGCCGATTTAAGGGTCAAAGTGTCAGGGTGTCCAAGATTCACTGGAGCGTCAGAGGGACTTGAGAATCCGCGGGAGAAGACCAGGTCGTCAGCATCCCAATCGAACGGGCGCCCGACGGAGTTAGCGAGGAGGAACCAACCACCAAGCCAGTGCGCGCTCACGGACCAGAGCACTCCACCCGAATCCTTGATGTAGCAGACATGAAAACCGTCCTTTTTAAGGAGATTGTTTTCAAGAATATACGCAAGTTCATCAAGCGTAATATCCTCTGGTTTTAGCTCCGACAAAATCTCTTTATCATTCATACTTTTGCTAAGCGTTTTGAATTGCGGTGTTATCTCTGTTGGTTTTACGACCGAGCGGAACAACTCCTGAAACTTAATTGATGTCCAGATGATATTAAAGTTTCCTTTTGTGAGTGTAGCCATATAATGAATGGGGGTTAAATCTTAATAGTTGTTCTGACCTTTTGGCACCCGAAGCAAATCTGCGTTAAGGCATCATGGAATGTTGAGTAACAAACCTGTTGCATGTGTGCTCCTTCACATGCTTGTATCCAATTCCGTACATCTTCGATTGTATTTAACAGTTCATAATCTAACTTCATTTGAATGGGGGTTAGGGGTTAAGTAATTTGTTAAAGAAGTCGTCTACATTCTTTCCTTCAGCTAGGTGGTCGATAAAGCGGTGCCAGTGAAATTGGTGTATTGGTTTATATTCGCCAAGTATTTTAGTCGTTCGATTTCTCTTATAGCTATCGTAATTACCACGCCACCCTAAACTCTTTCCGAGAGCTTGCCAGAAGAGGGGGTCGAGGAGAATATGGTCGCCAATTTGTGCCTGAGTACGCCTATCAGGTTCTAGGACATCGTTGTAGACAATGAATTGCGCCCGTTGGTCACCTCTCCACCCACCCTCTATTGCGGAACGAATTGCTTTTTCCATACTCAATTTAATGTTAATTCTAGTTTAACGCACTGATTAGTAAGGGGGTTATACTTCGTAGGTTATGGTGATTGGAACTACCTTTTCTTCTTTACAGTATTTACAACAGCACAAAGGTCTAGCCTCGATTTCTTTGAAATACACATCTCTAGGTTTTCCGTGCCAACCTAGTACAAGCCACGCCTTAATTGTCTTCTTTTTCTTCATAGTTGTATGGGTTATATAATTAGAAACTTCTTAATTTTATGCATGTCAGACTCCAAGTTTCCGACACGGGTGATGAGGTCAATACTGTCTCCAGTCGCAGAGGGTACAAGAGAAGACAAGGTTAAAGGATTAACTGCCACCCGAGCGCGGAGGCTGGAGTAGGAGCGCGACAGGCCGCCCCAGTCGACATAGACCCCGCGGCGGGCGGAGTCCCAGTACACGCTCGGGACATCGCCGCCCGAATCGCGCGAGCCGCTACAAAGGGTGACATTATCGACATCGAGATGATTGCCAGTCTCTTTGAAATACTGGATTTCCATAAGCAAGCGTTCTCGCAGGGTGATTCCCTTGACACCTTTCTCGTCGAGGTCATTGGCGGACATATTCTTGTACTCCTCATCGGCTTCGATGTTCTTTGCAAAGTGCCGTGTTGAAATTTGTTTTGGTGGCGGAAAATCCTTGTCAAGCTGTTTATCATCATAGAATGAATACACATCAAATAGCTTACGCATCTTAGCAATTATTTCAGAGGTCTTTTGTTTTGTTTCGGTGATGGTGAAGTAGGTCATATTATTTATTTTCTTCTTTATGCTTACGGAGGAGGGAGAAGATTTGAGTTTTACGATACTTTGTAAGACCTGGCATCACTCCAATTTCCCCTATAATCGTATCAAGGAGGTTTTGGTGGGAGAGGGGTTTAGGCATATCTAAGTTACATACCTTACACACTCCATTGTAAGCACTCTGGCATGTTCCGTCTGGACAACGGTGCGGTGGTTTACATCCGTCTCCGAAGAAGTGGGTCTTCTCTATCTCTTGGTGGTGGGGGGATGTCATGTTATTTATTTTCTTTAATCATATCGTCGAGGGTGGAGGAAATGCAGGACCCTACTTCTTTGAGCCAAGCATCTTTTACTTCATACGGAAGTTCCTCGTCAACAGAATTAGGGCGTTCAACTTTCAATGTTTCTAGTCTCCTCCTCACTTCTTCGATTGTTGCTTCTCTTAATTGCTTTTGAAAGTCTTTAAGGAAAACAGGGAAATTGTATTGGTGGGTCATGGTATATAGCTTCTTAATTCTTTAACGATTCTTTTTAGTAGTGGCTTCCTTACTCTGGGGATGTATTTGAGAGGGCGGTCGTACTCTGGAAGTTCAAGCTCATCTCTAATTAAGTTACGGTTCAAGCGTTCATTGGCTTCCTCTTGCTTTAAGACGTTAGCAGAGAAGCGTTGACCTTCGTCAACTGTCCAAGCTTTTTCCATTTCTGGTGTCATGATTCAACAATTAACTTGTGATAATCTACTGTAACTTCACCCTTTCCCCCTATTGGTTTAATCCTACAGTCCTTTCGACCAAAGACTTGTACTACACTATCCTCAACTACTTCCACGGGGACAAGGAACTCAAACATTCCAGTCTTGTCTCCCTTCTTTCGTTGGACTTTTACTTTATAAAATATGTTCATTAGAACTTTGTCTCATTACTCTCTTGTGGATAATCTATTTTTGTCTCATCTTTCTTCTCTGTTGGGAACGGGACATGCACACCATACTTACTACTAAAGTGCCAATTTAAGTGTTCCCAGATATTTGTAATCTCACTGGTCTTGTCCAATTGTGTAGTAGATTTCTTACCTGTAATCGCTTCTTGCATTGGCTTCCAAATGTATGTCTTAATGTTATCCGTAGTCCATTCAATATCGACCTCTTGCTTCAGAACCTTCTTCATATCCAAACCTTTCTCATTTAACTCTTGGGCAAGATGTTGGAAGTAGAGGTGAAGAGCATCGTTTTGTTTCCTAGTTCTGACACCAGTTAATCGCTCGAATGTAATTGAGACATCCTTACTGTCATTCTTATCTAAGAACTCCAAATACTCTTTCTGATTATTTGGTCTGACCTGAAGGTCTTTAATTCGAGCGATAAAGGTTGTCATACTAATTTTTTGTAGTAATCAATCTTTTTAATGTAATCAATCTCTGACCATTTAACTGGTTTGTTTGCATCTCGATAAAGTTCTTTTGTAATCCCTTCACCTAGTTCGGCTTCAAGTTTCTGTGAGAAGTCAGGTATCATTCCGTTCCTAAACATATTGCATGTGTAACATTGTGGGCGACAGTTCCTTTCGTCAAACCTAGTACCTAAGTAATATCTCGATACCAAGTGTCCATTCTGTAACTTTTTCCAATGTGCTCTGTAACCGCAAGTAAAGCATTGGGCGTTTCCGTTTCCGTCTGCATACTTCTGACGGATGAACTGACTGAAAACCGCATCAAGTTTCTTCTTTAATTTCGTAAGTGTGAGGGACTTTCTCATTTCAAGTGTTTCCAATCTTCTAACTTCTTTTGTAAGACTATTTTCATCTCATATTCCGCTATCTCCTTTTCCTGTCGTTTACTTCCATACATGGATTGGACATAAGGGCGTTGTGAGGCGTGAGGTCTGGTGGCGTTCCTGCGGATGTTTTTGGGATTATTAGCCATATATCGTTTTTGAGTGATTTTAGCGTCTAGGAGCGTTTTAAGGGCTTATAGCTATCTATTAAAACGGAATTGAGTCGGGATTTACAGCTTCAACCTCCTCTTTCAGACCTTTCATGGCTTTGTACTCTTTCGAGGATACAATCTTATCTTTTATGAATTTTGGTAGAGCTGTAAACATCTCCTCGTTCCACTTCTCAAACGACAAGACTTTCGACTGATTAAACTGTTCAGGACAGACGACACCTTTCAAGAGTGGTGAGACTGTTGTAACTTTCTCCCATGTACCAGACTGTTTGTCCTCGTGGATGATTGTAATCTGACACGCTAAACCTAGTAATTCATCGTGGTCAAAGCCGTATGCCTCCTCGTCTGTAAGGGCAGTGCCAATTATGGCCTCGGTAACAGGTCGAAGGTTACTTTTCTTTCCCATGCTATGAGTATATTCCTTTGAGATTGTGAATGGTTGTGCGCCGTTCTCCTCTTTGAAGACATGAGTTTCGGTTGGAAGTTCCCATGTCAACATCAACTTCGGCATTTCTTTCTCCTCACCCATGTAACTCTCTTTGATTGTGCCGATGTAGATGATACGGAATACTCGTGCCATGAATGTTCCTGCTGGTGTAAGTGTGCGCTCTAACTTTGTGAAGGGTGCTTTCATTTTATTCTTGATTATTATTAAGTGGCTCTGGGTCGTTACCTGCATCGTACGCAGCTTTTCTTTTCCTATCGTATCTTACGTGGCATAATCTACATAGGAAGAACCAATTTTTTCTTTCCCTGTTATAGATTCCCGTCTTGTTTGCCAAGTCTATTTTCTTAACTTCTTTTTTGCATTTCTCACATGTATGAATAGCCCCAAACGGAACTCCAAATTTTTTTCTACACCATGTGTGCAATCCTCTATCTTTAACATTATCTCCTTTCCAATTACTACTTTTTTCGCCACTCATATTTTCGACCATTTCTTTTGGTAATTTTCTACCAGTAGTCCAAGGAACGTTTCCTTTTTTGAAGTGAGTTCTACCAGTATTTGTCCTTATTTTCTTTCCCTTGTTCCAAGGTGTTAATCCTTTAGTAAACCAACCATCATTCACACCAATTTTAGGTTTTCCTCTAGTCATTGTCTTTTTTCATTTCAGTCCCAACATCATACGCCGTTCGGTCATTTGGCTCTTCTGTCAACTCCTCTGTACTCTGATGTACACTCTCGGAATATTTATTTAAGGGGCGATTTGACCTTTGTATCGCCTGCGCTATCACTGTCTTGATGTGTGGGTTCAAATACATGGATGTTTTTTATATTATCTATGGCGTGATTGATAACTCTCTCTGTTCTTTCTTTCAATTTCTCTAACTCCTCGATGATTATTTTTTCTTGGTTAGTCATTTTTGTCCTGGCTTATTTCATCATACTCATCTACTTCGACCTTGGTAGACTTCTCTGTGTCCTCTGTATCTCGATCCTTGTACTCTGGTGGGAAGTTATTCATGTTAGTTGAATTGCTTTAATTGCTGTTAATACGAACATTACTATCGCTCCCGTACCACATACTACTGATACCCAGTAACATACTTTCTCGAAGTTGGTCATTTGTTTTTGGTTCTGTTAACTTGCTTCTGTGTGCTGTACCCCAATGTAAGAGATACAGCTCACAAAATACATTGTTTAGTAAATTGTAGATTTTGGTTTCAAGGATGGAGCAAGTAGAGATTCGCTGGATACTGGATGTAATCAAACGCATTGTCGGGGGGTCAAGTTTCATTTATTCAGTATGTTAGCCGAACACATTTTTCCCAAGGATTTCTCCAAAGGTTTTCCCACCTACATCCGATTTTACGGCTGTAATGAAACTGCCCTTCTCCCAACTCACAAAAGTTTAATTATCCTTGTTCCAACCGTTTTCCACAAAGTGAAAGACTAAATTGGGAATACTATTTCTTTTGCCGTTTTGATTTCCATCCAGTTTTCAACGAACCTCACTGTCTCGTCCTCAATCCCTCATCTGTATCTACTATAGCATATAGGTAATATGGATGCAAGTGATTATTCATCAAAACTGTGGATAGTGTGGCGTGGCTCAACTAAGCCATATTAAAATAATTGTTTAGTTTCAATAGGATTCAGGATGTAGTTTAGAATATGTTTTCCCACTTCTGGTTCAACACAATTTCTCAAGGCCAATCTCTTATCAATATTAACTGATTCACTCAAATCAAAACCTTTTCTTTCTTCAAGTTCTTCAATACTACCATCATGTCCCCGGCTCTCTGTTTCAATTTCAGGAATTAAGAAATTAGACCAGAAATAGTGTCCTGCCATTTCTAGTGGATGTATTAAAGGCTCATAAAAACTTATCACATTCTCTACACACCATTTGCCCTTAAAATAGTGTTTCAGTAGTAGTATCTCTTGGTACAAAACCATGTTTGGATAGACTGGCTTTTGTCTAATTTTATTAGTACCCTTTTCATAAGTAGCAACAAATCGTACTTTTGAATGTGTTGGACAAGGTGGTGAAGACCAAATGAAATCAAAATCCATAAAATGCTTCAATAGATATTCATGTGCATCTCCAATAATAATCTTATCTTTAGGAAAATGTTTAGAATAAATTGCTGCAATCTCTGGTTTATACTCAACAGCAGTTATTTCATGTTCATCACCCCATAATTTACGGTTACCACCAATTCCAGCGTATAAATTGAGTATTTTCATTTTTTTAATTTTACATGATACCAAAAGGTTTGAGCAGGATTCTTACTCAACTCACACTTTCTTTTAAGGTCAAATAACATTCCTGTCCCACCTTTACGATATATTGGAGAGAGTAGGAAACCTAAAGCACCACGACTTAACTTCCTACCAGCTTTATTCTCCATTCCTAATTCAAAGAAGTAGTTTTGTAACTCACCGTACTCACTGGCCTTTTTAATTGGAACTTTAGGCAACTTTAGTTTATCTTGGATGTTGTTCATATTAAAATAATGATTTAGTCATACTATCAACTCTTTGTAATCCTATATCAACATACTTCTTTTCCTTTTCAACACAAATGTAGTTACGCTTTAAGTTGATACATGCAATAGCTGTTGTACAAGAGCCAGCAAAGGGGTCAAAGATTATATCATTTTCCTTTGAGTACAAATCAAGACAAAACTTCATCACATCTAGTGGTTTTTGGGTTGGATGATGTCGGTATTCTTTATTACCCATATCTTCCTGTATCATCCCGTTCCATGTGTGTTTGATTTTTCGTAGGGGCTTAGAAAAAGACGACCAAGCTAACTCACAGTCTGCATAGTCATTTTCTCCATTATTTTTATCCCATACAATCCAACCAGATGACGGTGGTAAATATCTAGTAAAGTAATTACCACCAAAAATAACTTGGTTTTTGCTTATACGAAACATCTCCATAAAAACCTCTTTACTGGGTATTTTAGCATCCCACATAATATCGCCATAATCTTTTGAAATCGCCGCTGATGTTCCGTTTCTTTTGTTTGCCCTGCTCTTAAAACCTTTTCCAACATTTATTCCATAAGGAGGGTCAGTAAGTATTAAATCAATGCACTTATCAGGCAAAGTCTTCATATACTCTAAACAATCCCCATGTATTATTTTATTTAGTTCCATATATCTATCTTACCACAGCAAGTTAGATTAGGGGGTGGGGATAACATTGTCTCAATATGCTTGACAATTTAATTGTCTTTGGTATACTTGTTTCATCGTTACTTATTATGCAGATAAGTAGTGGGTGAAAATCACCACCACTTCTGCATAAAGGGGTGGTGATTTTTGTAGATAGTCGTGGGGGTCAACTGGGCGACTTTAATCCATGCCAGTAAAAGCGTTGTGCTGTGTCGGCTAAAATAGACACCGAAATGGGGAGAATGATACACAACGACTTTCCTACTTCCTAATTCAATGGGGGGTAGGGGGGTCGTAACAACTCGTAAAGAGAATAATATTACTATCCACAGTACATTACACTAAACATCTGGTATAATATATGTAATGCACTGTGCTTACTGTCCTAACCAATTACATCTGTGAGAGTTGTTTACAAAGAGTAGGTCAAGTATGGTGGAATGCTTGGAGAAAGGTATGGCAATGTGTTGATTGCTTTGAGACTGATAATGTTGGTTGATATTTACAATGAACTAGGGTATAATATTGGACAAGACCTAAATTAAGTGTGTCAATAGTAATTGAAATATGGCGAAAACAAGAGGAACAACTTTTAATGACTTACAACTCGCAGGTAATGTGAGGTCTCTTGGCTTAAAGATGATTAAGGAAGTTCTTGAAGGCAATGACGAGGAATACAAGAAAGCACTCCTGCTTAAAATATCCAGCTCTCTTCTCCCTAAATTGAATGAACACACAGGTGTAGATGGTGGTGCTATCGAACTATCTGGTGTTGAAGTAACTGTTAGAAAATAATGAAAGTAGTTGGATTTGAAGTCCATGAATCTCATATCTCCTTATGGGAGAATAATGATTGGCGTTATGCTGTTGTAATGGGAGGTCGTGGTAATGGTCGTTCTGGTACTGCGTCAAGATATGTAATCTCACAACTCCTTTCAAAAGAATATACTCGTGGAGCTATTATGCGTGCCACCCGTGAGGACATACGGGCCTCATGTTGGGGAGAACTTGTTGATAGATTAAACGAGCAAAAGATTACTGATAACTTTCGTATCACTGATAATGATATGTTCCTAGAAAGGGGACAGAACAGTGTAAGAGCGCATGGCTTTCGTGCATCTTCTGGTTCATTAACAGCTCGTCTTAAATCTTTGGCTGGTTATAATCTTATTTGGATTGAGGAAGCTGAAGAAATAGGGGAGGATGAGTTTAGGACACTTGACGATACACTCCGAACTGTTAAAGGCCGTATTCGTATTGTCTTTACATTGAACACGCCACCCAAGAATCATTGGATGCTTCGTAAGTGGTTCAACATGACACCCTCAGACATTCAAGGCTTCTATGTTCCTCAACTTAAATCTGAAGTAAAGGATGTTTTATATATTTCTGGTTCATGGAAAGAGAATGAAGTGAACATGGACAAGCATACAATCGAAAGATATTTGAATTACAAGTACACCAACCCATCATATTACTGGCAGGTCATTGAAGGATTGTCACCTGAAGAGGTGAGAGGTAAGATATTTACAGGTTGGCAACAGATTGATGTTGTACCAAGTGAAGCGAGGCTGGTTAGATTTGGTGAGGACTTTGGTTGGTTCCCTGACCCTGCGGCTGTCTGTGCTGTGTATTATCATAATGGCTCATACATTCTAGATGAGGTAGCTTATGGTACTGAACTATCTAACGAGTTTCTTGCTCTAGCTATCAAAGAATACGATGCAAAAAGGGGAGTGACCACGATTGCTGACAGTGCTGAACCTAAAAGTATATCTGAACAGAACAAGTATGGGATTCGTGTTCAGGGTGCGGAAAAGGGAAAGGATAGTGTCTCATTCCGCATTAAAGTAACGGCGCAAAAGAAGATACTTGTTACTCGTCGCTCCAAGAACCTCTGGGAAGCGTATGAGAACTACGCATGGGCTGAAGACAAAGACGGTAATCCTAAAGGTGAGCCAGACCACACTCACTCACACTTCATGGATGCTGTGACTTACGCTATAGCCTCACTTCACAACAAACAATCAGATATTGTTATCCACAAAGCCCCTGTACACAAGGTTAATATTGCGGTATAAATATATGAATAATGACCAAGAAAAGAAAGCCCCGACGCCCAAAGTATTAAAGGTTGAAGCACCCTCAATCCAGTTTATTCTCCCCGATTGTTGTCGAGAGGGATGGCCTTCATGTAAGCATGTCGCACAGAAACAAAAGATAACTAAACATAACGTGGGCCTATGAATAACTGTGAACAATGTTTAGCCTCATATGCCCCGTATAAAGTTGGTAAAGACGAAGATGCGGGTTCTAAATGGTGTGAGTTGTCTGTTGGTAAATGGGTGACGAGACTCTTCTTTTGGAAAAAGTTTATTATCAATAGACCAAAAGGAGTGTGTCAGTTCTGTAATCCTAAATCAATTTATAATGCAAAAATTAGACATACAACAAGTTCCTAAACTCAAGCCTGACCCAATGTTTAAGGGCATGAAGAAAGCACTCAAGAATCCTAGATGCTTTGATGAGGTTGAGAAACAGTTACAAGAGATTTTAGTTACTAGTCACAAACATAAATCAGCAGGGTCTTATGCAAAGTGTAAAGAATGTACTGAAAGGTTCACCCAGCGAAAGAAGTTGATGAGGAAGCTAGGGTTTAAGAGTATCCTACAGTACATGAGTTGGAAAAAAATAATGACCATTATAAAAGCTAAGAAAGACTTTCAACTATGAAAAAAGGATTTCGTATCCCAAAGAAATTGACTAAAAAACAGTTGCTTAAACAGCAATATGACAAGGTTACAGAAGCAATAAATGCTTTGAATATGTTGATTATGACTTACCTTGCACCATCTCCGATTCATGGGATAGGTGTCTTTGCCTCACGAACGATTAAAAAAGGCGAGAGGATTGGTTTGGACTACCAACCTAATGCTTTTGATGTTCCTTACTCACGGTTTAATGAGTTACGACACGAGGTAAGAGATATTCTTCTTAATTGTTGGCCTGAAGTTGTTAAGGGTTCACACTTTATGTATCCCGTTACTCGTATGATGTCATTTGTAAATCATTCTAACACTCCGAATGTGGATATTAAGACCGACAAGGCACTAGAGGACATTGTTTCGGGTGAGGAATTGACGGCTGATTACAAGCTATTTGATAATGCTAAAGAAATCTATCCTTGGCTTGTGGCAAAATAATAACAGTGGTATAATTACAACATGCAAACATTTTCACACAAGTGTCTGAAGTGCGATGCCAAGTATTCTGATACTGACCCAGACCCATATTATTGTGATTCGTGTAAAATAGAAGTGAAACGCATTGCTGCCGAGGTTGATGCAAAAGTTAAGCCATCAAAAAAGAAGATGGGAAGTATGGAACTGTATGATTCATTACCAAAGGTTCGGGGTTTTGTAAACGCTAAAGATATACTCTAATGGCTGAAGCAAAAAAGAAAGGCCGACCAAAGAAACTCCCAACGACAGGGAGTTATGAAGTTGCTGTTTACACTATGGGTAGAGTGTTTACAGAGACTGGCGGAACGGTGTCTGAAGCCCTAGCAAAGTTAAAGGTCAATAATTGTCGTGGTAAAGCTATCATTTCTGTTACGAAAGGTGATGCAAAGAAAGAACGTATTTTAATGCCAATTCAAGCTAGTCGTTTGTTTACAGCACGAGGTTTAACACAGGAGGTTGCACTTAAAAATGTGAGCTTACTATTTCAAGGACTATGATTAAAGGTACAAAACATTCAAATGAGGCACGGGAGAAGATGCGACAAAAGGCTCTTATTTCTGGTCGTAAACCTCCGAGTCGAAAAGGATGTTCCTACTCTCCTTCACGGGAAACAAGGGACAAAATTGGAAGTGCTCATCTTGGAATGAAGCGTTCGATTGAAGCTCGTCTTAAAATGCGTATGGCAAAATTGGGGACGCATCGTTCAGAAGAAACTAAAAAGAAAATAAGTCTGTCGAACATAAGACTTAATAAGCGACCACCGATTTATTTTGGTATTTCTCACCCAAATTGGAAAGGTGGATACGAGAATATTTTAATGAAACATAGGGAAAGGAGAATTAAAAAAAATGGTAATGGGGGTTTTCACTCTCTTATTCAATGGCAAAAGTTAAAAGAAGTATGTCTTTTCATGTGTCTTTGTTGTAAAAGGGTAGAACCTGAAATTAAACTTACTGAAGACCACATTATTCCGATTCCTAAAGGTGGTTCAAACGATATTTCAAACATTCAACCTTTATGTAAAAGTTGTAATAGTCGAAAGAAAGATAGACAGATTGATTACATTAGTGTATATCAATTTCAAAAAATATGACTACTCCTAGTATATACGATTTTGTAAAGCAACAAGAAAACTTATTTGAAACTGAAGACATTACTTTAGGGGATAATTTTAGTTGGAACTTCAGGAAGCATGTTCAACTGATTTTCCATCTTGTAAATGGTGTTTTCTTCACGGGTGCAAATGACTGGCTTAGACCCTTCAAGGCGGTTATGGAGCCGATGCTCAACCTTTCAAAATGGACAGAGGACATTGAAGTAAACGATGTTGTTTTCTTTATTGAAAGTCAGAATGGTAAAGTCCTCTCATTTCTAATCAAGAAGTTCCATGATGAGGTTTACACTAAAGAGCATGACCTCGACACTCTCTTTGACCAGATAACTGAAAGTGATAACACTTATGGTGGTGTGGTACTTCAGAAAGGTGTTGAGATGCCAGAGGTTATTCCACTTAATTCAATTGCATTTTGTGACCAGACTGATGTTCTGGGTTCACCGATTGCTTTCAAACATTATTTCTCACCAGCTAAGTTAAGAGGTATGGGAAAGTATGGTTGGGGTGAAGAAAAGAATGGCGCATCAATCTCACTTGATGAGCTTTGTGTCTTGGCAGAGAGTTCTAAGGATGCTTCAGGACAGTCTGATAAAAAGAACCAAGTCCCAGGCAAGACAGTAGAAGTCTATATCGTTCGTGGTAATTTACCTGACCAGTATCTTTTGGATAACGATGACATGGAGTATTACTGTAACCAGATACAGGTTATTGCTTTTTATGTTGACAAAGACGGAAAGAAAAATGGTGTAACACTCTATCGTAAGGAAGAAGACGAAGGTAATCTAAAGTTCTTTACCTCAAAGGAAGTCTATCAAAGAGGTCTTGGTCGTGGTGTAGGAGAGGCGTTGCTACCAGCACAGATTTGGTCTAACTTCCTTTCAATTCACAAGATGAATATGTTGGAGGCTTCATCTAAAGTTCTCCTACAAACCGATGACCCTGCTTTCCATACGAAAAACAATATTGCAAACATGGAGAACTTGGAAGTCTCTGTGTTAGAGGAGGGTAAATCTATTGGTCAGATTCCAAATGTCGGTTCTGCTAATGTGGCTTTGATGGACAATGCTCTTAATGAGTGGTTGGCACAAGCACAACTCTCCGCCGCCGCTTTTGACCCTATTCTTGGTAAAGAGGCTACTTCAGGCACTACATTCCGTGGACAAGAGAGAACTGTCGCACAAGGTAAAGGTTTGCATGACCAGAAGCGTGGTAAGAGAGCTAAGTTTATTGAATCTCAACTTTATCGTGATTGGATTATCCCCGACATCAAGAAAGAGATTTTGAAAGGCAAGAAGTTCCTCGCTACTCTTACTACCGATGAGCTACGCTTGGTCTCTGAACAGATGTCTGTTGCCCTTACTAACAAGCGCATTAAGGAGATGATGATGTCTGGTAAGGCGGTCACGAAGGAAATGCAGGATGAGATGACCCGCACATTCCGTACAGCAATGATTAAAAAGGGTGATAAGCACCTTACTGAAATTCTTAAAGATGAGTTTAAGGATGTGGAGATTAAACTTGGCATCTCAGTTGCTGGTAAGCAAAAGGACTTGGCTTCGATGTCAGATAAACTCCTCTCGGTATTCCAGTTCATCTTTGCTAATCCAGCAGGATTCCAACAGGCCATGCAGATACCTGCGCTCGCAAAGTCATTTGAGAATATTTTGGAGTTCGGTGGAATGTCTATTGGAGACTTCTCTTCACTTCTTAACGCCCCACAAGTTCCTGCACCCACTGAGACTACCCAAACACCAGCCCTCTTACCAACTGAAGTTGTACCCGCATGAAAGAAGAACAGAAAAAAGTAAAGATAAGTAAGTTTTTAGCTGATGAATCAATGTCAGATACGGTGTATTTAGCTATCCGTGATTCATTCCTAAAGAAGCGTGGAGTAAAAGATGTTCAAGTTTTAGCGGCAGAAAGGCTGGCGGTCGATTTACTTGAAGATGCTTGGAAAGAATTAGAGAGATATGCAACCGAAGTCGAGATTGCAACAACTACTCGGGTTGGACATGTGTAGATTTATTAGAAGTATGGTATAATTATTAACACTTAAAACATGAAACAAAAAATAATCACAATTTTGCTAGCAATCGTTGCTATCCTTGGTGGTGTAAATTACGCAGTCTCACCAAAGTTGGGTTCGATTAGTGACGGTGGTGCATACAATTCAACAACAACACCAACAATTGGTGCTAATGTAAGGATGATTAAAACTGGACAAGGTATTCTTGGTTCAGTAGTAATTGGTGTAACATCGGCAACAACTTTTGAACTTCGTAACGCAACATCAACGACAGATATAGCTTCAACTACGATTGTTTCGATAGCGGCATCACCAGCAATTGGTTCAACCATGACTGTTGATGCCTCATTCGACAGGGGTCTTGGCATCGTGTTTCCCGACTCGTTTACTGGAAGATACACGATAACTTACAAGTAATTCTTTGTTCCTTTACCGTGGCTTAGAATAAACATTATTAACTAAACAAAAAAATTATGAGCTTAGATGCTTACAAGTTGCCCTCACTTAAAGACAAACATCGTGAGGAAGCTGAGAAATTAGAGAAAGAGAAAAAGGTCGAGAAGAAAGAAGTGAAAGAAGTTACTAAAGGTCGAAGGCTTAATAAATAAACAGCAATGAAAAATAAATTAAATTACGTTGGAGTATTGGTAGCGATTGTCGCAGTCCTTGGGTTCGTAGGAACGGCAAACGCTTTCGTTATAGGAGATAGGGGTCAAGATGTTCGTGACCTTCAGATTACGCTTATTGAAGCAGGATTTGATATTCCTCTAATCACAAGTGGTGTTGCACAACCTGGATACTTCGGTGTCCAAACACAGGCAGCACTTGCCGCTTATGAGGGAAGGGGAGTAAAACTCGGTGCTTTCCCAGGTGGAGACATCCTAACCAAAATAAACATTGGTGCAGGAGAAGTTAATTCAGGTCATGTTGCAACCACATCCCTTGGTACAGCAATTACAGTTAGTGCCGCAGACCTCTCACGTTGGGTTGACGCTTCTTTGGTGTCATTCACACAGATTGGGGTATCGACACCGACACTTACGTTGCCAGCATCGTCAACTATTCCGCACATTGTTCCAAGACCAGG
>ERZ1292625.2406-Hain-H41-01um-R1-2406-length-17475-cov-5_pt1 | contig 17475 bp, 18 predicted proteins | sample MGYA00564400_ERZ1292625 | MGnify/ENA primary metagenome ERZ1292625 (study PRJEB36523, sample SAMEA6512639) | groundwater metagenome | collected 2019-01-08 | study: AquaDiva: Metagenomics assemblies of 32 groundwater samples
TTACCGTTATCATACTTCCTTCTAAACTTCCACTCGTATTTAGTTAAAATACAGGTACCTTTATTTAATAAACCAAAAAGAAAAGTTAGGATGATTGTAGTTTGGTACATCCAGAAAAACTTCTTTGGTAATAGCCACCCAGCAAAGATCATAACGATAACAAATAGATGGAATACATGTATGGTATTTGCGGTCCGTCTGTATACTTTTTGCATATTATCCTCCTATTATACCAAATTTAGATAAATGTAAGCGCCACTCCAGTTTTCGATGCTCGACCAGTTCGGCCAATACGGTGAATGTAAGTGTCGTAAGTCGAAGGTGTATCGTAGTTGATGACATGGGTAATGTCTGGAATATCTATTCCACGAGCCGCCACATCGGTCGCGACAACCACTTGTATTAATCCCTTGGTTAAGCCTTCAACGGCACGAATTCTCTCACGACTTCTCATGTCTCCATGAAGGGCAGAAACCTTAAAACCTCTATTCCGCAAGTCTTTAGCCAATTGATCAGTACTTCTTTTTGTCTCTCTAAAGATGAGAACCTTTTTAGCTTCCGGACGAATTAAAATATCATGTAGGGCGTCCAGCTTGGCTCCATGTGGCGCACGCACCACATCTTGGTCAACAGAACTTGAAGTGTCGCGGGTCTTAACAGAGACAGTCACTGGATCTTTCAAAAAGTCAGTACAAAGTCTTTTGATTTCTGGAGCAAAGGTTGCCGAGAAAAACATTCCTTGTCTATGTTCGGGGACAAGCTTCAAAATCATTTTCATGTCATCAATAAATCCCATATCAAGCATACGATCCGCCTCATCAAGCACTATGGTAGAGATACGATTCATCGGGATTTTGTTTCGGGCAATCAAATCTTTGACACGCCCTGGAGTCCCCACAATCATATGTGCTCCATGTTCTAGCTCACGCATTTGTTTGATAATTGGAAGACCCCCAACAGCGGCAACACTAAAGAGTCTCATCCCTTGGGTGAAAAGACGGAATTCTTCTTGGACCTGCATAGCGAGCTCACGAGTTGGAGCAAGTACCATGGCTTTGTGGTTTCTATCAGTAACCATTTTGTTAATGATCGGAATTAAAAATGCAGCGGTCTTACCTGTCCCCGTACTGGCGATACCAATAATATCACCTCCTTTGAGGGCCACAGGAATAGCTTGATCTTGAATCGGAGAAGGGTGAATAATACCTTTTTGCAAAAGATTGTTAGCTAACATATCGTGAATATTAAAGTCCCCGAATGTATGCTTGGCTATGTACTTTTCTTCTTGGGTAACTGTCGCTTTGTTGATGAACATATTCTCATCAATACGGTCTTTTTTGAATCCACCACGGCCACCCCCTCTGCCTCCAGAAGACGGTCTACCACCAAAACGAGAACCACTTGCTGGTCTGCCTCCATAGCCTCCACCAGTACGAACAGGTCTGGCATACGGAGATGACCCTGGAACTGTTCTTGGTCTTGTGCCGTAAGAAGAACCGCTATAAGTACTATTACCTACCAATCTAGCTGTTCTAGGAGCATTGGAGTAGTTTGTATTAGGTCTAGAACTTGAACTTCCTTTAAAGCTTGGTTTTCTAAATGAAAAAGAACCTCGCGCAGAAGAATTTTCTGTCCGCCGGCTGGCGGAGGGCGAAGAATAAGAACGGCGCGGGGCTCTCCCGCTTGATGATGTATTTGAATTCATTGTTTGTCGTACCGTGTCATGCTGACACAAATATTGGTCGACAACACAAGTAGATATTAGTTAGTACCTGTCTATAGTAATACAAATGGCAAAAATAGTCAAGTATCCCCTATTTTAAAGTTGCGCGGCTGATTGAGCTGGTCACAAATATTTCCTCGTCGTCACGAGGAAATTTCGCGACCCCGGCTCGTGGTTTTTCTTGCTAGAAAAATACCACTGCGCCTGTCAGCACCCATACGCAAGCAAAGCAGTTTGTTTGCTCAGCCGCAGAAAAGCCACTTTCGTGGCTTTTCTTTTGCGCGGCTGATGGGTGCTGACCCCACGGCCTCTCCCGTGACAGGGGAGTGCTCTACCGTTGAGCTACAGCCGCATATTTAATTCTTTTGTACTGCATACAATAACACTTCCGAGTGCAGTGTGTCGAGGGAGAGGCTCGAACTCTCGACCTTAGCGTTATGAGTGCTACGCTCTAACCAACTGAGCTACCCCGACGATTGATAAAATATAGCACATTTTAAGGTTTTTTCAAGACAAAACAGATTGTTGCGGGGTCCGGAATCGAACCGGAGCCTCAAGGTTATGAGCCTTGCGAGATACCTCTTCTCTACCCCGCGATGCGTTAAGTGTGAACGATGAGGATTGTACGACAGAAAAACTCTCTACGCAAGTATATTTTTAATCAATCACTTCCAGATCCCTAAAAACTATTTCATAATACGAGAGTACTCGCCTTGCTTCCGGCATAGTCAATACGAAGCCTGCACCATCGTGAGCGATGCGATTGCGAACTTTGTGCGCTTCCCAAGCGATTTGTACAGAAGGTAGTCTCTCTGGACTCACCTGTTTAAGTTTGTCGCCAAGTGTATCTCCGTAATAACCCTTTTGGTCTAATACTCGATCCAGATAAATATCAGCTTCAATAATTGCTAGCCTCCAGTCACTCGGAGTATCAGAGAGTAGTTTACTTCTGATGCTATTCCATGTCTCATTCCGACGAGTAGTGCCATGGTCTATAAAGTGTGTACTGCCTGCCACCCCAGGTAACTCAAGTGAATCTGCCACACCAACTTCTTTTTTTACTTTCTTAGGTTTATCAGCTTGCTTAATCTCATAAAGACGGACGAGACAGTACAAAATAACGGTTATTAAAATAATAACTAAGAGTGTAGCTAGTGTTTTAAGTCCCTGAAAAAAATTACTTCCTGCATTTGGGTCTGTGATGTTAGTGCCAAACAAAAAGCTAAAAAACTTATTCACGGCACGGTAAATGAGAAAAAATATGTACTCAAGATTTAGAAAAACAGGGTTTGGTAATTGAGTCTCCATGTTCTTATATTGTACCGCAACTAATCATTTCTCACACCTTCAATAACCTTACCGAGAGCGAAGAGTTTCTCTTCACCAAAACGAGGGCCTATGAATTGAACACCAAGTGGTAAACCTTCCTCTGTTTTTCCTGATGGCACGGAAATAGCTGGATGCTGAGCAATATTGGCTGGGACAGTAAACAGGTCGGCTAAATACATAGAAACAGGATCACCTGACTTCTCCCCTATTTTAAATGCCGGAGTCGGTGTTGTGGGTGTAAAAATAGCATCATAGTCCTCTAAAGTATTTGCAATTTCCTTTCGGATAATTTCCCTCAAGGCTACTGCCTTGTTGTAATAAGCATCGTAGTACCCATGTGATAATACATAAGTACCGAGCAATATGCGACGACGAACCTCCTTACCAAAAAGTGCTCCACGGGTTTCTCCATACAGGTCTTGTTGCACCTTACTAGTTCCTACTCTATCTCCATAACGAATACCATCAAGTCGAGCTAAGTTTGAAGATACTTCGGCAGGCATCAAAATGTAATACACAGCCAATGAGTCACCGTAGTGCGGCAAATCAACTTCTGTAAATGAAAACCCCTGCCCTTCCATTTCTTTCTTTATATTTTCAAAATTCTCTTTCACTTCGGGATCAATCCCCCCCTGATCAAAAATGCCTTTCGGAATAGCAATTTTTTTCTTAAGTTTTGTGTCACAGACTCGGTCTTCTTTTTTTATACATGTTGCATCGAGTGGTTCATAAGCTGAAATAAGGTTGTAAAGAGTTTGCACATCTACCACGGATTTAGCTATCGGACCAATGACATCAAGTGAGCTCCCCATAGAAATCAAACCATGCCTAGATACTGTGCCGTATGTCGGAAGCATCCCCACAACACCACAAAAAGACGACGGTTGTCTTACTGAACCACCTGTATCAGAACCAAGTGCCAAAACAGCCAAGTCTGCCGCCACTGCAGCCGTTGACCCACCAGAAGAGCCGCCAGGTACGCGAGTAGTATCATATGGGTTTAGTGTTGGGCCGTAAGCCGAATTCTCAGTACTAGAGCCCATAGCGCCATCATCCATATTTGTCCGACCAATAATAATCGCGCCGGCATCTTTAAGGGCTTTGATAACAGTAGAATCATACGCGGCAGTATGATGATCAAGCATATGTGAACACGCTCCAGCAATATGCCCCGCCATCATAATATTGTCTTTAATAGCTACTGGAATACCAGTGAGTGCTGTTGCCTTGCCTTCTGCAAGTATTTTCTCTGCTCTAGCAACTTGTTCATCAATATCATCGAAAACTTCACGAAAAGCATTTAGTTTTTCACTCTTGGCTTTTTCTACATAAGAAGAAACAAGTTCCTTGATAGAAATTTCTCCAGAAATTATTTTTTTGTGCAAATCGTTTATCATCTTTTAATTACTTATTATTCCTTACTCTATAACTTTTGGTACCTGGACAAAACCATCTTTATGTAATGGTGCAGCTTCAACAAGATTATAAATACTCCCTAGTGGCATAACCACATCTTCCCTGGCAACATTTTTTTGAGCAAATTCTTTTTGCTCTGTTGTAGAAAGTTCAACTTTCTGGATCACATCAATAAATTTAACAATATTATTGATGTCTTTAGCCAATTGTTCCTTCTCCTCCTCTGGCACACTCAGACGGGCCAAAAGAGCTAAATGGTCGAGTGTTTTTGAGTCAATCATGAAGAAACTATAGCAAATCTTATAGACATTGTGAATGTGTTAGAAATATGGAATAATTGTTTCAAACTTAAAAATTAAATATATGCAAAAAACAACTAGTGCGCCGTCGCTTTCCATTGCTCTATATGTGCAATATGAAAGCAGTATTCTTTGGGCAAGAAAACTTCTCTTTGAATATTTACAAGCTCGTTTTCCAGTACAGGTTGCAGAACGGGCGTTGCAACTATTGGAAGATAGGGCAAACAGCTCTAACTCTCCACTTATGGGCGAATTATGTCCGTGGTTTTTCAAAAGAGTCTTTCCTGTTCTCGACAAAAATGAAGGTTTCAAAAAACTACTGTTGCAATGGCTGTCTCTTTACCTTTTAGTTGTCATCTTTGACGATGCAACTGATAAAAAAACACAAATCAATCCCGGATTAGCAATGGTGCTAATAGTAGGAGCTGGTGATTTTATTACTGAGCCAGAAGCTTTTACCAGCTTAAGAGCACAGCTAAGCGATATAAGAAACGAACCTGATTACAACAAAAACGCTTACGTGGGTACACTGGCCCGTAAAATGAACAAGCTTTCATATGCTCCCAATGACTCTTTGGCTGAATACTTTGGTGGCTCAGAGATGATGAAGTTCTTACAAATAACTGATGACCTGGGAGATGCAGAAGAAGACTTAAGCAGGAAGAGGGTTACAAGTATTATCAAACCTTACATGGTACAGGGCTGGCAACAATATCCTACTATTTCTGATGTGCTGTGTAGTGAAAACCCAAGCAACCCCCTCAGTGACATTTCTGAATCTTTGCACAAATTATCGATGAGCTCATCGGTGATATGTTCCGGTCTGATGACAAGAGAAAAGGAGCTGGCTAGCGAGTTAAAAACAGAAATAGAATTTTTCTCTAACATCAAAGAAGAAGCGGGTTTGTTGGCTACTTTTATTGCCAGCAAGCGCTTCAGTATTCATGGAGAAAATGATTCTGCTTTCGCAATCGAAGTCCAAGACAGATTCAAAATCTTGGCTTCAAGTACCTAATGCTTTCAAAGATTAAATCCTGACAAAAAATCAGGATTTTTTATTTGGCCATTTTTAGAAAATCTGCTTCAGTTAACATCTTCACTTTCAATTTCTCAGCTTCGTCTTTCTTAGAACCAGGATTGTCCCCTACTAGTACATAATCAGTTTTTACAGAAACCGAACTGGAAACCTTGCCACCATTATTTTGAATTAACTTTTTAGCCTCTTCACGAGAAATAGAAAGCGTACCAGTGAGAACAAAAGTTTTGCCCTCAAACGCTCCTCCTTTTTTAATTTTAAGTGATACTGGTTTTACTCCAGCATTGAAAAGCTTTTTGGTAAAATGATTACCATATTTACTCTTGGTATAAGAAATTATGCTCTCTACAACTGCCGGGCCAATGTTTTCGATACTGTCCAAATCTTCTTTCGAGGCATTCCAAAAAGCATCAAAGGTTTTGAAGTGAAGTGCCAAATCTCGAGCAGTTTGCTCCCCCACATGGACAATACCAAGAGCATTGATAAATCGATCAAGTGGTGGATTTTTCTTGGACTGTATTTCTCGAATGATGTTTCCAGCACTTTTAGCTCCAAAGCGTTCTAAATCAGCAAGGTCACTTTCTTCTAGAGTAAATAGGTCAGCGGCATCAGATATCAGACCTTCGTCTTGCAACCTCTCCACTATCTTTGGCCCGACTTCGTATATTTCCATAGTGCGAACAAAATGGATAATATTTTTTGTTTGTTTGGCCGGACAATCAGGATTACCACAATAGTAGCCAACACTTTCCTCTCCAGAAACACCTTTTCTTTGTACTACTTTTCCTCCACATTCTGGACAAACTTCTGGCATCTCAAAAACCTTAGTTTTACTTGGACGAAGATTTTTTAATACTTCTACAACTTCTGGGATCACATCGCCTGCTTTTTGAATAATAACAGTATCCCCCACTCTGACATCGAGTCGGCGAATTTGATCGATATTGTGAAGTGTAGATTTAGAAACCAGAGATCCGGCCACTTTCGTAGGAACAAAGTGAGCAAGAGGAGTAAGTATACCCGTCCTTCCAACTTGCACTGAAATATTTGTGACTACGGTTGTCGCTTGTTCTGCCGGATATTTATAAGCGATAGCATATCGTGGAGCTTTGCCAACAATACCGAGAGTATTATGAATGGCCAACTGGTTTACTTGAATCACAACTCCATCGGTTCCATAATCAAGTTTTTCTCGCTCTTTTTCGATATAAGAGACAACTTTCTCTACTTCTTCTAAGTCTCCACACACGCCTTCAAATGGGGCTACTTGAAAACCTAAATCTTGTAAATATTTATGTTCTTCGCTGTGTTTTTCAAAATCCTTCCAATCGCACTGTGCAATATCCCAAGCAAAAAAGTCTAAACTACGCTCAGCGGTCAGTTTTGAATCGAGTTGTCGCACTGACCCTGCGGCAGCATTACGAGTATTGGCTAGGAGTGGCTTCCCGTCTTTTTGATACTTTTTATTTAATCTGACAAGTGTACTTTTAGCCATAACAATTTCACCCCGCACTTCAAGTTCTCCTTTGTAAGACCCTTTAAGTACAATTGGTACAGCAGAAATTGTTTTTACGTTTTGAGTAATGTCTTCACCAATAGCTCCATCACCTCGAGTTACCGCGCTCTTTAGTACTCCGTCTTGATATATTAGAGAGCAAGCAAGCCCATCCATTTTGAGTTCACAAAAGTATTCAAACACAGCACTTGGAGCAAGCTTTTGAATACGCTTCTGCCAATCCTGTACCTCCGCGAAAGAAAAAGCATCACCCAAAGAAAGCATGCGTGTTTTGTGTTCTTTCTTTTCAAAATACTCTAGTGGTTTGCCCCCAACACGATAAACGATAAAATTAGGATCAGCAAGCTCGGGGTACTTCTTTTCTAATTGTTTTAATTCTTGAACCAAAGAATCATAGACACCATCACTAACACTTGGTGCGTCTTTTTCATAGTAGGCGCGAGCATGAGCTTCAATCTCTTTTCGAAGTATTTTAAGTCTATTCTTAGCTTCTTCTAGCATTATGGTGCCAATGAATATGTTACCTGTAGTGCTCGTTGTACCTGACGAGCACTTGCTGTGCAGGTGTTATAACCTAGACCTTGAACTATAGCTTCATTTTCAATTTCATTAGTTTTTTTGTCAAAAAGAATAGTAGAACATGGGTCAGTCTGAGCCCCCACCACTTGTGTAAATAATAAATAATCAACAGAACTTTGGGAAGTATCAATAACAAACCTATCGTTGCCACAAAATATGGGAGACACAACACTAGAAGGATCAGTACCGACAGGAAAACTTAGGGTCGTATCATATAGCATCCCACACTCAATCGCTGTATCGGCTTGGTAAAAAGCGATCTGTGAATCTTTTGCTAAACTTGAAAGAATGGTTTGTTTAAATGTTATATTTGAAATACTTAAAGTAATTGAAAGTATCAAGCTAACAATCAGCACAGTGAAAAGCATTGCAAACCCTGTCTGCGCAGATAGACCCTTATTCTCTTGTAAGATTAATTTATTCATTATGGTTTCCAGTTAGTTATAAGCATCGATTGAGAAACCCCTCTAGTATTCACGCCATTTAGCCATGAAATTGAACTAGTCACAACAACTTGGTCTGTAGAGTAGGGTGACATAGTAATAACGATCTTACGAACAAACGATGTTTGATATGGTGCTGTGGTTGGAGTAAATGGATAAGTAGCGCTATACCCATAAAAACTATTGTCAGGGAAGTATAAAACAAACGGACAGGCACCCGAGCACTTCTTGGCTTCGGGTACTGCAGTATATGGATTCACTATACAACCGTCTGTACTGAAGCATCCATCTGTGTCTATCCCTGTCTGATTACCTGAAATATCAGTTTGCAGTGTATCTTGCCACTGTGTCCATGTTAATCCATTAATAAAAGCGGAATCTCTACTATTTCGCACATATTCTAGAGATTCCTGCAAAAGGTTGTTTGCTACTATCTGGTTACGAGCATAACGAACAGAATAAAAACCCCCAGCAGCAAGCGACAGAAGGCTACCAATGGACATAGTCAATATGAGCACGGCAACAAGTGTTTCAATAAGTGTAAAACCAGTTTGTAGTGAAGTTTGTTTCATATTATTCAGTTGCTCTCTCTGAGATGTAAGTTTGAACGGCAAACGGTGAGGTCGCCCCGTTTGCCGTTGCCACCCCTTTTATAAAGACTTGCACGCTAGCTTGTTTGGCATCAATCCCAAAAGGGCTTGCGCCATCAACATAGAAAGATAGATTTTGAATATTAATCTCTTGGGCAGTTAAAGATACCCAGTTTGTCCAAACACCGCTTTCCTGTACTCGTTTTTGTATAGTGCCATTTCCATTACTGTAAGCTCCAAGCCGGTACTCAACAAGCTCATTAACACCAACAGTAGAGTCAACTAAAAGCATACTATTTTGAATTTGAGAAGCAAAAGGGCAGTTGGGATCGCCAGATGAATTTAGGGAGCCAGCACAAACAACAGAGTTTGAAGTACGAACAGTTCGAGATATTGATTCGATAGCAAAATTAAGATTATCGAGCACACTTCGCATTGCTTGTACTTTTTTAGAAGCGCTGTTGACAGTATACAAAGAACCTATCGCGGCCAAAACAACAACAATAAAAATCATAAGCGAAACCATTAGTTCAACAATAGTAAACCCGGCTTGTCTGTCTACGCAGGTAGGTTGATTTTTTTTATACAATTTTGAAAATTGTTTAATCATAATATTACTCGACATTTATTTGTCCCGTATTCCATACAGAAACAAGTCGCTTGAGCCCTTTGGCTGACTGAAAGGTCAGTTTAACGTACGAAGGTATTTGGGCTATACAATCACTTTGCCCTGCGGGTATATAACAGATGATAGCATCGGGGCTTGGTCTACGGAAAGTAATAGATACCGTCCCAGTTGTTACTGGGCCTGTAGCATCTGTATCAATACCAATAAGCGTATCAGCACTGGTAATACTAATAGCCTCAATGCACTCCTCCCCAATACCAACACTGCCACAGATACTACCACCAGAGTCATATTTTTTGTTTGGTGATACCCCTACGCTTGGAGGAATATCAGCAAAAGAAATAAACCTCTTTGGTGTAGGCAAAAAAGCGAAGGTTGCTGACTCCATTGAAAAAACCATGCCAAAAGACGGGTAACTAGGCGCTCCGCCGCTACTTAAAGATTGCACACTTGTTGCAAAGGTTTGTGATTTTCGTATAGAAAGCGCGACTTCTTGCGAAAGGTTTCTAATCGAAACATTTGTACTAAAATCAGAATAATTAAATAAGATTACAGAAGAAACCAGGCCAACAATGGCAATGACAACAACAAGCTCAACAACTGTCACGCCGGATTGTTTACTAAATAGTTTTACCATATAGGGAAAAGACTTTGGAGAGTAACACCCCACAAACCAACAATAAAGAATGCGAAAATAAGAAAAGGAGCAAAGGGTATTTGGCTTTTAAGTTTTGCCTGAGAAACCCCCATAAGTATTAGTCCGACCACTGCCCCAACCCAGAACGACAGAAAGAAAGCGGCAATGCCAGCACTCATCCCCAGAAACCAACCCATACCAAGGGCCAGCTTCACATCCCCAAAGCCCATTGCCCGGCCTTTTGAAAAATACCAAATGAAGAAAAAAGGGGCTGCTAAGACTGGCCCGGCGATAATATACGGGATTGGGAGAAAGCCAGGAATCATTATAGCTTTCCAAATAATTGAAATAAAGCCGAGTGTGATAAATGGGTAAACAATCTTGTCGGGAATGATTTTGTGTCTAAAATCATAGGCCGCTATGACTATAAGTAGTGAGCCTGCAATTGCGCCACCAATAAAAGAGCCAAGAGTCAGAAGTGTTATACCGCCAACAAGAATAATTTTGGTATATAAAATTACAAAAACAATTGCCGTAACCAACTCAACAAAAGGATATTGAAATGAAATAGCTGATTTACAACTTCGACACTTCCCACGAAGTCCTAAAAACGAAAAAACCGGTATTAGCTCATACCAATGTAGAGTGGTGCTACAAGTCATACATTTGCTCCTGCCCGTAGCAAAGCTCCTGCCTGTGTTAAGACGCAAAATAACCACATTAAGAAAACTGCCGACTATAAGCCCTAAACCAAAAACAAGAATTGGCAAGAAAATCATGTCCTTATTATAACATGATGCTCAGGGTGTGAGAATCAAATTAATTACAGAGGCCGGTTACACTATCAAGAGCAAATGTTGCACCTGAACCATAAATGTTTGTGGCTGTAGTATTTGTTTTCCCAGAATTTGTGGAATCTACACAGTAATAGTAGCCACTCCCTTTTAATTTAGATGCCACAGCAAAAACTGTACTGGACAAGGTATTACAAGTTACAGCCGTGGAATTTGTAGAAGCGTGTGTTATGGCGTTAAGGATAGTAGCGTCGGTATTATACATTCCTGAGGCACAGCTATTTGTTACTGTAGGAGCATAAGAATTCGAATTATTAACATAATAAAGATTTGCTTGTATCCTAATGTTATTAAGATCTGACATTACGGCTTTGTCAGAAGCTTTTGATCTAGCTCCAGAGAGGGAAGATACAACAACTGATGCTAAAAGGGCAATAACAGCAATAACAACAAGTAATTCTATTAAAGTAAACCCTTTTTCAAAAATATTTTTTTTCATAGAAAAAGTATACCCCTCTAACAGAGAACTAGCAAATATAACATAACTGACCAAAACAAAACCCACCAAAAGGTGGGTTTTGTTAGATAAATAACTTTAGGTAAGACTATGCTCCACAGTCTCCATCAGCAGTACCTGAGTCAGTACCTGAAACAGAAGCACCTGTGTAATCTACACACCAGTTACCTCCAGCCTTAAGGGTAGCTGACATTGACCACGCAGTTGCCTTAGCACCACTTGTGCCCCCAACCACACAAACAGGAGCTGCACCAGAAGAAGTAGTAACAGCTGCAATAGCGTTTACAAATACTGGATCTACGAACACTGAAGTTGCCGTAGAACAACCAGTCGCAGGTAGAGTAGCAATCGTAGCACTACTGTAGCCTGAGTTTGTGTCGTAATAAACTTCAGCTTGTGCTCTCATGTTTGCGAGGTTTGCTTTTGTAGCCGCATCAGCTCCTTTGTTTCGAGCTGAGTTTAGGGAAGCAAGCACCACAGAAGCCAAAATACCGATAATTGCGATCACCACCAACAATTCAATGAGGGTGAAACCGCTTTTGAAATTCTTTTTCATAACAATTAGTTTTTAATTTAAATTAATATTGAAACTTTAATAATCGATTATTACAAATCTCTTTGTAATTAGCTTTATTATACCACCCGCCAAAGGTTTTGGGTAAAGGTACTGTGTAAAACCTTAGGCGAGGCAAGCCCCTTTACTGAATTCCACCGGCAATATTGTAAATAGGCACCAAAACTGAGACGAGCAGGAGCCCAACCCCTAACCCTAGACTTATGATCATAAATGGTTCGATAAGACCTACCAGTGTATCCACAGCTTCATCGACTTCTCTTTTATAAAATTTGGCTAACATTTTCAATATTTGCCCCATTGATCCAGTCTCTTCCCCAACACGAATAATTTGAGGCATTATCTTTGGTATTTCAGAATGTGATTCAAGTGACTCTGAAAAGCTTTTACCTGCCTTGACTGCCTCCATCGCCTCCTTCAAGATCTCTTGATACCTTTTATTACCGACAACATTACCTGTGATTTCAATAGCACGCACGATAGGAATCCCAGCGGAGAGCATGGTATCCATATTGTCAGCAATTCGAGCCAAGTAGACCTTTTTGAAAAGCCCTCCAAGAACCGGGACTGTCAACTTAATTTCATCTAGAAATTTTTTACCTCTTTTTGAGCGAGTTAATCTAACCAAGTAACCAATAGCAAGAGCAACGAAAATTAGAAGGAAAATACCATAATTTACTAGAAAGTCACTAACCCATAACACTATCTTTGTATAAAAAGGGATATCCTGCCCGCTTTCTAGAATTATGGCCGAGAGTTTCGGCACCACAACAGTGAACATCAACACCATAACCATAACAAAAATACTAATAACGAAAGCTGGATAAACAAGTGCGTGTTTAGTCTTAGAGGTAAGGGCATATTGGCGATCAAGGTAGTCAGCTAGAAATGAGAAAACTTGAGTAAGCTTCCCAGACTCTTCACCGGCCTTGACCATGTTGACATAAAAATCTGAAAAAACATCAGGGTGTCTTGCAAGGGCACCCGCAATTGAAGACCCGGCTTGCAAGTCTGAAACTATTTGATTCATCTTGTCCGCTAATAGTTTATTTTCAGTATTACCAGCAAGAAGACTAAAGGCCTTTAGTGCCGAAACCTGGGCTTCAAACAATGTCGACATCTGACGAGAAAGAATAACGATTTCTTTCATCGGAACTTTTTCCCAAAGACTTATTTGGAACCACTTTTTAGCTTCTTCCTCGCTCTTAACTGAGGTGACAATTAATCCCCTTCGCTGAAGACCAGAAACAGCAAGTTCGCGATTAACGGCTTCAATCAGCCCTTCACGCTTCTCTCCCTTATCTGTAACAGCAGTGTATCGAAAATTCATAAATTTTTAGAGCAGTCGCTCAAGATTTTTTGGGTTAGTAGAATAAGCAAATGCATTTTCAACTGTCACTTCACCTGCACGAACAAGCTCAATGAGTGATCTGTTCATGTCAATCATTCCTTGCTCAAAACCTGTCTCAATAACAGTATCGATCTCATGTGTTCTTTTTTCACGAATAAGATTTGAAATAGCATTATTGTTAATCATGAGCTCATAAGCCGGAATTCTGCCACCAGAGATACGAGGGACAAGTCGCTGTGAAAAGACGCCAATCAGAGAGGATGCCAACTGAATGCGTATTTGATCTTGTTGCTCAGCTGGGAATGAGTCAATGATACGATCGATTGTTTGAGAGGCTGTGTTTGTGTGTAAAGTAGAGAGCACCAAGTGCCCTGTCTCAGCCGCAGTCACAGCGGTCGCAATTGTTTCAGTATTACGCATCTCACCAATGAGGATGACATTTACATCCTGACGAAAGGCACTCTTAAGTGCATCAGCAAAGTCAGGGGTATCAATTCCAACCTCTCGTTGGTCAATTATTGATTTTTTCTGTTCATACACATACTCAACTGGATCTTCGATGGTCAGAATGTGGCTCTGGCGTTCTTCGTTGATAAGACTAACCATGGCAGCCATGGTAGCACTTTTTCCTTGCCCTACGGGCCCAACAACCAAGAAGAACCCTTGTCGCTTTCGAGCAAAATCTGCAAGTGAAGCTGGTAGATTTAGCTCTGAGAGAGTTTTGACATGTGGCACAAGCCGGAGAACTATGACGAACTTACCTTGTTGGATAAAGGCATTTCCACGGAGTCTTGCACCACTTTTGTGCTCGTATGAAAAGTCTAAATTCTGCGCAGTTATGAAACGGCTATAATGATCGGCTGAAAGGATCGCTTTAAGTATTCCTTCAAGGTCCCCCTGACTAAACTCTGGACGAGAAAGTAAAAAGATAAGTTCTCCGTTAACTCGTAGCGCCGGGAATCTCCCAGCAGAAAGATGTAGGTCTGAACCTTCTTCGGCAATAAGAGTATCTACTAATTGTTCAAATGTTGCTTTATATTCCATGGTCTTTTAAAACTTTATTTACCTCTGTGACGACTTCACTCGGAGTACTATTGGCCTTCACGATATAGCTGGCTGCGCCGAGAGATTTACCGCGAGCGATATCTTGTTCTTGGCCAAGGTTTGAAAGAAAGATCTTTATTGTCTTTGGAATAAGATTTTCTTTGTTAATCATTTCCAGCATTTCAAAACCATCAATCCCGGGCATAACTACATCGAAAAGACAAACATCTGGGGCGAGCCCCGCGCGTAGCTTTTTTAATACATCCTCAGCGTCTACCCCAGTCTCAACATCGAAGCCAGCCTGAGTAAAACGAAGAGCATACATATCGAGCAGAAAAGAATCGTCGTCAACAATGAGAATTTTCTTTTTTGGTCCTTCTTGTTGTTCCATGATGATTATATTATAGCGCGCAGCAACAAGATATACTAGTTGAATGTGTACACTTCCTGCATCATTATATCCCCCTTTAAGGCTTTCATCAGAGCATCTTCTCTGAGAGTCAGCATCCCCTTGCTTCGGCAAAGTTTATAGAGCTCTGGTTCAACAGGATTTTTCAAAATCAGCTCTTGTATATCACGGTCAATCTGAAACATTTCAAATATAGCCACGCGCCCCTTCATCCCGGAAGGTAATTCTTTAGTTGGTCGAAGTTCATACATATAATCTGGGATAGTAAGCTTATCTTTATATTTTTTATCAAGATCAGCAAACTGCTTGCGAATCATTTCCTTTGTTATCTCATCAAGTGGTACCTTGTGCCTTGCATCAGGGGCTACCTTGCGGACAAGACGTTGTGCCATTGCCAAAATGAGAGTTGGTGCAATCAAATATGGATCAACTCCCATATCAATTAATCGAGGAATAATGCCAATAGCGGAGTTTGTGTGTAAAGTAGACAAAACCAAGTGGCCAGTAAGAGCTGCCTGAATTGCCAATTGCGCGGTCTCTTTATCTCGAATCTCTCCTACAAAGATAATATTTGGGTCTTGTCTTAAAATAGAACGAAGTCCTGAAGCAAAAGTGTAACCAATTTCAGGCATTACTTGTGATTGAGATACCCCTGGAATCTGGTACTCAACTGGGTCTTCAAGAGAAACTATGTTCGACCCTTCTTTATCAAGCTCGTTAATCATCGAATAAAGCGTTGTGCTTTTTCCAGAACCAGTAGGCCCAGACATTAGTATAAGACCATATGGGCGCCTGATAGCATCACGAATCATTGCTAGATTTTCGGGTGTGACATCAAGATCTTCCAGAGACTTAATCCCCTTTTCTGAATCGAGAATACGCATCACAACTTTTTCTCCATAGTATGCCGGGAAAGTGGACACTCGAAACTCAATCTTTCGGCCATTAATCACGGTCGCAAAACTACCGTCTTGTGGTTTTCGTTTTTCATCAAGACGAAGTTTGGCTAAAATTTTGATACGAGCAACTATACCATCAAACGAAGTGTGCGGAAGTATAAGTGTCGTATGGAGTGTCCCGTCTACTCGATAGCGCACATGAACTTTTTCCCCGGTGTTTTCAATATGAATATCAGAGGCGTTCCCTTCTACGGCATGATCTATAATAACCGCTACAATTTTAATTATTGGCGCATCTTCAATAATTTTGGCCTGATCATCTTGTTTTTTGTTTGAAGAACTTTCATCTTTAATTGCAGCTAAAGTAAGGTCAGACTCAAGTTCACTGTTGAGTTCTCCGACCGCATTATCAACTTCTTGCGAAAGAGTTTTGTAATTTTCAACAATCTGGGCAAAATCACCATAAGAAATGAGAAAAACCTTAAAAGGTAGTTCAAGCTTCACAGACATGAACTGCAGAGCATTCATACTTTCAATATTTTCTGGTTCTGTCACCCCTACAGAAAGCACCCCGTCGGCAAAAGCAATTGGCACAAATTTATAGTGCCGAGCAGCGTCCTCAGGAATATATTTTAATATATCGTAAGAAACTTGCTTTGAGGGAACTTTTTGATACGGTAGTTTATAAAATACAGCTTTAGCTTGTGTTAGCGCATCTTCAGAAAGCCCAACAGAGAGAAGCGCCCTTGTTAGATTGCCCTCAAAAAGAGTATCAATTTCAGCCAGTACTTTATTATACTGAAACTCATTGATAGTATTTTGTGACAACAAGAAATCGAGGAACATGATTTATATACTCTTGCTATTTTTTGGTAGTAGTAAACGAATTAGTATTACCTATCGTTGATGTAGAGCCTCTAACAGCGACTGCTCGTACATAGTATAGGGTATCTGGCGAAAGATTACTTATCGTAACTAGAGTCGTAGTGCTTTTGACAACTACGACCGGAGGAGTGGCGCTTCCAAATACGTCGGTCGTACCATACTCAAAAACCACACTAGTTGGCACAGTATCTGGGAGAGTGATTTGAGCACCAAGCTCAGCAGTTGTGCTAGTGACCTTACCGGGCTGGATTGTTTGGATAAGTGGTGGCTGTACACCTGGTGCGCCATCAGAACCAATTGGAGCAAATGGGTTTGCTCTCCCGACAATGTCAGACCCTAATGAAACTGGATAGTCTCTAAGTAATTTATAAGCCGCATTATCAAATAAAGATGTGTCGATAGAAATATGTTTAATATTCGAAAGCAGGGTGCTGAATTCGTCAGAACTAGCAGAGGATGATGCTGGAGCACCAGGGAGCGGAAATACCCCAGTACTTGAAGAAAGTGGGTTGTTCGCTGAGGGTGCTGGAGTCCCCTTCTTACCGCCGAGAGTGGAGGCTACAAAAATAACTATTGCCAAACCAACGACTACAATTGCGAAAATTTTAACTTTTTTACTCATATTATTTCTTTAACCAGTAAGTTTTTAAACTAACAGCATAGCTCAAATTGTCGACCACCCCAGGCCCAGAACCTTGAGTAAACTTTACTTCAGTGATATCAACCAATCTTAAGTTTTGTTCCAAATCAGAAATAAAAGCTAGAAAATTTTTGTATGGTCCGGTGGTACTAAAAGAGAGTTTAAA
>ERZ1292625.2409-Hain-H41-01um-R1-2409-length-17449-cov-8_pt1 | contig 17449 bp, 19 predicted proteins | sample MGYA00564400_ERZ1292625 | MGnify/ENA primary metagenome ERZ1292625 (study PRJEB36523, sample SAMEA6512639) | groundwater metagenome | collected 2019-01-08 | study: AquaDiva: Metagenomics assemblies of 32 groundwater samples
TCAAGGAAAAGGGGTGGGTGACAGCACTCAGCCAAGGGTTACTATAATTATTTCTTTAAGTAATGTTCAACCTGGTGTTAATGCAAATTCAATAAAATTACAAACCACGATTACTCCGCGTAACTTAGATTCTTTATAAAAATATGGATCAAAAAGGTATTGCTTTATTAATTACGATGTTACTGTTGAGCACGATAATTGCTACAGCTCTTGGTGCAGCAATTTTAACCACTGGACAAACAGGTATTACTCGGTTGGTAAATGATTCTGTTACAGCTGTTTTTGCGGCAGATGCTGGTATGGAAAAAGTTCTTTATGTTTGTAATGGCAGATCTTTTCCCTCTTACCCTCCTGCCAATTTTACTAACCTCGATATTGGTAATGGAGCGGGTTATAAGGCTTTTATGGTAGATTCCAATGGTTTAGAAAGCAGTGATTGTAATAATATTATAGTAAAAAGTGTTGGTAGTAATGGTAGTGTTCAAAGATCATTTCAGTCGAACTATTAATTTTTATTTTTAAGTTACTCGTTTTTTATATAGCATTTTAAAACTCTAAAATAGAGTGCTATTTTTGTCTTGGTTTGCTATATTATTAGTAGTGTTAATTATGGACAAAAAACAGGCCAAAATTAGAATAGAGAAGCTCAAAACGGAGATAAATCATCACCGTTATCTTTACCATGTTTTAGATAAACCCGAAATTTCCGATTCGGCTTGGGATAGTTTAAAACATGAACTTTCAGAACTAGAAAATAAGTTTCCAGAATTTATTACGCCAGATTCTCCAACTCAACGCGTGGGTGGTAAACCATTACCATTTTTTAAAAAAATTAGTCATAAGTTTCCAATGCTTTCGCTAGAAGATGTTTTTAGTACAGAAGAATTTGGGGCGTGGCTTATTAGGATTTCTAAAATTGTACCAACCGATAAGCTAGATTTTTTTGGTGAACTTAAAGTAGATGGTTTTGCTATGTCTTTAATTTATAAAAAAGGAATTTTAAATATTGGCTCAACCAGAGGCGACGGCAAGATAGGCGAGGATGTAACCGAAAATATAAAAACCATACAAACGATTCCTTTAAAATTACGAGAACCCAGGGAATCCGAAATTAAAAATATAGGGCTTAATGCAGATAAAGTTTTAAAATCTATAGTTAGTGGAGAAATCGAAGTTCGCGGCGAAGTTTTTATGACTAAATCTGTTTTCGAAAAAATAAACCAAGAGCAAAAAAAACTTGGTTTAGCCGAATATGCTAACCCTAGAAACACTGCGGCTGGCAGTGTGCGTCAGCTAGACCCAAAACTAGCAGCTAAACGCATATTGGATTTTTTGGCTTATAGTTTGGTTACAGACCTTGGCCAAGCAGAACACAATCAAGAACATTCCTTACTAAAACTTTTAGGTTTTAAAACAGATGCCGAAGCTAGAGAATTAAAAAATATTAAAGATGTTACAAATTTTTGGAACGAGATTCATAAAAAGCGTGAAAAGATGGCTTGGGAAATAGATGGTTTAGTTATTTCGGTTAATAACAATCAAACTTTTTCTAAATTAGGTGTGATTGGTAAAGCCCCACGTGGTGCGGTTGCCTTTAAATTTCCGGGCAAGGAAGCCACTACAAAAGTTTTAGATATTATTATACAAGTTGGGCGCACGGGAGTTTTAACTCCGGTGGCGGTGCTAGAAGCTGTAGATATTAATGGTGTAAATATAACAAGAGCCACGCTTCATAACGAAGATGAAATTAGAAGGTTAGATATTAGAATGGGTGACACAGTTATTGTTCAGCGCGCTGGTGATGTTATACCCGATGTGGTTAATGTTTTAAAAAATTTACGCCCAAAAAATTCTAAAGAATTTAGTTTTCCTAAAAAATGCTTAGTATGCGATGGTGAGGTTAAACGCATAGAAGGCGAGGCCGCATATAAATGTATAAACAAAAAATGCCCTGCTCAGCATAGAGAAGGTTTGTATCACTTTGTTTCTAAAAAAGCTTTTAATATTGTTGGTTTAGGCCCAGAAATAATAGATAAATTGGTGGATGAAAGTTTGGTAAAAGATTCTAGTGATTTGTTTAAACTAGAACCAAAAGATCTTTTAAATTTAGAAGGCTTTGCCGAAGTTTCTGCCGAAAAATTAGTCTCTTCCATACAAAAATCTAAAAAAATATCTTTGGCTAGATTTATTTACTCTTTAGGTATAATCCATGTAGGCGAGGAAACTGCAAATTTATTAGCACTGTATTTTAATAATATTGAAGATTTAGTTTCGGCTACTGATGAAGACTTAAAAAAAGTGCCGGGTATAGGTGAGAAGGCTACCGCAAGTATCAAACAATGGTTTGAAGATAAAAATAATAAAGAATTACTAAAAAAACTTCTTAAAGAAGTAGATGTTCAATCTCCGCCCAAAATTTCTAAAAAGTTAGCCGGTAAAACTTTTGTCTTAACCGGCACACTAGAAACTTTAAGTCGGGACAGTGCCAAAGAAAAAATCCGCCTTATGGGCGGAGATGTTTCTTCTTCGGTTTCCAAAGAAACCGATTATGTGGTGGTTGGCGAAAACGCTGGTTCTAAATTTAATAATGCAGAGAAGCTTGGTGTAAAAATAATTTCCGAGAAAGAATTTTTAGAATTAATATCGCTTAATTAAAATCTGATAGTATAAAACCAAAGCTATTATTAAGTAACTTCACTATTACTAAGTAATCTTTTAACTTTTTGGATTTTGTTTTTAATTCCATTGTTTGGTCTCTAAATCCCCCGAGATGGCGATCGCCATCTCGGGGGATTTAGGTGTTACAATAAATATATAATGGTTGAGATTAATTAGGCAAAAAATAAAAAAGTGAAAAAAGGAAATAGATTAAATCGCTTAGGTCCAAATCAACAAAAAATACTTTTGTTACTTTCTGCTGGTATTGGTTTAAGCTTGGCGAGAACCCCAAGACAGTATTTTACAATTTTGAAAGAAGCTCCCAAAGAATGGAAAAAAATAAACAAAAAATCTTTAGAAAGAGCTATTTATAATTTATATAAATCTAAACTTATTAGTGAACGTGAAAACTCCGACGGTTCATTAACTATGGTTTTAACAGATAAGGGCAAAAATAAAGCCATTACTTTTAAGATAGATAGTATGGAGATCAAAAAACCCAAGCAATGGGATAATAAATGGCGAATAGTGTTATTTGATATACCCGAGAAACATAAAAGAGCTAGGGAAGTTTTAAGAGAAACTTTAAAAAGATTAGGATTTTATGAATACCAAAAGAGTGTCTTGGTTCATCCTTATGATTGCCAAAATGAAGTAGATTTTGTGGTTGAATATTTTAATATTCGACCGCACGTTAGGATTATTACGGCTATAGAATTAGATAATGAATTACACCTCCGCAAAATATTTGATTTGATCTAAATCTCACGAGATGGCGATCGCTATCTCGTGAGACACACATAAAATATTAATCTTACTAATCTATTCTATAGAATAGGGTGTTAATAATGTTTTTAATAAAAAACCAGCGGCGCGATGGCCGCTGGGGTGTGGGTCTATCCAGACTCATTCATGAAGTTGGGGCGGTACTGAGCAGGAGGTTTTCGGCCATTTCGATCAGTTCAGCCATTTCTCCTTGAAATTTCGGTGGAGTGTAGCTGTATTTGTCGTCTAAGAGCGTTTTAAGCAAGTTGTACGCGTTTTTTATTCGGACGGAGAGATCATTCTCAGATCTCGTAGTTTCGCATGTAATTTCCACATATCGCCTATATTCCTCCATGTTTTCTGGATTGGATAGCCATGTGTTAGGAGCCCTATTTTCCATGCAGTAGAGAATGTCAGATACAGCTCTGCCTTCTGCCCACCACAAGTCGACATCTTTTCTGGCCATATAGCCTCCTCTTGGGTTTGAGTGTACTGATGCAGACAATATCAACAATACTATAGATTTGTCAAGATTTCGGTCAAATACCAAAACTGCTATTATAAACAGCATGATAAGTAAGGACGAAGTTAAAAAGATTGCGGGTTTGGCTCGAATAGAAATATCCGAAGATCAAATAGAAAAATATCAAGCCGAGATGTCGGCTATTTTGGATTTTGTTAGCGAACTTTCAAAAGCTAATACTAAAGGTGTAGAACCAATTAGGCAAATAACCGGTTTAGAAAGTATTTTTAAAAAAGACGAAGACAGAGGTTTATTAAATCAAGATTCTGGAAACGCTTTAGTAAACGAAGCACCCGAACATAAAAATAATTTTGTGGTTGTGCCAGAGGTGTTAAAAGGCAAATAATTTTCAATTTACAATTCTCAATTTTCAATAAATTTTCAATGAGTCAATTTACAAACCTAACCATAACAAAAGCTCGTGAGTTGTTGGACGACGGCGAAGTATCGGCAGTGGAATTAACTTCGCATTACTTAAAAGAAATTGATTCCAAAAATAAAGAACTGAACGCTTTTCTTTCGGTTCATGCTGAAAAAGCTTTAGCTTCTGCCAAAGGAGCCGATATTAAAATTAAAAATGATCAAGCTAGTTATTTAACCGGAATTCCTTTGGCTATAAAAGATAATATTTTAGTTAAAGACGAGCTTTGCACGGCAGGTTCTAAAATTTTAGAAAATTATAAAGCTTCTTATAACGCTACTGTAATAGAAAGATTAAATCGTGAGAGCGCAGTAATTTTAGGTAAAACAAATTTAGATGAATTTGCTATGGGTTCTTCTACAGAAAATTCGGCTTATGGTGTAACTAAAAATCCAAACGATATTTCTCGTGTGCCTGGCGGGTCGTCGGGCGGTTCGGCCGCCGTTGTGGCGGCAGATTTGTGTTTGGGTGCACTCGGTACAGATACAGGTGGTTCTATACGCCAGCCCGCTAGTTTTTGTGGCATTGTTGGTTTAAAACCAACGTATGGTGCGGTTTCTCGGTTTGGTGCGGTGGCTCTAGGTTCTTCGTTAGATCAAATTGGTCCAATGGCAAAAACAGTAAAAGATGTGGCGATAATTTATGAAACAATTTCTGGGCACGATCCACTAGATTCAACTACTGTGCCAAATAATTCTAAGTTATTAGATAGGGTAGAAGAAATTAATATTGCCGATTTAAGAATTGGGATTCCTAAAGAATATTTTGAAGCTAAAGGTTTAAATTCGGAAGTAAAAGAAATGGTTATGAAAGCGGTTAGCTGGTTTGAATCGCAAGGCGCTACAATAAAAGAAATAAGTTTACCACACACGGAATATGCTCTGGCCGCTTATTATATTATTCAGCCTGCCGAGTGTTCGGCTAACTTGGCGCGTTACGATGGCATACGTTATGGCAGGCGCGCCGATGCTAAAGATCTTTTAGATACTTATTTAAAAAGCAAAGGGCAATTTTTGGGTGCCGAAACTCAACGCCGCATTATGATAGGTACGTATGCTTTGTCTTCTGGCTATTATGACGCTTATTATTCTCAAGCTCAAAAGGTACGAACTTTAGTAAAAAAAGATTTTATGGAAGCATTCGAAGATGTGGATGTTATTTTTACGCCAACTTCACCTTCTACTGCTTTTAAAATAGGCGAAAAAACAGCTGATCCATTAGAAATGTATGCTGCCGATATTTTTACTGTAACGGCTAACTTGGCTGGGGTCTGTGGGCTTTCTTTAAACTGCGGTAAAATTAATGGGTTACCAGTGGGTTTGCAAATATTAGGCCCCTGGTTTGGAGAGAATTTATTATTTAAAGTAGGAGAATTTTACGAACAGCTTCGTTAGTTGTTAGCTTCATTAGCTTTTAGAAAATACTAATGAAGCTGAAAGCCGAAAGCTGAAAGATAGCTAATGGATCTTTGGTATAATTTTGTTGATTTTTTAACTACGTTACTTAAAAACCCCGAGCTTGAAACCTCGATAGCTGTTTTTAAGGTTTTATTTTTGTTAATCACATTATCTTTTTTGGTTATAGGTATTTGGTTTAAGACTAAAGCTGGCTTTTACGCCGAAAAGAAAATGTACTATTCTTACTATTTTAATAAAAATAAAAAAACTGATCAGGCTACAACATTACCTTTAAAGGAGCTAAAAGATTACTGGTTGCAGTTGGGCACAAGATTAAATATGCAAGATGATGCCCAGTGGAAGCTGGCAGTTATAGAATCCGATAATTTTTTTGATCATGTTTTAACTTTATTAGGTTACAAGGGTGAGAGTATGGGGGAAAGACTTCAAAAAGTTTTACCCGAGCATTTGCCCAACATAAACGATGTTTGGCGGGTTCACAAAGTTAGAAATTCTTTAGTGCACGATGCTACCTATAGACTTTCGTATAATCAGGCTCGCGATGTTTACGATACATACGAAAAAGCTTTAAAGCAGTTAAAGATTTTATAGCAAGTTTAAATATAATTTAATCCACCTTGACTATAAGTAATATTATTGGTTATATATGGTTTAATGGTTCTTTGATAAATCTCATTTAGTTAGGTTTTAACCCTTTCCGAAAGGAGTTTTGGTATGACTACAGAAGTAGCAACGCCTAAAGACAAAACGGTGTCTATAGGTATGGAGGTGGTGCTGAATGGTGGTAAGAAAGAAATGAATTCTGCCACCATTCCAGTGCAATGGGTATTTAGCGATGAGACTATCGCCAAAGCCCCCCAAGTATTTGCTGTTTTTTGAGCAGACAGAAACTGAAGCTTTAGCTTACAAGTTCTGACGATTATGGTCGCAGATATATATGCAAAGTGAGTGAAGGCGTAAAGTTTATGCCCGTGTTTAAACCGGGCTACCACCGCATGGCAGTTTTAGCTCTTGCTGGGAATGACGAAACCTTAGAAAGACAAATAAAAGGTCTTTTGACAAAAGAGGGAACGAATAACTATTCACGTTCTATTTCTTGGACACACCTTGAGGAAGGAATTATTCCTTCTCTTTTGGATGGTGTTGTTATTGCAGCAACCGTGGTTGATTTCGTAGTGCCGGAACAACTTTTTGCCGAAAAACCCAGAAATCGTTTTGAAAATGCCATATGGAGCTGGGTGAATCTTTGGTTTGATGGCGAGCCAAACGATGAATGTGATTATCGGAGGCGCAAGATTTTTGCGTTTACGCTTCAGCCGATAATTTTTCTTGTGGCGTCCGCAATATATGCGTCAATAGTTTTTCTAGGAAGCTTAGCTGTCTTCTTCTGCGGTTATCGTCCTAAGAATATTCTTCAAGAAGTTTGGTTAGCTCTAAAGCTTGATCGGTCTGAATTCGACATGTGTGAATATGGCAATCAATATCGCGTGTGGGAGATGGGGCTTCATGGCCATGTAGTAAGTCGTATGCCAGTTACTGGGATAGAATTGCTCGGATTTCTTCTTTTTGGACTTGGAATTTGGACGATTGATTTTTCTGGGGAATGGTGGAGACTTCTATTAGCTGTGGTTATTGTGCTTTGCTTTATGTTTTTTCTGGCACTTATAGTGGCCAGTTGGCTTAAAAGATTACCTGTTTCTCCCGAAAAGAAGGAGTTGGAAGAAGAAAATGCACGCCAGCGACGGCTTGAACGGGAACGGCTTGCGAAAGAAAGGTATCAGTAGTGGCTTAGGAGGAATTTCAATTTATCGCTCAAACCCAGTGAAGTTGATTTGGATAAATTGCCACATCCGCTTACTATAGGCGGGCGAGTTGTCCAAAACTTCAAAGTTAGTTTTTGGGCTTTGAAGGCCAAGGTGTGTAAGCCGTATTCTAAATGAGGTTTTGTAGTGTTCGCCCCGATCTCGTATCGGGGCGGTTTTTAATTGATTGAGCTGAGCTCGGTTGACTACAAGTTTATCTTAAGATAAACTTGTATTATTATGAAAAACTCAATTATCGGTTTAAAAGAACTTCGTGAAAACACCGAAGTTTATGTTACTCAAGTAAAAAAGGGTAAATCTTTTGTGGTGGTTAGAAAATCTAAACCCGTCTTTAAAATATCACCAGTTACCGACGAAGATTCTTTGTGGGAAACAGTTATAGATTTTACTCGTATTAAAAAAGGTGGTGTAGCAATTGAAGATATTATTTCTCGCCTATAGTCTATGGATAAAATTTCTAAGGCACTCAAAAAATTCACTCCCAAAGAAAGGATTTGGGTTAAGTTTGTTTTAGGAAATATACAATCTAATAACTTTCAAGGTTTAGATATAAAGAAGCTTAAGGGTCGGAACGATATTTTTAGAGTACGCAAAGGGGATATTAGAGTAATTTATAAAGTAGATTCCCAAAAAAAGATTCATATTCTTACTATAGGAAGACGCAAAGAGAATACTTACAAAAAGGGTACTTGATTTCTTTGCCAATAGTGCGCTAGTGTTGTAAGGAAATAAATTTAATGTCACCTCGTCTTGCTATACCTCTAATAATACTTCTGGCTATTATAGCCGGAGTTTTTGTTCACCCAGTTACTAATTTTTATCCTAAGTCTTTTATCAAACCTTTTCGCCTAGGCCTAGATCTTTTAGGTGGCACACATTTGGTTTACCAAGCTGATCTTTCTGGTGTGCAGGATAGCGACAAAGATTCTTATATGAACGGCTTAAAAGATGTAGTAGAACGTCGTGTTAACTTTTTTGGTGTTTCTGAACCATCCATAACTGTTAATCATTCGGGCGAAAACTGGAGGCTTATTGTGGAACTTGCTGGTGTAAAAGATATTAACCAAGCCATAAAATTAATTGGTCAAACTCCATTTTTAGAATTTAAAGAACAGTTACCCGAAGAAGTAAGTAAAAAAATGGTGGAAGATCTTAAAAATCAACCAGAACAAGTTCAGGCACAGGTTGATCCGTATTTTACCGCGACAGGTTTAAATGGCCGTTATATTAAAAAGGCTAGTTTGTCTTTTGATTCTCAAACTAACCGTCCAGAAGTTTTATTGGAATTTGACGATACAGGTAAACAGCTTTTTGCCGATATAACAAAAAAGAATGTTGGCAAACAATTAGCTATTTATTTAGATGGCCAACCAATATCAGCTCCAGTGGTTCAACAGGAAATTACCGATGGCAGTGCCCAAATAACAGGAAATTTTTCTATAAATGAAGCTAAAACATTGGTAGAGCGTTTAAATTCTGGCGCCTTGCCTGTGCCTATAGAATTAATTTCGCAACAAAGTGTTGGTGCAACTTTAGGCCAAGTTTCTTTAGAAAAAAGTTTGATGGCAGGTATCATAGGTTTTATATTGGTGGTTTTATTTATGATTGTTTGGTATCGTATGGCCGGCATAATGGCAGTGTTCGCCTTAATAATATATACAATAATTTCTCTTTCTATTTTTAAACTTATTCCAGTTACATTAACTTTGGCGGGTATAATAGGTTTTATTCTTTCTATAGGTATGGCAGTGGATGCGAACGTTTTAATTTTTGAAAGAATGAAAGAAGAACTACGAAGTGGTAAACCTTTTGGAATTTCTTTAAAAGAAGGTTTTGCTAGGGCATGGACTTCAATTCGCGATTCCAACGTTTCTAGTTTAATAACGGCTTTTGTTCTTTATGCTTTTGGTTCTAGTTTAGTTAGAGGTTTTGCTTTAACCCTAATTATTGGTATTTTTGTTTCTATGTTTTCTGCTATTACTTTAACTAGAACTTTTTTAAAGGTTTTTGAAGGCACAAGATTACAGAAAGTAAAATTTCTTTGGAGACAATAACTAAAAATATCTAATATCTAATTACTAATATCTAATCAAGGTGAAAAGATTTAGTCATTAGACATTAGGATTTGATTAGAAATTAGGTATTAGAAATTTATAAATTATGCTTGCAATTATTCCCAACAGAAAAATATATTTATCAATTTCGGCCTTGCTAGTTGTGTTAAGTATTTTACCCATTATATTTTGGGGTTTAAAATTTGGCATTGATTTTACTGGTGGTTCGCAGTGGGAGGTAGAGTTTAAAAATGTTCGCCCTTCAAACGAAGAAGTTTTAAAGTCTTTAGTTTTTTATAAGTTAGAAAATCCTATTTTACAGCCGACAGACGACAAGGGTTTGATTTTAAAGTTTAGAACTGTAAACGAAGCCACGCACGAAGCTATGAAACAGGATTTAAACACAGCTTTTCCAATTGAGGAAAAAAAGTTTGATTCCATCGGTCCTGTTATTGGTAAAGAACTTCAGGTTAAATCGATAAAAGCTGTGGCGTATGTTTTAACTTTAATAGTGGCTTACATTGCTTGGGCTTTTAGAAAGGTTTCTAAGCCTGTGGCTTCTTGGAAGTATGGAATTATAGCTATTATTGCACTTGTACACGATGTAACTATTCCTATGGGTGTATTTGCTGTTCTGGGTCATTTTTACGGTATAGAAGTTGATTCATATTTTGTTACTGCTATTTTAACTATTTTAGGTTTTTCGGTTCACGATACCATTGTTGTTTTTGATAGAATTAGAGAAAACTTAAGAAAAAATGCTTCGGAAGGCTTTTCTGTTACCATAAACAATAGTGTTAACCAAACTTTTGCCCGTTCTATTAACACATCCTTTACCGTATTTTTGGTGCTTTTGGCCAGCTATTTTTTAGGAGGAGAAAGTACTAAGAACTTGTCTTTAGTTTTGCTTATAGGGGTATTTTTTGGAACTTATTCCTCTATATTTTTGGCAAGTCCCATACTAAGCCTTTGGGCTGGTTCCAATCGTAAATAGCCTAGCTTTGCTTGGGTATTATGGCTATTTGACATATGTTTTAGGTAATGATAGTATATAAAAAACTTAAAAGTTAATATTTAACTCAAATGGTCAAGTTCGACATCAAAAAAATTGTTAGCCGATTAGTGGATAACTTGTCGGATCGTTCCAAGGACATAATTTTGTCCCGATTTGGCATTGGTAAAGATGATTATGAAACTTTGGAAGCCATTGGCCAACGCTATGGTATTACTCGCGAAAGGGTTCGTCAAATAGAAGCCGATGCTTTAAAGCATGTTAAAAGTGCTTCTAATGAATCTATTATAAAGCCAGTAGTTACCGCTTTAAACGATTTTATTAAATCTAATGGTGGCGTTATGGATGAGAACGAACTTAAGGCTAGTTTTGCTTCTACCAGTTTTGAAACAAAACCAGAAGCTTCTAATAAATATGAAGGCGCTACAATGTTTTTCTTAAACTTAGCGGGTAGTTTTGTGCGAACCAAAGAAGACGAGAATTTTTGGCCTCGCTGGGCTTTAGAAAATTCTTATGTAAAAACTCAAGAAGCCTTAGTGGCTCACTTAACAGCTCAATTAAAAAAAGAAAAAAAAGTTGTTGGTTTTGAAGAAATGATTAATTGGGCTAAAAAACATAATACTGTTTTAAACAAAGAAATAGTTTTAGCCTATTTAACTTCTGCTAAAAATATTTCTAAAAATTCTTTTAACGAATGGGGTATGATTTCTTGGGCCGAAGTTTCGCCTCGGGGTGTACGCGACAAAGCTTTCTTAGTAATGAAGCGCACTCAAAAACCAATGCACTTTACCGAAGTCGCTACCGAAATTAACAAAGCTACTTTTTCTAAACGCATAGCTTTACCTCAAACAGTTCACAACGAACTTATTAAAGATGGCAGGTTCGTTTTAGTCGGCCGAGGTTTATATGCTTTAAAAGATTGGGGTTATGAAGCTGGCACAGTTAAAGATGTAATTAAAAGTGTGCTTACCGCCAAAGGCCCAATGAACCGAGAAGACGTGGTAAAATCTGTTTTGGCTAAACGTATGGTTAAGCCTTCTACAATAATTTTAAATTTAAACGGATTTAAAAAGAAAGACGATAACAAGTATTATTTATCTTAATTAACTAGGTAACAGAGGTTAGAAATTAGAGGATAGATTATTAGATTTAAAATATTTAGAAAGATGAAGAATCCCCCGAGATAGCGATCGCTATCTCGGGGGATTTGATTTTATTAGCCGAGATGTTATAGATTATAGTCAATCAGATTTGTTCCTTAACTCTTAAAAAGGAAGGTTGGCTATGGCTTGGTATTTGATGTATCTTTATGATTCTGAAATGCCAGACAAGAGGCCTCGTCGTTATTTATTCTCTCGTTTAGAAAATATTCCCCAAGAATGTAGTAGGGAAGCTGAGGCTAGGGCTAAGGTATTTGCTGAACATATTTGGAGAGGGCTTTTATCTGAGGTTTATAATAAAAGTACAATAACTGATCCAGAAGTAGTTTGGCGAGTGGAGTTAGAAATGCCTACCGATGGTTCGGGTAAGTTGGATGCTGATCTTGTTGATGTATTAAAAATGGCCGATGAAATGGAATTAACAGCTGGAGGCGAAGTCTCAGTAGGAGTCCACGAACCTGACCCAACCGCTGAAGCATGAAGCATGGTTGAAAACAATATCAAGGTTTAACCTTGATATTGAAAATTCTCACGATCCTGACTATGCTACCTGATGCGTTATCGTCCCCAAAAACTGGGGGCGATTTTTTATTAGTTATAAAAGTGATAAAATATAATATAAGATGTTGCAAAATCCGTTTGGTTTGATGTTCAAGGTTTTAGGAATAGTTTCGCACCATATTTGGCTATGGGGCTGGGTTTTCTTGCCTATTCTTTTAGCGCCGTTTTTATGGGATGCATGGCTTTATTATATACGCATCCGCACTTTAAAAAAGTTTAAGTGGCAAATGTTGGAATTCCGTTTACCGCCAGATGTGGAAAAAAGCCCTTTGGCTATGGAACAGGTTTTGGCTTTTTTACAGAGCACTCTTTTTAAAGGTGGTTGGTGGAAACGCTATGTAGAAGGGCGTGTGCAGGAATGGTTTAGTTTAGAAATAACTTCTTTTGATGGTGAACTACATTTTTATATTCGTACTTTGGCGCAGTTTAGAAATTTAGTAGAAGCGGCAATTTATGCTCAATATCCACAGGCAGAAATTTTTGATGCCGAAGATTATACTGCCAATGTGCCTGCAGTTATTCCCAACGAAACCCACGATCTTTTTGGTTGTGAACTTAAACTAGCGCGCGAAGATGGTTACCCTATACGAACCTATAAAGATTTCGAACTAAAAACTGAAAGTAGTAAGGAGGGTGGTTCTAATATTTCTTTGGTTGACCCTTTGGCAGGTATAGTTGAAACAATGACGCGTTTAAAAAAAGGTGAACAAGCATGGATTCAAATAGGAATATTACCAACAGATGATGGTTGGAAAAATGTTGCTACAGAAGCAGTTTTAAAATTAGTGGGTCGGCCTAAAAAAGAAGTACCACAAGGTTCTTATATGTTAGCACTTCTTAAAAAAGAATTATCTGATCTTGCAACAGGTGTGGTTCAAGCTCCGTTTAAAACTCCCGAATTTGAACCCTTTGAATGGGGTTCACCTAAAAGCGATAAGCCTCATTCTTTAATGCAATTTCTTACTTCGGGCGAAAAAGAAATTATAGAGGGCATTGAACGCAAAATTGCTAAAGTGGGATTCCAAACGGTTCTTAGAATTGTATATATAGCCACTAAAGAATCTTTTAATATACCAACCTTTTTTCAGGTGGCTTCTGGTTTTAATCAATTTAGTACTCAAAACTTAAATGCTATTAAAAGGGATGGGGCTACCTTAACTGCAGGTAAATTTCCTTTTAAAAAAATGAAAGAAGCGCAAAAAAAGAAATGGATGCTTTTTAAATATAGACTTCGTTTTAAGCCAAAAAGTATGTTTGTAATGAATATAGAAGAATTAGCAACGTTGTTTCATTTTCCGGGGCGTGTGGTTATGGCACCAAGTTTGCCTAGGGTTCAAGCTAAAAAAGGCGAACCACCAGCAGGGCTTCCCAGTTATTAGCTTCCTTAGCTTTCAGCTTCGTTAGTAATTAGTCGCATGATAAATTCTTATAAAGATTTAATTGTTTGGCAGAAATCACTAAAATTATCTTTGTTAATTTATGAACTTACAGAAAAATTTCCAAAAGAAGAAGTTTATGGTTTAACATCGCAAATAAGAAGGTCGGCAGTATCTATCCCATCTAACATAGCTGAAGGCAGGTTCAGAGGTACTAAAAATGATTTTACTCAATTTTTAAGAATAGCTTACTCTTCGGGGGCAGAACTGGAAACACAGATAGAAATAGCTAGAAATTTATCAAAGACAAAAAATTTAGATTATTCAAAAATAGATAGTTTGATGGTTGAAGTTATGAAGATGTTAAATGTTATGATAAGAAATATAAATCCTAAAAGCTAAAGAAGCTAGTGAAGCTAAAAGCTATGAATGACGAAATAACTTTGTTCGCAGAAACAAATTTTAGAAACGAAAAGCGGAGGTTTGGCATTAAAAAAGACGATCGCCGCAGGCACACCTATATAATTGGTAAAACCGGTATGGGTAAAACGACCATGCTTGAAAATATGATAATTTCCGATATTATCCACGGCAAGGGTTTGGGTTTTATAGATCCACACGGGGATTCCGCCGATAAAATTTTAGAGTTTGTTCCACCAGAACGAATAAACGATGTAATTTATTTTGATCCTTCCGATTTAGATATGCCTATAGCTTTTAATGCTATAGAAAATGTTGAAGCCGAGAAAAAACATTTGGTGGCTTCGGGTTTGATGGGTGTGTTTAAAAAAATCTGGCCCGATGTATGGTCGGCTAGAATGGAATATATTTTAAATAATACTATTTTGGCTCTGCTTGATTACCCCGGCGCTACCATATTGGGAATTATGCGAATGCTTTCTAATAAAGAATACAGAAAGCAAGTGGTGGATCAAATTAAAGACCCAATGGTTAAATCTTTTTGGGTAGATGAATTTGCTAAATATACAGATAGGTTTGCGGCCGAAGCCACGCCGGCTATTCAAAACAAGGTTGGACAGTTTTTGTCGGCGGCGGTTATTCGTAATATTGTGGGGCAGGTAAACAGTGCTATAGATATGCGTAAAGTAATGGACGAAGGCAAGATTTTAATTATGAATCTTTCTAAGGGTAAAATTGGCGAAGATAATTCTAAGCTTTTGGGTGGTTTGTTAGTTACCAAACTTCAATTGGCTGCAATGAGTCGTGTGGACATTCCCGAAGAAGAACGTCGCGATTTCTTTTTATATGTAGATGAATTTCAAAATTTTGCCACAGAATCTTTTGGTAATATTCTTTCCGAAGCTCGCAAATATCGCTTGGCCCTTATTTTGGCTAATCAGTATATCGCTCAATTGGTACAGAGCGTGGGTGGTTCCAAAAGCACAGCAGTGCGAGACGCAATTTTTGGTAACGTTGGTACCTTAATTTCTTTTAGAGTAGGTGCTGAAGATGCCGAATATCTAGAAAAAGAATTTGCGCCAGAATTTGTGGCTACCGATATTGTTAATCTGGCTAAATATAATGTTTATTTAAAACTTATGATAGATGGTGCATCTTCACGGGCTTTTTCGGCTACAACTTTGGCGCCTTATCCTAAACCTGCCGTAAGTAATCGCGACGAGATTATTAAACATTCTAGAGAAACTTATGGCACGCCACGCGAAGACGTAGAAAATGAAATTGCCGATTGGGCTGGCGTTAGAGATTTAATGCCATCCAGTATAAAAGCAGCAAAAGCAGAAAGTGACGCCGCTTTCCGTGATGGTTACGATACAGAAGCTGCTCCAGCGGTCTCTGCTTCTAAACCAAAAAGCGATAAGGATCTTTTTGAAGCTGTTTGTTGGGAAGGTGGCGAGAAAGTTTGGGTGCCGTTTAAGCCCGATGGTGTTCGCCCAATTTATTGCAAAAACCATTTGTATAAATTAAATGAAGTTAAACAGCAAGTTATTTCCGATCAATTTAAACCAGTAAGTTTGCAAGATGCTTTGCAAAGAGGTGGCATAATAAACCATATTGGCAACCAATCGCGTTCGCCTAAAAAGAAAAATAAATCTAAAGAACCCTCAGCCGATATAGAAGGTTTGCGTTCGTTACTTTCGGATATTAAACCTATTTCTTAATGAAGTTTTCTAGTATTTTTAAAAAGATGGTTTTCTAAACCATCTTTTTAAATTAGATAAAGATATAGATGACAAAAAATCCAAAAAATGATATTTATTAGTTTATGTCAAATAGCAATAATAGGCGAGTTTATATAGGAATGTCGGGCGGCGTGGATTCAAGCGTCGCTGCTTTGTTATTAAAAAACGAAGGCTATAATGTAACTGGTATATTTATGAAAAACTGGAGTGATCCAGCTTGGCCTTGCCCATGGGAAGAAGATCGCGCCGACGCTATGAGGGTTTGTTTAAAACTTGGTATACCTTTTGAAACTTGGGATTTTACAAAAGAGTATAAAGAAAAAGTTGTAGATTATATGATCCGTGAATATGCATCTGGCCGAACACCTAACCCAGATGTAATGTGCAACAAAGAAATTAAGTTTGGTTTGTTTTTTGATCGCGCTATAAAATCGGGTGCAGATTATATAGCCACTGGCCACTATGTCCGCAAATCACCCGATAATAAATTATTAAAAGCAAAATATTTAGAAAAAGATCAAAGCTATTTTTTATGGACGCTAAAACAAAATCAAATAGAAAAATGCTTGTTTCCAATAGGCGAGATAGAATCTAAATCAAAAGTCCGCGAGATTGCGGAGAGCGCAAGCCTGCCTACGGCAGGTAAAAAAGACTCACAGGGTATTTGTTTTATGGGGCCGGTGGATATTAAAGAATTTATAAAACCTTTTGTTAAAAAAGAAATTGGCGATATTGTTACAACCTCTGGCCAAAAAGTTGGCACGCATGGTGGTTTAGATTTTTATACAATTGGCCAACGCAAAGGTGTTGGTATTGGTGGCACTGGCCCATATTATGTGGCAAAAAAAGATTATGAAACTAATACTTTAATAGTTTCGCCGGTTACAGATACGCAAGCTTTGGAATCTAAAGAATTAATTGCGACCGGTGTTTCTTTTGCTTGTGGTGAGCCTGCCGAATCCATTGGTGACGAGCCTCAAACGTCGATCAAAGTACAAGCCTCCATTCGTTATCGCCAAGAACCAGTCCCAGCGACCTTGACCCTACTGGCTAATAACCAGTGGCTAGTGGCTTTTGACCATCCTGTTCGCGCTGTATCTTCTGGCCAATCGGTTGTGTTTTATAACGGAGATGAAATGTTGGGCGGTGGAGTAATTGAATAGTCATTACATATGACATATGTTTAATCTTTAATTAAAATTGTTTTTTGTTACTGAATCTACGATCGTAGATTCAGTATACGTTATGGTATAATTTTAATATGTCTAATTTGAGTAACGTATCTAACAAGAGAACATATTATAGATTAGGACAAGTTCAGCAAAAAACTTTAGTGTTATTAGCTGCTGGAATTGGTTTAGGTCTAGCCATGAATTCCAATCAATACTTTCGCGTGCTTAAGGGAGCTAAATCAGAATGGCAGAACATAAACAGGCGTTCTTTAGAAAAAGCTATTAAATCTCTCTACCAATCCAAACTCATCCACGAACACGCCAATCCCGATGGTTCTTTAACT
>ERZ1292625.353-Hain-H41-01um-R1-353-length-72245-cov-9_pt1 | contig 17444 bp, 20 predicted proteins | sample MGYA00564400_ERZ1292625 | MGnify/ENA primary metagenome ERZ1292625 (study PRJEB36523, sample SAMEA6512639) | groundwater metagenome | collected 2019-01-08 | study: AquaDiva: Metagenomics assemblies of 32 groundwater samples
TTAAAATATATTGTAGCGGGAGTGTCGTTGATTCTTTCCCAGACTAAAATCCAATGAATAAATGATGCTTGTTGATCATGAATGCTAAGAAATCCAAGCTTGAACCGATCAACCGCGAAATTTAAAGAGAAAGGACATATGGAAGACTAAGTTAACAGCATATCCGATTATTTTGTCGAACTTTCAGACGATATTATGTTCTGATCTCACCTTCTGGGCCGTTTCTGCATTATTCAAAAACTACTCAACTCGTCTTTCGAATAGCCGACAAGTAGCCATCAGTACTTTAGTCAAACGACTTTGGTCGACAATCAAGGAGAGCGAATTATGGCAGAAAAAAAAGAAAAACAGGTCCCAAACAACGTGATTCCTTTGGCCTCAGCAAAATGCGCATCAGACGGATGCAAGGCTAAACCCACTCGTGCCGGCTTCTGCGAAGAACATTTTGAGTGGTTTAAAGCGGGTTTAATCACTAAGGAAGGTCACCGCGCCTTGGACTTTGATAAAAAACATCAGCATTTCATGAACTCGAAGCGAAAAGCGGCTTAAAAAATTTTCAATTCGGCTGACATCACATGGGGGAATAAGCTAAGGTTCCCCCATGATTTCGACACCCCAAAAATCAGTTCTTATTACAGGCGCTGGCACCGGCATCGGAGCCGCCTCTGCAGAGCTTTTTTCTCGAAAGGGCTATTTTGTTTACCTCCTTGGCCGAACCCTTTCCAAATTAGAATCCACCGCAAAATCCCTAGAAAACTACGAAATCCTTCTTTGTGATTTAACTGACCCAGATCAAGTAAAAAAAACTTCACAAAAAATAATTTTGAATTCTTCGCGACAGCTTCAAGTTTTAGTTAATAATGCGGGCGTCTTTCGTCGTCACTCTTTTGAAGAAGGCACTGATGAAACTTGGATGACTCAATGGTGGACCAACATGATTGGCCCCGTTCGTCTGACTCGGGAATTTTTTCCTTACTTCAAGAAAAATCGAATGGGCTCCATCGTGAATGTTTCTTCGACATTGGGATTACGGCCCGTTGCAGGAATGTCAGCTTACTCGGCTACGAAAGCAGCCATGATCAATTGGACCCAAAGCTTAGCACTTGAAGGCGCCAGTTTTAATATCCGCGCCAATTGCGTTTGTCCTGGCCTCGTGGATACGCCAATTCATGACTTTCACTTCCTGCCCACTTCAGAAAAGGAAAACATTTTAAATAACTTAAAAAATATGCAGCCTTTGGGCCGCGTTGGGCAATCGCCAGAAATTGCTCAGAGCATTTACTTTTTAGCAGCTGAAGAGTCGTCCTGGACAACCGGTGCTATTTTATCAGTTGATGGTGGGATAAATATCGCATGAACTCTTTTATCGTTATAAAAACAGAATTTTCGTCGGCCCATCTGTACGAACAAAAAAAATGGGATGAAAAAAAGAACCGTGAAACCTTTGGCGCCTGCTACACCCAGTACGGTCATGGCCACAATTACAAATGGGAAGTCACCTTAGCAGATCCCCCTTATCGTTTCCTTATTTCTCGAAAAATGAACCACGAAGCTTGGGTTAAATACAGCCAAGATATAGTGCATTCCATTGGAAATGTCTTAGACCATCAGCATTTGAACTTTGCAATTCCTGAATTCGCCGACGAAATCCCCACTACAGAGAATATATCTTTGTATTTAAAAGAGAGATTATTGAAATCCGAGATTTCTCCATTTGTTGTTTCTTTTCGATTGTACGAAACGGAGGATCTTTGGACTCAAATTCAAATCCAAAATCCCGCAGAAATAGAGTAAAGCCATCATCGTCTTCTACTTCTTCTGGTAAATCCTTTTCTGCGCCTGGCGAGCCTCTTCGACTTTCAAAACTAATGGCAGAAAAAGGTCTTTGTTCGCGCCGCGAGGCCGATCACTATATTGAGCGCGGCATGGTCTATGTTAACGGACAAAAAGTAACGCTCTTGGGAACAAAAGTAGATCCAGATGTAAGAGTAACTTTGGATACTCGCGCTCTTGAGTCGCAAAAAAGATTAGCCACGATCATCGTCAATAAACCCATTGGCTATGTTTCTGCTCAACCCGAAGACGATTACGAACCCGCAGTAAAACTAATTAAACCAGAAACTCACTATGGCGAACAAGACAGGCAACTTGAAACCCGCGACTTTGATGGCCTGGCCGTCGCTGGGCGATTGGATATCGATTCCCAGGGTTTATTAATATTTACTCAAGATGGTCGTATGGCGAAACTTCTTGTCGGAGAAAATTCCGATATTGAAAAAGAATACCTTGTGCGAGTTCAAGGCAAGTTACCAAAAGAACAACTTGAACTATTACGTTACGGACTTAGTTTAGATGGAAAAAAATTGAAACCCGCCAAAGTCGAATGGCAAAATGCAGATCAACTAAAAATCATTTTGAAAGAAGGCCGCAAACGACAAATTCGCCGCATGTGTGAAGCTGTCGGTCTTCGTGTTGTTGGATTAAAGCGTGTTCGCGTGGGGAATTTAAAGCTCGGCAAACTCCCCGAGGGCATGTGGCGCTACCTCGAGGATGAGGAATCGATTTCTTAATATCTGTATTGGCAGTAGCCCTCTGGAATATAGCATTCGTCTTCGTAATTCCGCCCACCGCAATCATACAGGGCATTGTAGGCCGCTGCATCTTGAGTGGAGGCCGCAGAGGTGTACGGAATTTGATTTTGGTCAAAGGCTGTGCACTGCCATGATCCGCGAGGAGATTGGGCAGCCCAGAGGAAAAGTGGGAAAACAGCTCGTTCATGCCACCATTGGGGACGATGATCATGGCGCCAACGCCAAGCCTCACTCCAACCAGGGCGAGAACCTCCTCCACGCCATCCAGAGCGGTCATTGCGACTTGGATGTCGTTCGGCGAATGGACTCTCTTCTTCGATCATCACCTGACCTGCGGCGATCATCTAAACCAGGTCCGCGATTACGCTCTCCACCACGATCTGGGCGCACCGGACCTCTGACAAGAAACACCTCGGCGATTTGCGCGCTATCTGAAGCTTGAATTTGTGCTTGGGAATTTGTTCCAACAAGCAAACATAATGCTGATAAAAAATAAATTGTTTTCATAACTTCCTTTCTTACTCTCTGGACTTTAACTTTAAAATCCATTTGTTTAGCCACAACAGCGCCCTTGTATTTTTGATTGAAGCTCCTTGCAAGAAGTTTGTCTTTTTTTCATTTGTTGAGGCTAATTTCCTAAGGATGCACTCCCAAATAGCAACGTCTGAAAAAAGCACTACGCATCAAGCCAAGACTGTCCATTTCAGTCAGCTTATTTTAGTTTATCCCCTATGGGAAAATCATGGAAAAATGCAGGAAAAGTAGCTAATGCCCAAAAGAAGGGGCTCGTCTTCACTAAATTTGCGCGGGAAATTCAGGTTGCCACCAAACTGGGTGGGGCAGATCCGGCAATGAATTCTCGACTCCGTTTGGCAATTGATGCGGCCAAAAAACAGGCTGTTCCAAACGACACCATCGATCGCGCCGTTAAAAAGGGCGCAGGCTTACTGGGTGACTCTGCCGCCGTAGAAGAAGTCGCCTATGAAGGTTATGGCCCCCATGGCGTGGGCGTTATTGTTGAGTGCCAGACGGACAATCGCAATCGCACTGCCCCCGAAATAAGAAGTGTCTTTAAGAGTCACGGTGGAAACATCGGCGAGCTTGGTTCGGTCGCTTGGATGTTCAAACGAGTTGGTTTGATAGAAGGTCATAAAGTTGGGTCCTTTGATCCAGAAGAAGAAGCGATCGAAGCCGGTGCCGATGAAGTTGAAAAAACAGAAGATGGCTATTCTTTTATTTGTGGCTTTGAATCCATCGACAGCGTTCGCCAGGCTCTTCACTCCAGAGGCTGGACACTAACGACAAGTGAGCCCTCCTATAAGGCAACGAACCTCACCGAGCTTACTGCTGAACAAATGAAAGATGTTGAGGAGTTCTTAAACGAGATGGATGACCTTGACGACACCCATCGCGTGCACGCAACCATTTAGTTGGTTTACTTTACTCGAGCTTGATTAAGCGCTTCAGCAATGTAGCTGATATTAGTGACATCTTCGCCACGACATTTATCATCCTTACATTGTTTGCTTATTCGGCATTGGAATGCAGAATCATATTCAAAATCTTGTTCGCCGCGAACTAATATCCCCGCTACCGCTAATGTTTTAGCATCAAAAACTGCAGATCCGCTGTTGCCACCATAGGTATCAAGGTTAGCAACAAAGTAGCCGTTTTCTTGTTTTCGGACATTAGCACCATCTGAAACTTTTGTTGGCAAACCCGAAGGATGACCGACAACAAAAACAGCATCATCCACTTTTACCGGCTGCGCGGACAGAGTTAAAACGCGATGCCCTCGAACAGGACGGTCTAATTTAACTAAAGCGTAATCCTGATCTCGTGTAACATCATGGGCTAGGACTTTCGCACATTTATAGACATTATCCGTATGGGCTTCACGAGGAGCCACTGTTGCACTTTCCATTTGATAACCAAAGACAAAGGAGTTGGCATCGCAGGTATCTTCAGAAATACAATGCCCCGCAGTTGCAACTAAATCGTCCCCCACCAGAAAACCTGAACATGAAGCCGCTACTGGCTGAGTAAAAAATGGTTCGTTCTTACAAAGATTCAAATCTTCTCCATAAATTTTTGTTTTAATTTCAAACCAGTCATTTTTCTGAATAAGATTTGAATTTGAAATCATTGCCACCGTTGAATCCGCGATGTCGATGATATCAGATCGATCCGTTTGATAAACGTCCCTACGATTGTCCTCTCCATAGATAACTTTAATGTCAGTGGTCTGTGCATACACCGAGACAGAGACTGATAAAGCCGCAATAGCGGCAACAATTGAAATCCTTTTCACAAGTTCCCCCTCAGGCCGCGTTCGGTTTCCTTCTTCAGGAAAACGCCCCCACCGCAACTCGACCCAAAAACTTCCAAAGTCGTCATTGACCTCAGTTGCACAAGTTCTATGTGCAATATAAAAATTGAATCTGAATTACCACTTGTTCGTCAAAGATTATTTTTTAGAATTTAATATTATTTTGAAGGCAAAAGCATAATTATGGATTTGCTTTAGCATTGCATTCAAGCCGTTGGAACGGCTTGGGGACAAATGAGAACTCAACCCAAGCGTTTTAAGAAACTCCGGAGTCGTTTCCAAGATCTCTTCAGGACTGACCTCAGAGTAAACATTCACCAAAAGCGCAGCTAGACCTTTGACTATCAAAGCGTCGCTATCAGCATGAAATTTCACTTTTTGCTGGGGGCTAAGTTCGGCGTAAAGCCAAACTTGCGACTGACAACCTTTAACTTTATTTTCTTCCTTACGATGAGCTTCGGGAAAGGGCGGAAGTTTTTTTCCAAGCTCAATTATTTTTTTGTATTTTGCATCCCAGTCCTGAAGAGATTCAAAAGTTTTTAGAATATCTTTCTGCTTTTGTTCTGTGCTCATAAATTTTCTTTATTCTTATGGTTAATATTTTCAATTGATCTCAATCTTTTTATTAATTTTCTCTCGAGCTTTTCGCCAAATTCCCCTATTGCTTCTTTGTACATCGTCTTGTCATATCTACAAACGTGCTGGTAACACTTTTTATAAAACTCTTCGATGTTATCATGATAATCTGCCCATAGTTTTTTCGAAAGAGTTTTATCTAAAACCCAAGACTTTAATTCCGCAACGGTAGCAGGATCATCTTTTGGATCGCGCCGAATGTATCTTAAATTATCAGAAAGCTGTCGTGGCGAGTAACCTAGGTGAACCATAGCATCTTCCATTAAAGCCATTTCGACATAAGTTTGAAAATCACTGACTTCGCTCCAAAACTTTTGCCCGGTTTCCCCATAGCTGCTGAAACAATAAAAACTTGTACAGACCGCACCACGGTAATGCCACACTCCACACTGATTCAATTCGTTATCATAAAATGAACAAAGATAGTCTTTATCTTTACCAAAAATTTTTTTCTTATTCTTCATGTACTCTGTTTGGTATCGAACAGAAGCGACCATCCCAATGGGAAGAAGAAATTCTCTTCGTTTTAGTTTTTGCCGTATCGAAGCCTTGGCTTTTTCGTAGCGTTGGCTGGGATCTGAAAGGATCGCGCCAAGAGCAAAATTAGGAATGTAAGGCTGAAAGGTACAACATTTTAAATTATTTTGATAAGCATCAGCTTTTTTATATTGGGGAGCCGCTTTTGCGCAATGATCACAAGTTGCCTTGGTTTCAAAAATTTCAAAATTAAGCAAATCATCAGGAAATAACTTTTGATAGAGTGGCGGCCACAAATATTTCAGTCTCAATTTGAATCATCCTCCTTGCTACTTTAGACACCCATATCCAATTTTTGTCATTTGCTGATTTCTTACAGCTCAGCTCAAAGCGACTCAAAATAAAACACATATTGTCTAGTAAAATCATGTGTTTATGGCGTGTTTCAAAATGATTTAGGCCTAAGCCTTGCAATTCACTAAGGTCAGAAGACAAACAACCCGAAGGGGGAATTATGAAAAAGTATCTTATAGTATTTTTACTGATCTCGGTTTACTTCTCGACGTCATTTGCATTTGTTTCCAATGCACCGATTGAGAAAGACTACAAATTTATTTACCATGTCGCTGGCCATACCCTTGAGTTTAACCAAAAAGCTGGCTCCTACGAGGACGCCATGGAAAAAGTCGCTCTTAAGTGCTTCCAAGAGCTTAAGGGACCAAAAAAAATAAATGAAGAGAAGGGTTTAGATATCATCGACATTTGCGCCAATCCCCGCGCCAGCTAATATTTTTTAAATTGTCCGTCGTACATTGACTTTCCCAATGGCTCTCTTAATATGAACCTCATCAATGAGGAGCACCCATGGGAGTCCTAAAAACAGTAGGCGATTTTTTATTTGGTAAAGATCCTGATATTTTCGATGAAAATGGTAAGGTTCAACACAAACTTCCAAAAAAGAAATGGGACGCTTGGTACCAACGAACTAAGGTTGACCCTAGTCATAACTGGAGAAGCCACACCGGCATTTCGGGCGGCTCCCCTCAGCGCAAGAAGAGCAATTAACTCTATTAACTACTGACCAATAATAATTTTTCGTCCTGAAGAAAGCATTAAGGCTGACTCTTCAGTCATAAACGATGACATTCCGTTTTTAGTTGTGTCCATTGCTGTCCATCGAATAATATTGCCATCCAAGTGTTTACGAAAATTTTCATAAACTTTCTCGCCTCTCAACATCATCCTCAACGGACTCGCTTGCTGCGCATACTGGTCAACTAGACCACTCGGATCGCTCTGGGTGTGATTCAACAAAAAGTAACTTTCTGAACGACTTTCACGAACAACACCAGTGGCGCAATAATATTTTTCGGTCGAAAAACTGTTATTCTCTAGCGCTTTTTTGTAGGTGGCAGAAACTGAAAGTAAAAGACATTTTTGAACTTCCACATCCATATCAAGAACAATTCGTTGAGATATTAATTTCTCTTGAGAAACACCCGTCAAATTAGTGCTGTTATTTTTGGATGTCTCCGTTTTGCCAGACACAAAAATCTTTCCGCCAATTCCATATTTAACAAATGGTATGAAGTATTCGCCAATCTTGCTGATTATACTGGTTGGACTTGGAATTGAATCGCTTGGCTTCTTGGGATCAGGAGAGTTTACTCCGACTCCAAACGACGCTTCACCCTCAGCACCCGACTTATATTCATAGCCTTTATCCATGCTAAATGTCGAAGTCATCGTGAATGTCTCGGACGGCAACAAGTAGACATTCGATATCGACTTCAATGATTTTACATATTCGCGAACTTCAGCAACCAACACACTTTGTGGGCGAGCCAAACAATCCTGATAAGCACTTTCGACTTGTTTATTGCCACTTCCAGTAAATACCACCTTACAAAGCGCTTCTAAATCTAAAACATCCAAAGATTTAATATCAACTAAACCTCGGATGATGCTTGAAAGATCCCGGGTCACAGTGCTTTTATTCGATCGAGTGTAAGTTACTTTTTCGCTTTCAGCAGGCCAGAAACCTTCGAACTTCAAAACTTCATCTAATTTTAAAGTTTCTTTTTGTTTATCGACTTTAGTTGCTAAATAATTTGCATAAAGCTCTCGAGCACTCGAATCGCTACCATTAAATAAAATTTCTAGTCTTTGGTTTGCAGAAACTCCATTAACCACACCTTCAAAAGTTTGATCAGTAAACAAGGCCGGCTGATCTAAAGAGCTTACCGTCATCAACACACTCATTCGGCTAGCCAGAGCGGGAATATTATCAAAGTTGAGCGTGATCGGAACATTGATTACTCCCAGATCCCCACGGGCTTGCCCTTTAAACTCAACTGCAGAGTAAACATCTTGAGCGCGAGCTGTTTTTCCTGGGGATAGCGTTTTCAAAAATACCAGATGGAACATGAATCTTCCCATTCTGATCTTTTCCTCAGCGATTTGATTCAAATTTTGTTTTAAAAGTGAAATACTCATATCCGTTACGTAATTGTATGGAAAAATAAGATTCAGATTTTGATCCACGCTTAAATTTTGGTAATCGATTCCTTTAAAGTTTAAACCCAAGGTGTTGATAACAGTTTGATGGCGATTCAAAGAAGCCGTGCTAGATTTGTTAGATCCAATAATATTAACATAAACGTCATAATCAAAATTTTTCCCAGATTTTTGATTCAGTTCAGCAGTCTGGTAAACAGCTGCTGAAATTTTATCAGCAGCACTGCGGCCTTGACCAATGTAAAGAACAATCTGAGCTTTTGTCAGAGAAGGATTAAATGAAAAATCGAAGTCCACAGAACCAACATGTCTTTCTGTTGCTTGAATACTTCTGGACATAAAAACTGTTCTATCACTTTCAGCTGGGTCGAATTCCACAAGCTCTTTCCAAATGAGACAGCCAAAAGCATCTGTGGTTTTCACGACGCCAATGTCACCAGCAACAACTTTAAAGTCAGTCGAAGCAATGGTCTTTGTTTCGGCAATGTCTTTTAAACAGACTTTTAACGACAAAATCTTTTTATAATTATAGCCATTTGCATTTTGTGAATCGACACCAACAAAATCCTGAACGGCTGTTTCTTTAGGATCAATTAAAAAACTCGCTCCGTGTCCATTTTTTGCTTTCGGAGCTTCTTTTTCCGAGCAAGAGAGCAAGCTCAAAAATCCAAAAGCTAAAAACAAGCTCAGGACTCTTGTAAAGACTGTTTTATTCAAATTATTTAAACAAGTCATAATTGACCTCCAAACCTAAGTTATAAACTTCACGATCAAATAAAAATGGTGTATTTTCAATTTCGATTGATTTCATGTAAGAACCAGAAAAGGCAATTTTTTGTTTAATCAGTTCTAAACTCAAACCTGTTTTAAAACCTTTTCTATTATTTAGTCTATTTGCAAAAATTGAGAAGGCGGCCGGGGTTACGTCGGACTCAACCTCAAATACCATTAGATTCGGAGTGAGTTTTATATTCTTACGTGTCCACTCCACTTCCACTTTTCCAACTTTGCCTTGATTCTCGTTTTGAAAAGCTTGGTCGTTTTTAATGGTTGCAGCCTTCAGAATCGTCTTTAAATTGGATGTCCATTCCGTTTCAAAGACAGCTGCCGACTCGGTCCCCGCAAAACCAATGATAAATTGCATATTTTCACCGACTCCAGAAACAGAGGACAAAGAATTTCCCGCGTAGACAGCACCACCAGATCCGGCAGTACTTCCTGACACATTAGCTGGAAGATTGCCGAACTTAAATTGAGTGGCCGCTAGTTTAATTGTCGAATTAATTGGAGAAAACTTTCCTTCAACCATAGCTGTGCCAGAAAGAAAAAATGGTGTCTTATCTTGGTCAACCACCGTTTTATTAACTCCAAAAGAAGGAATGGCTTCATTTCCAATCAATGAAAACTTAAAAGTTTCCATTTTATTTTGAAGTTCAACTTTTTGTTCCAAGCCAGGACTGGTTCCCGCCGACATTACAGATGATAAAGGATTTATTCTATAGGCAATAACTCCAGCAGTTAAAGTGATTTCATTAATCGGCTTAAGTTCAATTGCTGCTGTGTCTAAGATGATCAAATTGGCTGCGGCACCATCACCATTAAGATAGTTTTGTCCAGCACCTTCACCAAAAATTCCGGTGAGTGCGAAATTAAACTTCAACCACTCAAAATACTGGACACCTATCCCAGCTTCTACAAAGGACCAACCCACCGTCGATTTTAGATTTTCATCTCTCATTAAACGACCTAGTGTCGTAATTTTAATGGTTCCTGTATAAACTGTTGCCCCTTCATCCTCTGTCAAAACCGGTGTATTCATTTTATTTGCATTCGATATAGCTTGCACCATACTGGAAGGACTTCCCCAAACAGCAGTTGAAAATAATAAGCTAAATAAAAATACATTTCTCACGGTCCACCCATTCTTCAAGAAATTGCGCTCGAACAAGCCTGTCCGAGCCCAACAATATAGACTGTTTTGGGCTTTTCCATAAGTGTACAAATTTTTTATAGGTAAAAATTCCCTGTCAAACTTCTAGGCAGTGACGACATTTGCCTAAATGAGAGGTTTTGGACAGCTATTCCTCATGAGCTGCAAACAAATCACTTTTTAGCCGGCACTAACCTAGCACTGTTCAATTCCATTGAAAGACAACACCCTCGCCTTGGAGACGGCTAAATGAATTTTTTAAGATATCTTACATTAGTTACATTAATATCATTTTTGCCTGCGGCCGGCTGGGCCCTAAATTATTACGAGATCCTTGGCGTCACTGAGAATGCTTCAGCTCAAGAAATCACAAATGCTTATCGCAAAAAAGCGAAAGAGCACCACCCCGATATGCACACCTCTTCGCAAGAAAAAATAGAAGGCGAAAAGATATTCAAATTATTAAATGAAGCCCACAAGACTTTGTCAGACCCCGAGAGCAGACAAGAATACAATCTGAAAAATAATATCAAGGCGCAAAACCCCGAAAGTCCAACAGAAACAACCCAAACACTTGAAGAATTAAAAAATCATCTCGAGAACCTTCGCCAAGCTACTAGCGAAGAAAACATTTATGAGAATATTAAGGAGCTCGCAAAGTTTAGAGACCTAATCTATTCTCATAAGGATATCTTCGAGGTGTTTTTCACTTCCATGAAAAAGCTTATAATAAATAACAAATTAAAAAATCTATCGACCTCAAATCTATTTCTTCGTTTAACAGTAGGTTGGAGTGGTTATTATGCACGATCTGGTGATATGTGGGATGTCCTTCAAAATTTAGTTTTTGAACGCCTGCTAATGAACGGTGTTAATCTGCCCACTCTAATAAGAATGATGGACAAACCCATTGATCCTGTAGACGCCGAAATTTTACAGTCAAAATTTGAAAAAACACAGGAATATGAACGCTTTTTAAATATAAATCCTAGCTTGGGTTCGATAGAATCCAATTGGCAATCACGTGGGTTTGTCAAAACTCTTAAGTTTTTCCAGGCCGGCAATCGCGCAGCTGATAGTATCTTCAGAGCGCTTTTCAATTCTAATCAAATTACTAATTATAAGCAGTTTGTCACTGCAGTACGCGTACTAAAAGAGTCCCCTATGTATCTTGGAGAGTCTCTAGATGGACAACTTGGCTATACCTTTACTTTCATCAACGAAATGAACTTTTTAGAACTACTTGATTTGAGCCATATGACGAGTACTTACCCCATAGAGATACTCGCCTTATTGGAAAATATTCTCGAGTCTCAAAGTGTTAATCCGCGTTTTACGTCTGAGGAGCTTACAAAACTAATTATTGCCCTCTCGTCACGAGCTTTTGACAGAAAGGGCACTGGAAAAATAGCCTACTATGGCGATCGCGACTTGAACTCTTATCTTGCTGCCCATAAAGGCTATGATATGCGTAGTCTTGAAAAGCTCGTTCAAAAAACTGAGGCCTATGAAATTAAACATAATCTGTCTTTTAGCACTTACATAGCGCAAACGATTCTTTATCCCATTCTTAAAAAGGATATTGTTGATATTTTGAGGAAAAATAAAAAAGTTATAAACCAGCTTTCAAAAGCCCATCGAGATCAAATTGCCATGACAATTTTTGATCCAAAAGAATCCTATAATCCCAGTGCTATAATAAAAACAGAAACAAGATTACGCGATTCTCTTCACCTAGAAACAGCTCTTCGCTTTCCTCAATTTTCGTCTCCAATAGATTGGACCAACTTAATAAAGCCTGTGAGAAGCGGTAAAATTGGAATGTGTTCCAATGTATTTAGGTAGAGACGTTTTCTAGCGAATATGGCGATTTAAAATCCACCTTGGTGTCTTTAAGTCGCTCTTGCATCTCAAGAACCTTATTCACAACTTGAATCGGAGTCATGTTCGCAAGGTCCATTGAGGCAATTTCTTGGCCCCAAACTTGTTGATCTTCTTCTTCTGGCTGCTGATTTTCTTCCTCAGGAGAACCAAAGCCCATCAAGGAAAGCTGTGGGCTTACCAAGGATTTTTGTGCCTCAAGTCCCTTCAACAAATTTTGCGCTCGATCAATAACTGATTTTGGAACTCCGGCCAGTTTTGCAACGTGAATTCCATAGGATTTTGTTGCTGGTCCGCTCTTCAAGACATGAAGAAAACGAATGTCGCCGGCTTTTTCTGCCACGCTCATGTGTGAATTTTTAACCCCAAAGCCGCAATCTTCCAGTTGAGTCAGTTCATGGTAATGAGTCGCAAACAATGTATAACCTTTTTTCTCGCTCACTAAATGTTCCAACAAGGCCTGTGCTAAAGAAAGTCCATCATAGGTGCTCGTTCCCCGTCCGATCTCGTCCAAAATAACCAGGGAACTTGTTGTCGCTTCGCTCAGCAAGGCTGAAGTTTCTTTCATCTCGACCATAAATGTTGAAAGCCCCTGAGATAAGTGATCACTCGCACCAATTCGCGTAAAGATCGCATCAAAGATAGGTAGCTCTGCCGATGTTGCCGGAACATAGGATCCCATTTGCGCCATCAATGCAATCAAAGCCACTTGTCGAAGCACCGTGCTTTTACCAGCCATATTTGGACCCGTAATTAATGAAGCTTCACCGGGCCGCAAATAAAAATCATTCGGCACAAAATCAGCACCAACCGATTGCTCTACGACAGGATGACGACATGATTTTAGTTTTAAAGATCCTTTTAAATTAAAGACTGGACGGCAGTAATTTCTCTCTAAACTGAGCCAGGCTAGACTTGCAAGCACATCCATTTGGCTGCAAATTTCTGCCAGATTCAAAAATTCGTGGGCTTGTAGCAGTGTTTTTTTCCTGAGGTTTTCGAAAATTTCATACTCTAAATCATTGCGACGGGATTGCGCCGATAAAACTTTTCTTTCTAGTTCGATCAATTCATCAGTATAAAATCTTTCGGCATTCGCTAAAGTTTGTTTTCGTTTGTATCTTTCAGGAACTTTTTCTTTATGAGTATGAGTGATCTCGATATAGTAACCAAAAACATTATTGTAACGAATTTTTAAACTGTTAATCCCCGTTTTTGCTCGCTCATCCGCTTCCATCTTTTCCAACAAATCTTGTGAGTTTGTTGAAAGATGAATTAACTCATCCAAGGTAGAAGAAAATCCTTGTTGTATCAGATGACCCTGCTTAATTGTCAAAGGTGGTTCCGCCACAATGGTGGATTCGATTTCTTTAGCCATTTTTTCAACAGCTCCTAAATTCAATTCGATCGAAAGTTGAAAATGATGAAGTTGAATCCATTCGATCACCCGCAACGCTTGTTGCAAGGATTGCGATAAGGAATTTAAATCCCGACCGTTCACTTGCGACCAAGTTAATCGTGTCAGTCGTCGTTCGATATCGCCAAGTCCCGATAAGATTTTCCTGAGTGCTTGCAGGTCTGCGGGCTTTGCCCTTAACTCAGTAATTTGATTCAAACGAGTTTCAATTTGGGCTTGATCCTGCAAAGGAAAACTTAACCAGTTTCTGAACTTGCGCGCACCAGATGAAGTTTGAGTTCGATTAAGCCCAAGAAAGACACTGCCACTTTCTTCGCCGAAAGAGTTTTGAAAGATTTCAAGATGTTTCATCGCCAAAGTAGAAACATTCAACCTTTGTTTCAAAAATCTTTCCTCGAAATTTTTTATTGTTTTTAAATTTTCTTCTGAGGATAAAGACTGAATATAAGAGCGCAATCGTAAGGCCGATGAAGGTTCATTGTTTAAACTTTCATTAGCATTTTTATGGACTTCTGAGTGGAAGCTCAAGGTTGTTTTCAAGGACCACTTTTGTAACTTTTCAATCCAAAGACTTAAGCTATCCTTCAAAAGGATTTCAGCCACGGGAAGCACTTCTAAAAGATTTTTTATAGTTATATCATTGATATTTAAGAAGTAAAAAGCTTCCCCTGTCGTAGTGTCTACAAAACTAACCGAATCTTGATCGAGACAGACAATATAATGAGGACTGTAGGCTGATAAAGTTTCTGTATCGTAAACCATTCCGGGAGTTAAAATCCGAGTCACCGCTCGTTTAACCAGACCCTTAGCAAATTTAGCATCTTCGATTTGATCGCAAATCGCGACCTTCAGTCCCCGTTGAAGTAATTTGTTTATTGGGCCAGCAATAGAATGATGGGGAACCCCACACATCGGAGTTTCATCCTGTGATTTTTTATTTCTTTGCGTCAGTGCGATCCCAGCAATGGGCGCAGCTAAAACCGCATCATCATGAAACATTTCAAAAAAATCGCCCATTCGAAACAGTAAAACCTTATCTGGATGGAGGCTCTTAATATCCCAATATTGTCTCATCAAAGGTGTTAAATTTTTATTTTCAGTCATCCTATTGAGGTACAATTCCAATCCTGACTAAATCAATCCCAAAAAGAGTTTTGAGTGGAATATTAAAGATTTAAGCCTCCCTTTGTGCGATGCAATAGCTTTTTTATACTAGATCCATCCTGGAACTACAATTTTACACACTGCTTGTTGTTTTTACATCCCTGGATCTTTTTACACTTCGTGATTATTCCCACTTTCGATAAACAAGTTTCAATGTTATAAATCGAACGGAATTTTGTTTAATCCATTTAGAATGTCCTTTTTGGTTCAAACAAAAAATCTAAATCCTGAGGAGGAAAAATGAAATTAACATTATCTTTGGCAACAGTTTCTTTGTTGTCATCAGCTCTGATTGCTCAAGCTGACACTGGTTCTGGTTATGATATTTTACGCGAAGGCGGAAAAACAACAGCACGCTTAGAACATTGTGGTGGATCTGCTCGGTTAGAACAACGCAATCGACGGCCTGTGCTTGTAATCAATGGAGTTAAAGACTGCACAAACCTCTCTGTAGACGGCGAATATCAAGGAAAACTTGAACGACGTGGCTCTACACTTTCTGGTGAAGTTGTTATTCACGAAAGAAAAGGGAAGAATGTTCACACAATCACTTTATCTTCTAACTCACGCAAAACTTCTGATGTTGTTCGCGTTGAATCACAAGGCAGCCAAGGTGGTGGCTCTCAAGGTGGCGGATCATCTCAACGAGCTAACATCGTTTTTGAATTTGGCTGGTTCAGCCACGTTCTTGGCGCTAGTCAATGGAGCCGTTTGCATGAGTGCGGTGGAACTGTTGATGCTGTAGTTCAGGAAAACGACATCACTCTTAAATTCAAAGACGTTGAACGTTGTTCTAAATTTGATATTTTGAGCGCTAATGGTGATTCTTTAAATTATGAGCAAAAACGTTTAAACGACAGCCGTGGCGGTGGATTCAACGGTAGTTTCACTATTCCTCAACGCTACATTAAAGCTGGTGGGAATGCAGTGAAAGTAATTCTTCGATCAAATAGCGGAAAAAATGACGATGTTATTTTGATCCGATTCAAAGGACTGTAAGAATATAGATTTTTATTAGTTCTTTAAAAAACCCCGCTTAAAAAATGCGGGGTTTTTTTATTTTTAAGGACGTTTAGTGAATTAGGAGAACCTTACAATTGACCCAAAACAATTTCTCCAGTAACTGTCCACTAATTTCCTAGGCAAGCATAACAACTTTTGATAACGCGGCTTTCAATATTATGAACCCCTCTATTGTCAATTAGAGTATATTTTATTTGCATATCTTCGACCTGGAAACAATTGTATCCTCTGTTCGAAGCAAATCTGGCACAGTCCTTAACGCCAACTTCATCATTTAGGGCTCCCAACCGATCACAATTACCCTTAGGAACATTTGTTGTTTCTTTATATTCGTGAATTTTAGTAAAGGCACTAATTGGAACAATTCTATTTTCATTTTTGGTTTCAGTTAAGAAATTGCAAGAAGCGATTCCAAAAGACTGTGTTGCAAAAATAGATATAAAGCCAAAGGTCGCTATAAGTAAAAGATTAAACTTAAATTCAATTTTATTTTGTTTATTGTTATTCATTTTTCTCTCCATTTTTTATTTTTTTGGGACAAATATTTTGTTTTATCAAGGACGTTTAGCGAAATCAGCAGAACCCCAAGTGGGATATTCCGGTGCAGTTGAAGTGGCTAGCTCTCGAAGCGATAAAGCTCGGCTCTGAGTTTTTAGAACCATATCAGCAAGAACCACTCTTCCTAAAAAAGTTTGGCTTTCTGAAACACCAATTGTTCGAGTCAGCGGCGACGAACAAATTGTTTCTTCGTAAGCATGTTTCTTTTCTGAATCTGAAAAGCTGAAAGACAGTAAAAAACTTGAAACAGCTATACCCACATCGCTGGATCGATCAGCATAGTTTGTGGTGGTGCATGTAGAAACCTCTTGCACTCCCAAAAAGCTAAACTGTGCTACCCGTTGCGCCGTTTTTTTGACCAAGGGTAAAATTGAATTGAAAGAATCATTGGAAATATTTACTGCCAACTGTAAAGACTTTGCGGCCATGACCTTTGCATAGACAATAGCAAGCTCGTTATCTTTAAAGTAAGAAATCAAATTAGCTTTTAATTCTTTAAAATCTTCAGCTTGACGACGGTTAAATTGAGAAACTTCTGCAGCATTCGTCGTCATAATTTTTGCGACATCCCAATTCCGATGACCAGAACCCGACAGCAAGCCAAACAAGATGCTAAACGCGCCGCTTTGACTGTTATTTTCAGTTACAACCTCTTGTCGCTTTTCATTGAGCGTATTTTCGACAGAGCTGATCATTTTGTCTAAGCCAACGGCGTCGGCAATTTCATTAGCCGCTGCTGCCGCTGTCACCGCAGCAGTTAGATATTTTTTTGCACTTTCTAGAGTTTGAATATCGGCGATCGTTTTTTGGTATTTGTGCAAATCTATTTTTGCTTCGCTAGTTATCACTGTAAAAAATAAAACTATTGTCATTGTAAATTGTTTTTTCATAAAAATCTCCTTAATTATTATTGAATTTTTT
>ERZ1292625.2411-Hain-H41-01um-R1-2411-length-17438-cov-29_pt1 | contig 17438 bp, 12 predicted proteins | sample MGYA00564400_ERZ1292625 | MGnify/ENA primary metagenome ERZ1292625 (study PRJEB36523, sample SAMEA6512639) | groundwater metagenome | collected 2019-01-08 | study: AquaDiva: Metagenomics assemblies of 32 groundwater samples
CTGTCTCAACGAGGAGCTCGGTGAAAATGCGATTCCCGTGAAGACGCGGGATACTTGTAGTAAGACGAAAAGACCCCGGGAGCTTTACTGTAGCTTGATATTGTTTTTAGATTTTGAATGCGTAGCGTAGTGGGTAGGCTTTGAAGTTTCGATTTCGGTCGGAATGGAGCCGTCAATGAAACACCCATCTTTTAAATTCTATCAACTAACCTGAACGGCAAAAACGTTCGGAGACAGTGTCTGGCGGGCAGTTTTAATGGGGCGTTATCCTCCTAAAAAGTAACGGAGGAGTTTATTAAGGTCAGCTTGGCCCGGATGGAAATCGGGCTGGACGCGTAAAGGCAAAAGCTGGCTTAACGGCAAGGCCTACAAGCCGCGCCGGTGCGAAAGCAGAACTTAGTGACCCGACGATTCTTTATAGAAAGGTCGGAGACAACGGATAAAAGCTACCCCGGGGATAACAGGCTGGTGAAGTCCGAGAGTCCATATCGACGACTTCGCTCGGCACCTCGATGTCGGCTCACCACATCCCGGAGCTGGAGAAGGTTCCAAGGGTTTGGCTGTTCGCCAATTAAAGTGGTACGCGAGCTGGGTTCAGACCGTCGTGAGACAGGTTGGTCTCTATCTACTACAAGCGTAGACGCTTGAGGGAAGTTGCCCTCTGTACGAGAGGATCAGGGTGAACGAACCTCTGGTCTACCGGCTTTGCCACCAGGTGAAGCGCCGGGTAGCTATGTTCGGAAGGGATAAGTACTGAAAGCATCTAAGTACGAAGCCCCTCCCAAGATTAGGCGTCATAGACTGGTCGAAGACTACGACCTTGATAGGCTTTAGGTGTAAGCGCAGCAATGCGTTTAGCCGAGAAGTACTAATAAGTCATATTTTTTATTTCTAATTCTTAGGGTTCGAGGAGTCGAATAATTGTGCCAAATTTTCTCCAGCGGTTTCCTGGTGATTTAACCGTGTATGTACCACCTCTTCCCATTCCGAACAGAAAGGTGAAATTATACGGTTCTAATGATAGTCCTTCGGGGCGAAAGTAGGATTTGCCGGGAATCCATTGGAGAAAATTAATTTAAACAGACGACATATTTTGTCTGTTTTTTGTTTGTGAATAATCGAAATTTTGTTATAATGGAATTTAATGGAACGCAGAACGATAAAACAAATTCTTTACGGCGCCGGCTATCTATCTGTGATTTTTTTAATTGTCGCGGGCGTTTATTTTATCTGGCTGAAGCCAACGCCGACTTGTTTTGACGGACGTCAGAATCAAAATGAAATCAAAGTTGATTGCGGAGGGCCATGCGTTCCTTGCGAAACAAAAACTTTAAGCCCGTTGCAAGTGTCGTGGTTGAAATATTTTTCAGTCAATAACAAAACAATTATTATGGCTGAAATAAAAAATCCTAATTCCGATTACGGAGCTGACAGTTTTTTTTATACTTTTGACATTTACGATTCTCTTGGTAAAAAATTTCATACTTTAACCAAAAATTCCTTTATTTATTCCGGCGAGATAAAATATCTTTTTGAAGCGAATATTAATATTAATTCTGACAATATTAATAAAGTTGAAATATCTTTTTCTGATATAAATTGGAAATCAAGAGGCGAATTTCCCAAGCCCGATATTCAGACGCGGGAAATTAAAACAGAATCAGCTAAACCGGTGAATGTAAGCGGCATAGTAGTTAATAATAACGCCTTCGGGTTCTCAAAAGTCAACATTATCGCTTTTTTATTCAATAAAGATGGTTTTAGAATAAGCGCTTCTGAAACAGAATTAAATAATTTAAAATCTTTTGAAGAAAGATTTTTCAGGGCTATTTTCCCGAGCGACATTTCTTTAATTGCCAGCGAGCCAAAACCCGCTGCTTATAATTTTGTCCGTGATTTAACTATTGGTTCAAAAGGCGAGGATGTCGTGTCTTTGCAAAAATTTCTCAAAGAGCAAGGATTTTTTGAACGCGAACCAACGGATTATTTCGGTCAAATAACAAAAAACGCTTTGATTCAATATCAGAAAAAAGAAGGAATTTCGCCGGCTTCGGGCTATTTCGGAGCAAAAACACGGGCATATATTAATGATATTTTAATAAAGCAATTAACGCCGCCATCCTCGCCTAAATTCAGCGCCACCGAAGCCGACCCAAGCAAAACAAAGGTCTATGTTGAAGCGATAAGATGAAACTGAACGACTTACGATGTCGTTCAATTGTTGGGAATATCCGATGTCCCCACAACCAGAGCAAAAAACTTGTTAAAATTGTCATAAGGACTTTACTATTGAACCCGATCCCCGCGCCAGAGCAAAGCTCGGTGCGGGACTTCGCTCTATCTGTCTAAAAATCTATGGATAAATCTGAAACCAAAATTTGCCAAAATTGTAATAAAGAATTCACAATAGACGCTTCGGATTTTGAATTTTACGCCAAAATCAAAGTCCCGGCGCCGACATTTTGCCCGGAGTGCAGGATGATACGGAGAATGATGTTTAGAAATGAAAGGGCTTGGTATAAGAGAACTTGCGATTTATGCCACCAAAATATTATTTCTCTTTATCCGTCAAACACTCCATTTCCTGTTTATTGTCAGAAATGTTGGTTCTCGGATAAATGGGATATGCTAAATTATGGTAAGGATTATGATTTTAATAAGCAATTCTTTGAACAATTTAAAGAACTAATCAAGGATTTTCCGAGAATATCTTTAGAAAATGATAGTCCCGAAACCTTGATAAATAGCGAATATTGTAATGATTCTTGGGATGTAAAAGATTGTTATTTATGCATAACGGCTGGCGGAGGAGCAGAGAATTTAATGTATTGTGACGTAGGTGTTATCCATACAAAAGATTGCTGTGATTCAACTTGGATAATTAGAAGCACTAACTGTTATTGGTGTATTGATTGTTATGATTCTTATAATGTTCATTTTAGTCAAAACGTTAATAATTGTTTAGATTCTTATTTTCTTTTTGATTGTAGAAATTGTTTTAATTGTTTCGGTTGCGTCGGATTAAGGAATAAATCTTATTATTTTTTTAATAAACCATATACCAAAGAAGAATATTTTAATAAAATTAAATCTCTTAATCTTAGTAGCTACCAAAATATTTTAAACATCAAAAAAGAATTTGAAAAGCATAAGCTGAATCTTCCTCATAGATATGCCTTACTAACCGGCTGTCAGAATGTAGTAGGGAATAATGTAAGATTCAGTAAAAATTGTTTTAGCTGTTTTGACGCAGAAAGCGACATCGAAAATAGTAAATATATCGTTTATGCTGGTTTGGGCCTTAAAGATAGTTATGATGTCTTTAATGCGGGGACTAATTCAGAACTTTTCTATGAGTCTATAAGTGTCGGTTATAATTGTAGCAGATTATTCTTTTCTAATTTTATTTGGTATGACGGTTTAAATATATCTTATTCTCAATTTTGTAAGTATTCCTCCAGCCTCTTCGGCTGCGTCGGCCTCCGCAACAAACAATATTGTATCCTCAACAAGCAATACACCAAGGAAGAATACGAACAATTAGTCCCCAAAATCATAGAACATATGAATTCTATGCCATACATAGACAAAAAAGGCAGGGTCTACAAATACGGCGAATTCTTCCCTCCAGAACTATCTCCTTTCTGCTACAACGAAACCATAGCCCAAGAATATTTCCCATTAACAAAAGAACAAGCATTAGAACAAGGTTATTCATGGAAAGATTCCGAGGAGCGCAACCTCAAGATAGACATCAAAACAGAAGATCTGCCAGACCATATCAAAGACGTCAAAGACGATATCATCAACAAAATCATAGAATGTCAGCATCAAGGCAAGTGTAATGAGCAGTGCACAGAGGCCTTCAAAATTATTCCCCAAGAACTTGAATTCTACCGCAAGATGAATCTTCCTTTGCCTCGTCTCTGCCCTAACTGCCGTCATTATCAGCGTCTCAAACAGAGAAATCCCTTGAAATTATGGAAAAGAAAATGCCAATGTAATGGAGAAAAATCATCAAACGGCGTTTATCAAAACACAATTCAACATCTTCACGGCAACGAATCTTGTCCGAATGAGTTTGAAACAACCTACGCGCCGGACAGAAAAGAAATCGTCTATTGCGAGAAATGTTATTTGGCGGAGGTGGTGTGATTAATTTTATAAATTTTTATGTTAAACGATAAATTCGATAAGCCGTATAATCCAAAAGAAGTTGAAGAAAAAATTTACCGACTTTGGGAGAAGTCGGGTTATTTTAACCCAGACAATTTGCCGGTTAAAAAAATTAGAAATTTAAAATTAGAAATTAGAAATTTTTGTATTGTTATTCCCCCTCCAAATGTTACAGGCAGTTTGCATATGGGGCACGCTTTAAACGCAACCATTCAAGATATTTTAATCCGCAAGAAAAGAATGGAAGGATATAAAACTTTATGGCTTCCCGGTACTGACCACGCGGGAATCGCCACGCAAAATGTCGTTGAAAAAGAATTAAAAAAACAAGGATTAACCCGCCACGATTTAGGCAAGGAGAAGTTTATTGAAAAGGTTTGGGAATGGAAAGAAAAATATGGAAATATAATTTTAGACCAGCTTAAAAAACTCGGCTCGTCTTGTGATTGGTCGCGGACGCGATTCACGATGGATAAAGATTACACTAAGGCGGTTGAAACGGCATTTCTTCATTATTATAAAAAAGGGTGGATTTATCAGGGAGATAGAGTTGTAAATTGGTGTAAAAGATGCCAGACATCGCTTTCTGATTTAGAACTTGAATACGAAGAGGAGAAAGGGAAATTGTGGCATATTCGTTATCCACTAAAAACTAAAAACTTAAAACTAAAAACCAAAAGCTATATTATAGTTGCTACAACAAGACCGGAAACAATGCTCGGCGATACAGCCGTTGCGGTTAATCCAAAAGATAAAAGATATAAAGATTTAATCGGTGAAATCGTGATTTTGCCGATTATGAATCGTGAAATTCCGATTATCGTGGATTTAGCGGTTGAAATGGAATTTGGGACAGGCGCCGTTAAAGTAACCCCGGCTCATGACATCGCTGATTTTGAAATTTCCGAACGTCATAAATTGCCAATTATTCAGGTAATTAATAATTTCGGAAAAATGACCAAAGAAGCCGGCAATAAATACGAAGGATTATCAACAAAAGACGCGAGAGAAAAGATTGTTATTGAACTTGAAAAACAAGGTTTGATTGAAAAAATAGAGGACTATAATTTAAGGGTTTCAAGATGTTATAGGTGTAATAGCGTGATTGAACCGCAAATAAGCAAGCAGTGGTTTTTGAAAATGTCGGAATTGGCGAAAAAAGCGAAACAAGCGATTAAAAGCGGAGATATAAAATTTCATCCAAAACGCTGGGAGAAAGTATATTTTGACTGGCTTAATAACATAAAGGACTGGTGTATTTCGCGGCAAATCTGGTGGGGGCATAAGATTCCGGTCGGCCACTGCCTAAATTGTCAAGAAATTCTACTCCAGCCAAAAATCAAAGCAAATTGGTTTTTTGTGCGGCATGGCGAAACAGAATGGAATATAGAAAAACGCATTCAAGGACAAATCTCCACAGCGCCACCCATTAATAAAACAGGCGAAGCACAGGCGTATAAAACTGCCCAATATCTAAAACCCCATAATATTGATTTAATTATCAGTTCAGATCTTAAAAGAGCTAAAGAAACGTCAAATATTATTGCAAAAGAATTAAACGTAGAAGTGATATATGACGTTAATCTTAGAGAAAGACATTGGGGGTTGTTAGATGGCCTTACTAAAAACGAAATTGAAGAAAAAAAATTGACTGAAATTCACCAAAAAAGTCGTGAAGATGACTTTAGGCCAGATGGCGGAGAAAGTTTAATTGAAGTTCAAGAACGACTATATAGTACTATTCGCAAACATCAAAAAGATCATTTTCATAAAAATATTATTTTTGTATCTCATGGCGGAGCCTTAAGATTATTATGGAGAAAATTAAAAAATATTCCTATTTCCGAATGGATAAAAGATTTTCCTCACGGCGAAGCCATCGGAATATCTATACCTCAAGAGCCCTGTAAAAAATGCAGTAGTAATTTTATTGAAATTGATAATGATGTGTTAGACACCTGGTTTTCCTCCGCGCTCTGGCCGTTCGCCACTCTTGGGTGGCCGGACGCAAAATCAAAAGATTTAAAAAATTTTTATCCAACTCAAGTTCTTTCAACCGCTCGGGATATTATAAATCTTTGGGTTACAAGAATGATTTTTTCAGGCATTGAATTGTTGGATAAAAAACCGTTTAGCGACGTGATTATTCATCCGACTATTTTAACCAAAGACGGAAAAAGAATGTCAAAGTCGCTTGGCACGGGCATTGACCCAATGGTTTTGATTGAAAAATACGGGGCTGACGCGACCAGATTCGGTTTGATTTATCAGATGATGGGAGGTCAGGATATTCATTTCAGCGAAGACGCGATAATGGCCGGCAAAAAGTTCGCCAACAAATTATGGAACATATCACGATTTGTCTTGGGACAAATCGGAATTTCTAATTCTCAATTTTTAATTTCTAAACCAAAACCAAAAACAGAAGAAGATAAAAAAATTTTTAAAAAATTAGATAGTGTTATTAAGTCCGTGAATAAAGACATTGAGAAATATAACTTTGGTCAGGCCCTACATACTGTTTATGATTTTGTCTGGCATGATTTTGCGGATAAATATATTGAAATAAGTAAATCGCAAGTCGTTAATCGCGAATCGTCCGAAAACACGCAAAAAATTCTTTTCTACGCGCTTTTTAAGTCGCTTAAACTCCTCCATCCGTTTATGCCGTTTATCACGGAAGAAATTTATCAGTATTTACCGATAAAGGATAAAAAATTATTAATTATTGGAAAATGGAATTCTTAATCGTCATATTGGGTCTTCTTCCGGGTTTTGCCTGGCTGGTTTTCTTTCTTAAAGAAGACATTCATCCGGAGCCGAAGAAAATGATTGCTAAGGTTTTTATTGTCGGCGCTCTTTTCACTTTTATTGCTTTGGCTTTAGAATGGTTTTTCCAGAATTTTGCCGCAAAATTAAACGTTCAACCAACCGACACATTTTCTTTTTTTGGGTTATCCGCCATTGAGGAAGTTTTTAAATTCTTAGCAGCTTATTTAGTGGTTAGAAAAAGCAAATTTTTTGATGAACCGGTTGATGCGATGGTTTATATGGTTGTTGCGGCTTTGGGATTCGCCACGATAGAAAATCTTGCCGTGGTATTCAATGTTATTTCCGACGGAGGCGGTTTCGGAGGAGCTGTCGGCACAATGGTTCTTAGATTCGTTGGCGCCACACTGCTTCACGCTTTGAGTTCGGGAATGGTCGGTTATTATTGGGCGCGAAAAGCAATATTAAAAGGACTGGTCTTTGCCACTATCTTGCATACAATTTTTAATTATCTTATACTAATATTTAACGAAGAGATTATTTATCCGATTGTGTTTTTGATAATTATCGCGTTTTTCGTATTTTACGATTTTGAAAAATTAAAAAATAATAATTAAACATATGGACGACACTAAAAACTTTTTTGAAAAATTAGCCAACATAGATTCTGATGATGGGATTGAATTTGAGCCGCGTTTGGCAAAAGCGGATATTCCGGTTGTCAAAAACAATAAAAATATGAAAAAAAATTCAAATGGAGAAAAAGCGATTGAAGAGTCCGCTTCAAGCGAAACAGAAGAATTTGACGATTTTGAAGGGCAATTAACAATTGACGTTTATCAGACGCCAAGCAGCATAGTGGTGGAATCAACAATCGCCGGCGTTAATCCGGACGATTTGGATATTTCTATTACTCCCGATTCCGTAACAGTTAAAGGGGAAAGAAGGAAAGAAGAGAAGATTAAGAGCGAGGACTATCTTTATCAAGAATGTTTTTGGGGCAGATTTTCCCGTTCGGTTATTTTGCCTCAAGAAATCGACCCGGATAAAGCTCAAGCGTCAGTTAAGAGCGGTGTTTTAAAAATCGTTCTCCCTAAACTTGACCGCCAAAAATCCAAAAAGATAAAAGTAAAATTTGATTAAATAATGAAATTCATCGCCGACCTTCATATCCATTCAAAATATTCCCGAGCCACTAGTAAGGATATGATTTTGGAAGAAATTGACCGATGGGCTGATGACAAGGGGATTTTAGTGATGGGCACCGGGGACTTTACCCATCCTCAATGGTTTAATGAAATAAAAGAAAAACTGGAGCCCGCTGAAGCCGGGCTTTTTAAATTAAAGACGCAATATAAGAAAAAAACATTAAAAGATACTTTGTCGGAAACGAGATTTTTGCTAACTTCAGAAATTTCCAGCATTTATTCTAAATTATCGGCAAAAACAGGCGAAAAGAAAACACATAGAATACATAATTTAGTATTCGCGCCGGACATCAAAACAGTTGAAAGTATTAATAGCCAGCTTTCCTTGATTGGCAATCTTAAATCAGACGGCCGGCCGATTTTGGGCTTGGATGCCGAGAAACTGGCGAAAATTGTTTTTGATATTAATCCGGATGTAGCGGTGATTCCGGCTCACGCTTGGACTCCATGGTTTAGTGTTTTCGGTTCAATGTCGGGGTTTGATTCCATAGAAGAATGTTTTGGCGAGCAGGCGAAACATATTTTTGCCATTGAAACTGGCTTATCAAGCGACCCGGCAATGAATCGCCGTCTTTCCAAGCTTGATAACATCTCGTTAATTTCTAATTCTGATTGCCATAGTTTGCAGAAAATCGGCCGAGAAGTGAATATTTTTGACACGGAATTATCTTATCAGGGAATTATTGAGGCGATAAAATCACGCGACCCAAAGAAATTTTTGGCAACAATAGAATTCTTTCCGGAAGAAGGAAAATATCACTATGACGGCCACCGAAATTGCGAAATAGTTTTTTCTCCCGAGGAAACGAAAAAACATAAAAATATTTGCCCAAAATGCGGCAAAAAACTTACGGTCGGCGTGATGAATAGAGTTGATGAATTAGCAGACAGAAGTGTTGATTATCAAGACAAAAATTCCGTTCCTTTCCATAGTTTAATTCCTTTAAGTGAAATTATTGCCGAGTCGTTTGGAGTCGGGCCAAGTTCCAAAAAAGTCGTTGAAGAATATCAGAATTTAATAAAAAAACTCGGAAATGAATTAGATATTCTTTTGGAAATCAGCGAAGAAAAAATAAAGTCAGTTGCCGACCCGCGGGTCGCGGAAGGCATTAAACGGGTGAGAAACGGAAAAGTAAAAATCCGTCCCGGCTATGACGGCGAATATGGGGAAATAAGCATTTTCAGCGACAATGAACGCAAAAAACTAGAACCCCAAAAACCTTTGTTTTAAAAATAATATGACTCAAAAGAAAGCGCTTTCAATTTTAAAAACCGGCGCGAATGTTTTTTTGACCGGTGAGCCCGGGTCTGGCAAAACGCATATGGTTAATGAATACGCGGCGTATTTGCGCGGACAAGGAATTGAGTTCGCGATTACCGCTTCAACCGGCATTGCCGCGACGCACATCAACGGAATGACGATTCATTCTTGGAGCGGAATAGGGATTAAAAATAAATTAACTAAATATGATCTTGATAAAATCGCGTCAAGCGGATATATCGCAAACCGCGTCAGACGCGTCAAAGTTCTTATCATAGACGAGGTGTCAATGCTTTCTTCAGATACGTTTTCTATGGTTGATGTTGTTTGCCGTAAAATTAGGCAAAGTTCAGAGCCATTTGGCGGAATTCAAGTTATTTTAGTCGGGGACTTTTTTCAATTACCACCGATTATAAAAACGGAATTTGGAGACAATAATCAAGCCGAGCTTCTTAAAAAATCAATTGGCCGATTTGCTTATGATTCTCCGGCGTGGACGCGAGCAAATTCAATTGTTTGTTATTTAACTGAACAATATCGGCAGGATGACAAAGATTATCTTGCCGTGCTTTCGGCTATTCGGCGCAATGTCTTTAACGGCAATCATTTGCGTTGTATCAAAATTAGAAAAATAGAGTATCATTCCGCTCCGTCAAACATTCCAAAACTTTTTTCGCATAATATTGACGTGAATCGCGTCAATGGCGAAATGCTTGCCAAGCTTTCAGGCGAGTCGCAGGAATTCATTATGTTTTCGCAGGGAGTGAAGGCACTTGTTGCCACGCTTAAAAAAAGTTGTCTTTCGCCGGAAACACTTTGTCTTAAAGTCGGCGCCGCAATAATGTTCACGAAAAATAATTTAAAAAAGGGATTTGTTAATGGCACGCTTGGGATGGTCGAAAGATTTGAGAAAATAAGCGGTTATCCGATTATAAAAACGCGGAATGGAAGAAAAATTGAAGTTGAGCCGATGGATTGGACGGTTGAAGAAAATGGAAAAATTCGCGGCAGAATAACGCAACTGCCGCTTCGTCTTGCTTGGGCGATAACAGTTCATAAAAGTCAGGGTATGAGTTTGGACGCGGCAGTAATGGATTTGAGCGATGTTTTTGAATTCGGTCAGGGTTATGTCGCGCTCTCGCGCGTAAGGCGATTATCGGGTCTCCATATCCTCGGTTGGAACGAGCGCGCGTTTCAAGTGCATCCGGAAGTTCTTGCCAAAGATGAATCGTTCCGGCTGGCGTCAGAAGAAGCTGAAATTATGAGTTTATAAACAAAAACCCCGCTTTCGCGGGATTTTTTTATAAGATTTCTATTCTGCTTAATTGTTTACCAAAGTCATTGGCGGTTGATTGGTCTTCAAACCAGACATCAACCCGGTCGTTGAATCGAGAATGCATTCTGTCTTCAACGGTAAACACTTGGTCTCCGAAAACATCGGGTAACCGGACTTTGGTGCCCATTGGCAAGAAGTTTGCAGCGATTACTCCCGGTCCCACCGAAGTCCCGGCAGCCGTGATAAAAGGCGTGTCATCGGTTTCTTCCGGTGCGCTGGAATAGGCAGTAATTACAATTTTGGCGCTTTGAGCCAATGGCTCAATCCTGTTTTGAGCCAAAAGCGAGTCCTGAGAGATAACAACTATGAGAGGATTGCCGACGCTTTCAGCGCTTATCACTTCTTTGTTGGTTTCCCCTTTAGACATGGTAAGCGGCCCGGCAATACTCAAAAAGATAAGGAATAAAGCCGCTAATTTCCCGTATCCAGGGATTCTACTTAGAGTATCCATATATTTATTTTTCAATATAAAAACCCCTTTTAGGGTTTAATGTTATTATAGGGTTTTCCAAGCGGTTGTCAATGGGGCTGTGGATAAGTATAATTACGGTAAAATGACAGAATATCTCACCGAAGCCATAGTGCTTGATAAAAAAGAAAGCGGCGATTTTGATAGTTTGGTTTCTTTATACACTAAAGACCTTGGCAAGGTTGTTGCCAGAGCCAAAAGCGTCCGTAAAATAACTTCCAAGCTAGCCGGCCATTTGGAACCGTTGAATTTTGTCAGAGTGCGTCTCATAGAAAAAAACGGCTTTCAGGTTGTTGACGCTTTAGCGCCTAAACAAAAGAAAGAGGCAAGGTCTTCAATTGAAAATTTTTCAAAATCGCTGGCGTTGCTTCAATTCATTAAAGAAGTATCCTATGAGCTTCAGCCCGACCCTTATTTTTGGAGGGAAATCAGAAAAATTTTGAGCGGCGATTTTTCTGCCTACGACAGATCTTCCGAAGGGAGAGAAGAAAAAAGCATCTATCGCAATCTACTGAAAATCTTGGGATTTAACCCAAAATTCGCCGATTGTCATCAGTGCCATAGCAAGCCGGTTAATTATTTTTATAAAAAAGACCAGCTCTTTTTTTGCGGGAAATGCGTTAGCAAAATACCTAAAGATGAGGTAATATTTGTTTAAGATGTCTATTGACGAATTAGAAAAAAAACTTTATCAGCAATCAGCCAAAAAGCAGGTTGTTTTGGAAAAAGAAAATAAGACGCAAAAAACATCGCCTCTTTCCGTTCCCGTAGAAAAGGAGTGGGACGAGGAGAAGTTGGAAGAAAATAGCGAAAAACGATTCTCGATTATTTCCAAATTCAGCCAATACGGGCGAATTTTATTTTGGATTTTATTAGTTGTTATTATTGTAGCCGGCGGAATAGCGGGATTTTATTTTTATAAATATTATTCCAGCCGTGACATAAATCTTTTAATGGAAGCGCCAAAAGAGGCGTTAATCGGCGTTCCTTTTGATTTAACGGTTAATTTTGACAATAATTCCGGCAATATTCTTTTGGATTCAAAACTTTCAATAAATTTGCCCGATAATTCAACTTTAACCGGAGATGATTTCAGTAAGCGGATTATCACTAAGGACTTGGGCGATTTGGGAGTAGGCACTAGTTTAAAAGAAAAATTCTCGGTTATTATCATAGGAGAAGAACAAGCGGTTAAAAGTTTTAATGCTTCTTTGTCGTATTCTTTGAAGTCAACTTTGGGAACGCGATTTGAAAAAATAAAAAATATTGAAGTGAGCGTCAGGGAGCCGGGAATAAAATTAGATTTAACGACTCCACAAAAGGTTTTAAACAGCGAAGAATTCGAAATGGAAGTCCATTATCGGAATGTTGCGGAAACTGATTTTTCCAATCTTGAGTTAGAGATGGTTTATCCGCCAAATTTCACTTTTAAAAAATCAAGCGTCGCGCCGTCAGTCGGAAACCGAATCTGGCAATTGGGCAGTTTGGCAAAAGGTTCAGAAGGAAGTTTTACGATTAACGGCAGCGTTGTCGGTCAGGAAATGTCGTTTTTTGAAATTAAAAGTATTTTGAAGGCGTCTTTTTTGGGACAAAAATATTCCATTGGCGAAAAATCCGCCACTCTCAATATCGCTTCTTCGCCGCTTTCGCTGGCGATTAAAGTAAACGAGCAAACCGATTATTTAGCTTCTCCGGGCGATTTTTTAAAATACATCATCAGTTATCGCAACAATACCGATGTCGGATTGAGCGATGTCATCGTTAAGGCGCAATTAATTGGCGAGATGTTTGATTTTTCAACTTTGGGAACTCAGGCATTTTTTAGCTCTTTGGACAACACTCTTGTTTGGAATACCGCTAATTCTCCTGGATTGCGGGTTCTCGAAGCCGGAGCCGTTGGTAATCTGGAATTCCAAATAAAATTAAAATCTAATTATCCGACAAAAAGATTGTCCGACAAAAATTTTGTTTTAAAAATACGGGCTGAGATTAATTCGCCGACCGTGCCTTATTACGTGGCTTCAGAAAGAACCGTTGGATTGGCGAATTTTGAAACCAAAGTAGTCGGCGGAATTACTGTTGACGCCAGGGCGTTTTTCAGGGAGCCGAGCTGGGGAATTTCTAATAAAGGAAATTGGCCTCCGAAAGTGAACAAGCCCACTAACTTTACGATTCATTGGGTAATTACAAATTACGCCACAGATGTCCGCGAAGTTGAAGTCAGAGCGTTTTTGCAATCAGGAGTTCGTTGGACAGGGGAAGTGGAAAGTAATATAGGAACCAAGCCGGAATATAACGAAAGAACCCAAGAAATAATCTGGAAAATTGATAGAATCTCGGCGAATAAAGGAGTAATTGGCAAGTCAACCGAAGCGGTTTTTCAGATTGAAGCCACGCCTGATATCACCCAAGCCAATAATTATATGCCGTTGATGAGTCAGACATCCATTAAAGCGTTTGACGAATTCGTTAATGTGGAATTAAATAATTCAGATGAGCCATTGACCACTGATTTGACTGACGATTCAACCGTTGACCCCAAAGACGGAACGGTTTTGCCCTAAATCAATATGACAACCAATAATTTTCAGCCGAAGGCTGATCCGCCTCAGGCGGAAATGACAAAAATAGTTAGTTTATGCAAAAGAAGGGGTTTTATTTTCCCCGGTTCGGAAATTTATGGCGGATTAAAAGGCACTTGGGATTATGGTCCGCTCGGCGCCGAGCTTAAATTCAATATTAAACAGGAATGGTGGAAAGCGATGGTTAAGGATATGGACGATATTGTCGGAATAAGCGCTTCCATAATAATGAACCCGAAAGTTTGGGAAGCGTCAGGACATATTACCGGCTTTAACGACCCTTTAATAGAATGTAAGACCTGCCACCAGAGATTCAGAGCTGACCAGGAAGATGTTATCGCGGAACACGAAAATTGGCATAAAGAAAAAAAAGAAAAAACTGACTGGACTGAAGAAAAGAAATTTAATTTGTTAGTTGAAGCGAAGCTTGGCGTTGTTGAGGGAGAAAAAGATACCGCGTATTTAAGAGGAGAAATAACTCAAGGGGTTCACGTGAATTTTAAAAATATTTTAAACAGCTCGCGCCTTAAAATTCCTTTTGGCGTGGCCCAAATCGGCAAAGCGTTCCGAAATGAAATCACGCCAGGCAATTTCACTTACAGAACAATTGAATTTGAACAGATGGAGCTTCAGTATTATGTTAAGCCGGACGAAAAGGACTCAGTGAGGCATTATGAATTTTGGAAAAATTTCAGGATGGATTGGTATAAATCGCTTGGCATCAATCCGGATAATTTACGACTCAGGGAGCATAATAAAAACGAATTGGCGCATTACGCGAAAGCGGCGTGGGATATTGAATACAACGCGCCGTTCGGTTGGAAAGAATTAGAGGGTATCCATCATCGAGGCGATTGGGATTTGTCCCAGCATCAGAAATTCTCCGGCCAAGATATGTCTTATTTTGACGAAGAAATAAAAGAAAAATATATTCCTTGGGTAATTGAAACATCAGGAGGGGTTGATAGGGCGGCGTTATTTTTCTTAATAGACGCTTATTCGGAGGAGAAAGACAGGGTAGTTTTAAAATTAAATCCAAAACTCGCTCCTTATAAAGTTGCTGTGTTCCCGCTTTTGGCGAATAAACTGGAACTCGTTAAATCCGCGAGGAAAATTTATGATGACTTGCGTAAGGATTTCGCGGTTTCCTGGGATGATCGCGGGAATATTGGCAAACGATATTATTCGCAGGACGAAATCGGCACGCCGTTTTGCGTTACCGTTGATTTTCAGACATTAGAAGACGACACCGTTACAATCCGCGATCGCGACACAATGAAACAGGAAAGAATAAAAATCGTGGATTTACCGCAATATTTATTTAAACTTTTAAACTCTTAAACCTTTAAACTTTGAAACTTTTAGTACATCTATGACTATCCAAGAAATCTACAATTTAGCGATAAAAATGGGGATTGAAGCGGACCTGCGCGGCAAAACAGCAGTTCAAAAGAATCTTAAACGGCTGAAAGAAAAATACGAAAAATTGGATTCTGACGAAAAAAAAGAATTTGATAAGGAAAAATTGATTAATCCTTTTTCCGACGCGAGAATTTTGGCAGGCGACCCGAAACAAAAAGTAAAAACAATTTACGTCGGCATTGACATTGATACCGCGGAATTGATGCTTGCCAAACATTTATCGGACAGCGAGAGAAAAATCGACTTGATAATTTCTCATCATCCTTCAGGCAAGGCACTCGCCGCTCTTGATGAAGTAATGCATCTTCAGGCAGAGGTCTTGGCAGATTACGGCGTTCCGATAAACATCGCGGAAAAATTAATGTATCCGCGGATAGGAGAAGTCGCAAGAGGAGTGGCGGCTTCTAATCATAATAAAGTGGTGGACGCGGCTAATTTGCTCGGGCTTAGTTTAATGTGCGTTCATACTCCGACAGACAATCTAGTCGCTGATTTTTTAAAAAATCTTATTGAGAAAAAGAAGCCGGAAACAGTTGGCGATATAATGAAAATTTTAAAAGAAATTCCCGAATACAAAATTGCCTCCGGTTTAAATGCCGGTCCGAGTATTTTTGTAGGCAGTGAGGACAATCAAGCCGGGAAAATCGCCATTACTGAAATCACCGGCGGCACCGAAGGCAGTCCGCAACTTTACGAAAAAATGTCTCAAGCCGGCATCGGCACGATTATCGGAATGCATATGAAAGAGGAGCATAAAAAACAGGCAGAAGAGGCGCATATTAATGTCGTTATCGCAGGGCATATTTCTTCTGATTCTCTCGGAATGAATTTATTTTTGGATTCTTTGGAAAATAAAGGTATAAAAATTATTCCCGCAGCCGGATTAATCAGGGTAAAACGAAAATAATTCAACAAAGAATCACGCTGTGGTTGATTGCGGGGCGTTATAGTTAACTATAACATTTCAATCATTTGTTTAATTATTTCTTGCTACCACAAGTGGTAGCAAGAAATAATAATGGACATAAAATTATGGCTCAATCAGAAACTAAAATTTGCCAAAATTGTCATAATGATTTCATTATAGAATCGGAAGATTTTTTGTTTTACGAAAAAATAAAAGTTCCAGCGCCGACTTGGTGTCCGGAATGTAGGATGGTGAGGAGGATGATGTTTAGAAATGAACGCACTCTTTACAGGCGGGTTTGTGATTTATGCGGAAAGGATATTATTAGTATTTATAGCCCTACTTCGCCTTTTACCGTCTATTGTTATGAGTGTTGGTATAGTGATAAATGGAACCCTTTATCATACGGCCGAAATTATAATTTTTCCAAACCATTTTTTCAGCAATTTTTTGAACTTGAATTTACTGCCCCTAAACTCGCGCAACAGAAATCTAACGATTTAGTGAATTCCGACTACACAAATCATGTTGGCGGCCTTAAGGATTGTTATCTTATCTTTGCGTCCGTCAATGACGAAGAATGTTATTTTTGTAATTATGTAAGCTATTCTAAAAATATTGTTGATGGCCTAAGAATTTCCAAGGGTGAAATCTCATACGATTGTGTGGATTTAACGAATTGTTATAATCTAAAATTTTCTCAGCAATGCCAAGATTGTTTTGACAGTTGGTTTCTTTATAACTGCAGAGGATGTTCAAATTGTTTTTTATGTACTAATCTTATGCACAAATCTTATTGCATTAGGAACAAACAATACATCAAGGATGCTTACTTTAAAGAATTAGAGAAGATGAATATAAACAGCCGAGAGGTTGTTGAAAAATTAAAAGCAGAGTTTGTGGACTTAAAACGGAAAACCATAAAGCGTGCAACCGAAGGTTTTAATAATCATAATTCAACAGGGAGCTATCTTAAAAACACAAAAAATTGTAAAAACTGTTTTGATGTAGGAGATGCCGAAGATTGTAGTTATGTTGGGTACGGAAATAACGTTAAAGATGTAATGGATGCTTACGCAGTGTACCCGACAACAGAATTATGCTACGAAGTGGTTGGCGCAGGAAATCCGACTTATCATTCCTTATTTACTTATTTGCCATGGGCAGGTTCTTATTTAGAATACTGCATTAATGCTTTTTCTAACTGCCATAATTGTTTTGGCTGTAATCAAGTTCGTAATGCCCAGTATTGCATCCTCAACAAACAATACACCAAAGAAGAATACGAAACATTAGTCCCTAAAATCA
>ERZ1292625.1725-Hain-H41-01um-R1-1725-length-23680-cov-8_pt2 | contig 17424 bp, 17 predicted proteins | sample MGYA00564400_ERZ1292625 | MGnify/ENA primary metagenome ERZ1292625 (study PRJEB36523, sample SAMEA6512639) | groundwater metagenome | collected 2019-01-08 | study: AquaDiva: Metagenomics assemblies of 32 groundwater samples
CACGGCGATTAATATTATAACATTACAATAAGGAGGTAATATTATGATTAATAAGAGTATCATTGCGAGCGCCCTATCCGCTTTCATTCTGATGGTTAGCGCGCTGACTGCCTCGGCTGATTGGATTGACGTTACCTATCCAACCATTAGCGAATCCCTGAAGGTCGGCGCCAGCGAACCAATTACCTGGACCACCTTCGGCACCATACCTACCGTTAACATAGAGTATTCCAAGGATGATTTCGTCAGCGATATCAATTCCATCACCTCAACGGCTGATAATATCGGGGTCTATATTTGGACTATCCCTGACGACATCACCCCGAACTTTATTGTCAAGGTCAGGGTCTCATCCTCTGCCACCCCATCAATATCAGATACTTCAGTGGCATTCAAAATCAGGGCCGATATCAATGTGCTTGCCCCGGACGGCGGAGAACGATGGGTCACTAACAGAACAGAAACCATCTCCTGGGTAATTACCGGCACGGTCCCGACCGTCGGAATATATTATTCTACGGATAACTTTGTCGCTGACAATCAACTGGTTATCACCACCTCAAACACCGGCTCTTATATCTGGACCATACCTGACCGGGGCGGCCTAAAGGACAACAGCAAGGTTAGGATCTGCGACAGCCGTGATTTGACGGCCTATGGCCAGAGCCCTGCGGTTTTCAGGATTGATTATTACTATATCACCTTTAATGTCCTGGATGCTGTAACCTATCAGCCAATGAGCACAATGACCTATCAGGACCCGACCCGCAGTTTAGTCATATACCCGGTAAGTTCAGGTATTGTCATCCCTTATGCTTATAGCCCCAACCACAACTCCATATTTACCAAGATGGGCTATCTGGATACCGGCGTGGACAACTGGGACGCAGACCGGGATAAGGTATTTACCATTAAGATGGAGGGGTCTGTTGTGCATACATGGGGAATACCGGCAACCTTTAACTATGAGCCGTCTAATGATAGTATGACTGTTACTGCCTGGTTTATGAGGGATGGATTGATGATGCCTGTCTTTGCCCCGGACGCTACCCGACTCCTGACTAATCTGCGTATTGACATTTATGATGAGACCGCGAATCTTGTCAAAACACTTGAATCAACTACTTCAAGTGATGACGGAATCTTTACCATCCTCTGGAGTAATACCACACTACTGGCAAACAAGACATATTCAGCAAAGGCCGAAATAACATATAGTGGCATACCTTTCAGAAGCATCTCGACATTTGAGATTGAATTAGGCGGCGGGACCACCCATACCTGGGAGGTTAAAGGGAACGTCAATTATAACATCGTCTCAAACCGGCTGGAAACGACCGCCTGGCTGACCTATGACGGAATGATTATCGCCGCGCCGGACAGTGTTAATATCACCATTACCGACTATGCCAACACCCTAACCAAAACCCTGGCCTCATCAACCTCAGATACTTGGGGTGTATTCAAGGTCAATTGGGACAATCCCGGGCTGGACAATCACCAGACCTACGCCGCCTATATTGAGATAACATATTCCAGTACGACCTATCGGGGTATTGTTACCTTTGACCTGCATGAGGAAGGTATCCAGGCCGGCTCCAGCGGCGGCGGCACGACAACCGATAACCGGGGTCTCTGCGGATATTTGGGCATAGAACCGCTCCTGTTTATCTTGCTGCTCATCGGATTACGCCGTCTGAAAGCATCCATACTATATTAAGATTCACCACTGGCGCCGACCCACTGGGCTATGGCGCCAAAAGGCACGAAAGGCACAAAGAATGCAGATAACAAATTCCATTTTCCTAATCTCATAACTCCCCTCTCTAATTCTTTGTGTCTTTGTGGTTAGTTTTTCTTGACCTTCTTTCTTCTTTACATATAATTATTCCGATTGTAACTTTAATATGAAAACCCACAGGGTCTAACTGCCCGTAATTCTGGCCCCGAATGCTTTCGGGACCATCAAACGGGCAGTAAGAAAGCGAGTAATGAATGAAAAAGCAACTGCTATCCGCCCCGTTAGCCGCACTGGTCATCGCCGGTATGGTCACCTGGCAAATAGGATGTGGCGCCGCAGCGCCATGGCGCCCTAATGGCGCTCATTCGGATGCCCCTGAACTAACGGCTAAATCAGAATCAAATCCGGCCCCGGCACCCCTGCGGTCGCAACCAGAGGCATCCGGCCCGACTAAAACAGAACCAGCCGCCCAGGCCATGCCTGTAGAAATGCCCCGAAATAATCGGGACTCCGCTGCGGCTCCGCAGGCGGATAAACTGATGACCGAGGGCGTGACCTATATCCGAACCAACAAGTATCCCGAGGCCGTCAATGCGTTCCAGGAGATTCTCAAGATAGTCAAGGATGATAACCCGCTGATGCCCGTGGCATATTACAATCTGGCTTGCACCTATGCCTTGATGACGCAGAGCAAACCGGCACTGGAATATTTAGGCAAGGCCATCAAGGCGGGCTATGACAACCGCGAGACCATAGAAGCCGACCCGGACTTGGTGTCGTTACACGAAATGCCGGAATACAAGGCCGCGCTGGATTTGATTCCGCCTATCGTGGCCATCAAGTCAACCGCGCAAGACGATGCCGACCAGAAAGAGGCGCTCAAACTCATAGAGGATATCCGGGGATTGAAGTGCAAGACCGAACCCCAATACAAGATAATGGCGCCGGACCAGTTCGAGCGGGCCTACGGCGGCGGACGCGCTAATGATTCCATCCAAGGGTTTTACCGCTGGGCCGATAAGACCCTCTATATCAAACAGGGGCTTGACCCGGTCCGATTCAAAGGCACCCGGATTCACGAGACATTCCACGCCCTGCAGGACCAGTTGTTCGGAATGGGCCAGATGCAAGAGAGCGTCAAGACCACAGACGGGAATTATGCCCTGCTGGCCCTGATAGAAGGCGATGCCACCCTGACCTTCATAGAATGTATGCCGGAAAGCATGGCTAAGGTGATGATTGCCTCAGCCACGCCCTGGCGGATGATGGGCGGCGAGCCAAAATACGACCAGAGCCAGCGAGGCGAGGCAAATATGCGCCAGGGCGCCTACGGGTACTCCATTGCGGCCAGGTTCGTCAAGGCCGTCAAGGACGCCAAAGGATGGGAAGCGGTTAATGCCATGTATACCAATATCCCCAAGTCAACCGAACAGGTCCTCCATCCGGAAAAGTATCTGGCTAATGAACAGCCGGTCGAGGTGAGCGTACCTGATGTGCCGGCTCTGCTGGGCGCGGGCTGGACCGCTTCCAGGCCTGATACAGTCGGCGAATTCGGGCTCCTGCTCGGGCTCCTGAGCAATCCCAAATCAGGCCCGCTGGCTGAAGAAGCCACCATGGGCTGGGCCGGAGATAAATTCGTCGTCATCGGCAACAAAGATGCCAATCAGGGCTTTGCCGTCAGCAAATCCGCCTGGGACACGGCCAGGGACGCCAGGGAATTCTTTGATGCGATGACGTTGGCTATGGAAGAAACCGGCCAGGTCCGGAAAGACGGCAACACAGCCACGGCAATCAACGGCAAAGGCGAGATTGATTATCTGGGGCTCAACGGCGTAAATGTAGTCCTGGTCAATAACCTGCCGCCGGAATTCAAGGATAAGGTTATTGAGACGTTGAGCAAATAAATCGGGTAATAGATTAGCCAAATGAAGTTAGTGCGACAGCACGCCCCGTAGGGGCTCTCTGCAAGAACCCCGGAGGGGGTAAATCGCACCGCTACAGTAGCGGTTTGATTCATCAAACTTCTCTCATCTTCATTTCCCATCCCAGTGGGAGGCGAAGAGTCCTTTTACGGACGGGCGAAGCAGGACGATAATGGTAAAGACACCCAGGATGGTGCCGAAAGGCATAAAGATGCAACCCACTGCGGCCATCACAAAACAGAAGGTATAGTGCCGGCGCCGGGCCAGGAATCGGCCGGCCAGTATCATACAGACCGCGAAGGTCCAGCCCAATAGTATCATAATAGCGGCAAAAACCACGAAGAACCAGCCCATAACCGCCATTGCTTCCGGCGACTCCTTACTGCCATTAGACATCTGATGCGGGGCGAAGATAAGAACCAGGCCCATAACGAGATGAATTATCGGGAAGCAGGCGAACAAGGCCGACAGCCCGCCGACTATGTAATGGAAGATGGACAGCAGGCGCAGATGGTCCTCGTCCTGTTTGATTAGTTCGGTCATAATTATAATTTCCTACTGCGGGACTTGGGTGGGATTGGCTTCAGATTGCGAAGTAAAACCAAGTCCTAAGTCACCATAGATGTTTTGTCCCCATGTCCAGATGGTACCATTACTCTTACGGGCAATACGGTGATAGTCAGCATAATCACCAGTGTTTAATTCAACCCAATCTGCATCGCTGCCAATTTGAACTAGTATCCAAGTACTAACAGGAATTCTCCAAAGTGTACCGTTTGCCTTACGAGCATAGTTACTTATAAAATTACTAGAATCAACCTCAACCCAATCTGTATCTGTACCTACTTGCGTTGTGGGAGGCCAGCCGCTCCATAAAGTACCATTTGTCTTACAAGCAATAATTCCATAATTACTTCGAGCATCAGCCCAATCACTATCAGTCCCAATCTGGATAGCAGATCCTGATGATACTGTCCAAAGTGTTCTATTACTTTTTAGGAAAAGGGCACCACCAGCATTGGGCATAATATTAACCCAATCGGTATCAGTAACTAACTGTATAGGAGTTCCTGAAAAATTAGTACCCCAAGCCCAGAGTGTACCATTGGATTTTATGGCATAACTGTTATAATCAGAGGCCTCAATTCTGCCCCAATCTGTATCAGTGCCTATCTGAGTTGGAACCCATATATATCCTCCTACTCCGCCAAGCCCTAAACAACCACCGTAATTCCAGCCCCAAGACCAGATAGTTCCATTTGACTTACGCGCCATTGAATGATAAGAACCAGCGGTAATCTCAGCCCAGTCAGTACCTGTACCAGTCTGTGTAAAAACACTTATGCTGGTAGTAGTCCCAAGTCCTAATTGGCCAGATTGATTATATCCAGTCCCCCAGATAGTTCCATTGGCTTTCCGGGCTAAGGTATGGAATATCCCTGACTCTACCTCTACCCAAGGAGAATTATTGTATATCGGGGATGTCTTGTCTACGGTATCCCCTAATCCCAATTGCCCGTATTGATTATCGCCCCATCTCCAGACCGAGTTGTCATCCTTTATTCCGACAGTAAATCTCCAGCCGGCTGAGGTCCTGGTCCAGGTTACGGTGCCGGTATTTGTTATCAATGTCGGTGCGGTTCTACTCACTAAATCACCCAAGCCAAGTTGGCCGTCCGAGTTATCGCCCCAGGTATAGATCTTGCCGTCGCTCTTTCTGGCAATGGTGTGTTTGTAGCCGACCGAGACGTCAGTCCAGCCGCTGGTGGTGATGATGGTGGGCGTGGTCCGGGTGGTAACATCGCCGGTGCCTAATTCGCCTTCGGCATTCAGTCCCCAGCCATAGACATTACCGATGCTGTTGATAGCCATAGTGTGCCCGTAACCGCCTGAGACCTTGGTCCAGGAAGTGGTGGTTATCAGTGTGGGTGTGGTTCTGGTGACATAATCACCGGTGCCTAACTGGGCGCTGGAATTAGCGCCCCAGGCGTAGAGCGAACCATTACCCATAATTGCCATAGAATGGTCATAACCGGCGGCAATAAAACTGACCGTGGTGGTAGTAACCACTTGAGGCGTAGTTCTATTGGTGTAATCGCCAAAGCCCAATTGCCCTCTTGCATTATCGCCCCAGGTATAGAGCGTCTTATTCTCCTTAAGGGCCATGGTATGCGACTGCCCGCCGGCTGTGATTCTTGTCCAATCAGTATCGTGCCTATCTGCATGAAGGAAAGCGTCTGGGTCAGAGCGCCCAGGCCTAACTGCCCTTCTGAATTATCACCGCTGCCCCAGAGGGTGTGGTTGTTCTTCCGGGCGATGGTAAATCCGCTGCCGCAGGCCACCTCAACCCAGGTGTTCAGCGCACCGACCCGGGTGGGCGTGGTCCGGCTAATCGTGTCAGCCAGGCCTAATTGTCCGTCCGAATTATCGCCCCAGGCCCAGAGCGAGCCGTCGTTCTTGATGCCCATTGAATGCGTCTCCCCGCCCACCACCATAGCCCAGTTGGTATTGGTGCCGGTAGTAAATGACCGGCTCTGGCCGTATGATGTGCCGATGATATTGGTGGCGGCGATGCGGAAGTAATAAGTGCTGTTATGCTCCAATCCGGTGATTACCTGGGAGACATTCAGGATACTGGCTCCGTTGCCCAGTGCCTGGGCCGTGGTCGTGGCTCCATAGTTGGCGCTGATGCCCCATTGGAAATATGCCGTGGTAGATAGTTCATTGGGATTAACAGTGCCGTTTAATGTAGTCAGGTTGACGTCAATACCCGTAGCCGGTTCAGTGGTAATAGTCGGCGGCGCCGGGACATTATTGACGGTAATAGTGATTATTTCGTCATCATATAAACCGTAGGGGTCGATTACCCTGAAGGTTACGGTATTATAGACGCCGGCCTGGACATAGTTCGGCGTCCAGGTAAACAGCCCGGTGTTGGCGTTAAGGACCGCGCCGGTCGGCATATTATAGACGTAATAACTCAGGGTGTCATCGGTATCAATATCAGTGCCCGAGATAGTGAATGATAAGAGAACGCCCTCATTCACGGTTTTATTACCCACCGGATTCAGGGTGCAAGGCCGGTTTACGTTACTTACGATGATGGTGATTAACTCCTGACCAAAAAGGCCTGCGGTATCGGTTGCCTTGAAGGTGACATTATAATTGCCGGCCTGAAGGTAATTCGGCGTCCAGGAAAAGGTTCTGGTCGTGGCCGTGAAGACCGCGCCGCTGGGCAGGTTGGTCGCGGTATATGGCATCGCCATCCGGGTCGGTAGCCGAGACGGTGAAGGTTAATAATACAACTTCAGTGGCGTTCTGGCTGCCGGTCGGATTCATATTCGGCGCCCGGTTGGTGTTATTAACCGTAATGGTGATGGCCTCTTCGTCATATAAGGCGCCTGAGTCGGTTGCCTTGAAATTAATATTGGGATAGACGCCGGCCTGGTCATAGGTCGGAGTCCAGTTGAATGCGCCGTTTGAGGTGTTGAGTGTCGCGCCGGTGGGCAGTCCGGTGGCTGAATAGGTCAGGGTATCGCCGCCGGCGTCAGTGGCTGAGGCCGTGAAATTCAGCAACGAGCCCTCGCTGCCGGTCTTGTTGCCGATGGCGGCCAGGACCGGCGCTACATTAACATTGGTGACTGAAATAGTGATAGTTTCTTCGGCATATAACCCGCCGGTATCATTGGCCCTGAATTTGACCGTGCTGTAAGTCCCGGCCTGGAGATAAGTCGGCGTCCAGGAGAATACGCCGGTGGCTGAAACCAGACCGGCTCCGCCGGGCAGATTGATTCCGGTATAGGTCACCGCGCCGCCATCCGGGTCGGTGCCTGATACTATGAAGGTTAATAATTCGTTTTCGTTGACGCTTTTATTCCCAACGGCGTTCAGGGTGGGCGCCCGATTGGTGTTATTGGCCGTAATCGTAATCGCCTCGGTAGCATATAATCCGCCGGTATCGGTGACGGTAAAGGCCACACCGGGATAGACGCCGGATTGGGTGTAGTCGGGAGTCCAGGAAAATGCGCCGGTGGTGGCGGTGAAGACCGCGCCGCCGGGCAGGTTGCCGGCCGTGTAGGTAATCGCATCGCTATCCGGGTCTGAGCCGGAAATGGTGAATGATAATAATGATGCCTCGCTGACCGTTTTATTACCAATGGCTGCCAGAGCAGGCGTCCAATTGACATTATTTACGGTGATGGTAATCGGCTCTTCGGCATACAGCCCGCCGATGTCGGTGGTCCGGAATGTGACATTATAACTGCCCGATTGGATATAAGACGGCGTCCAGGCAAATAGACCGCTGGTGCCATTGAGACCGGCGCCGCTCGGCAATCCGGTGGCTGAATAGGTCAGCGTCTCTACATCAGGGTCCGAGCCGGACGCGGTGAAACTCAAGAGAGCATTCTCATTGACGCTTTTATTGCCGATGGCAGTTAAGCTCGGGGTGCGGTTGACGTTATTCACGACAATAGCGATGGCTTCTTCGGTATATAGCCCGCCGGTATCGGTTATCCTGAACCTGACATTGGTATAATTACCTGATTGGATATAAGACGGCGTCCAGGAGAATGTCCGGGTGCCCGCATCAAATGACGAGCCGCCGGGCAGGTTGGTCGCCGTGTAGGTAATCGCATCGCCGTCCTGGTCTACGCCGGATATAGTAAAAGTCAATAATGCCGTTTCCGCAATGGCCTTGTTGCCGATACCGGATAAGGCCGGTGTGCGATTGGTATTATTCACGGTGATATCGCAGGTCTTTTCGTCATACAATGCGCCCGGGTCAGTGGCCCTGAAGGTGAGGCCCGGATAACTGCCGGACTGGGTATAGCCGGGCGTCCAAATGAAGACGCCGGTGGCTGAAATAAAGGCGGCGCCGGCCGGCAGGCCGGTGGCTGAATAGGTCAGGGCATCATTGCCGGCATCACTGCCCGAAACAGCGAAACTCAATAGCGCGCCCTCGCTGGCGGTTTTGTTGGCCATGGCGGCTATAACCGGGGTAACATTTACATCAGTTACCGTAATAATAACGGTTTCCTCGGCCGTGAGATTCCAACTATTCATCGCCATGAATGTGACATTATAACTGCCGTTCTGGGTGTAGGCCGGCGTCCAGGTAAATGTCCTGGTGGTAGAATTAAAAGATGCGCCGATGGGCAACCCGCTGGCGAAGAAACTCAGAGTTGAGCTTGTGCCGTCGCCGGCATAAATCGTAAAATTGAGTTCCGCGCCTTCCGCAACGGTCTTGGCGCCGATGGGCGTTAAGACCGGCATCCAGAAAGATACGTTGGCGCTGCTGCCGCCTGTAATTCCGTTCTCCTGGCACCCCGCCACCATAGCGGCTAACAGGAAGAATACCAGCCATAACGGATTTATCCAGCCCCTTTTTAATACCCCGCCGCAAACGGCGCCGGTTTTCGCAATACAAAATAACCCAGCCCTTGCGTGCACGGGCTGGTGGGCTGGATTTATGACAAACTCTTTCTTCTTCATAAATTTATTCTCCTCATATTAGGGTGTCTAATAAGTGTCATTGCGAGCGTAAGCGTAGCAATCTCCATTAATCTTTGAAATCCCATACGATTAGTTGTTGGTAATATACCCTTGATATTAGAAAAATCGAGTAAAAAGCGATATTTTCTTGGCATCAAAATCGTTTCTGCTATATTACTAAACATGTTAAAGTTACCTATCTGCATTTTAATATGCCTGCGAGACATAAGCAATGATGAGCATATTGACAGCAAATCCGACGGCAAATCTTCCGGGCGTCAGCGAAATCTCCATGATGCCGATAATCAGCCAGGTAACAAAATCAGCCATTATCACGCCTTTAAAAATATAGTAAGCAATATGATGCGATTCTAACAGCGGGAAAAGCACGCTATACAAAAGTATCCGGCCCAGGATGACGGCCAGGAACCCGGCGTTGATTATCCGCCTGGACACCGCTGCCTCAAGGATAAAATCATCACCCTTTTCCTTTACCACCTGCAGTATCCTCGCCTTCACCGGGTTATCAGGCACAGGAGAACCGGCTGCGCCGGGCCAGACATCATTACTGTCTGCCACCAATTTCAGGCAATCCGGACAGAGCGCGCGGTTATGAATCTGCTTGAGATGCCACGGCACAAATGAACACAGGCAGGTATCGCAGAGTTTTTTGGAAAATCCTGACATTTGTCTGACTAATCTCTACGGAATTCTAATAAAACGTTGTTCTTGAAGCCGCAATACCGGCAGCTAAATTTGTCGACTTCCATATGCTGGACGTGCAGGGTGTTCTGGGTGGAATACCTTGGGTCCCGCACAACAAACTCATGATCAAATGTCCGGCCTAATTTACTGCATTGGCCGCATTTCTCCTGATAATTGACAATGAACATATTTGACAGGGTTCCTTTTTTAGAAGATAACACGACGCACCCCTGCTCAGCGGTGATTGATATCTTCTGGCCGGCCACAGTTCTCTGGGCATCCGGCTCAAACGCCGCTGGCTGGAATGACTGAATTGGGTCCTGGTTCACCGGCGCTTTTGGTTTTTCTATCTCGTGCTTGGCGGTAATGTATAATGCCACAAAAATCACCACTCCGATTAAAATAGATGCCCCACCCACTATCGGGTAGAGAATCGGGGAACGTTTTTTGCCTTTCGGCGCCGGTGATGCCCGGGAGAGTTCGGCTATCTCGGCCGGACTGACCACAGGTTTGGGAGCAACCATTGGTTGAACAGGCAGTGGCGCGGGCATATTTCCTTAGGCACCGGAGTTCCGCAATACAGGCACTGCGTCCGGTTGGCCGGGACCTCGCGCCCGCAGGATTTACACGCCACCGGAGGCATAAGCGGCTTAGAACAATAGGTGCATAACAGATTCTTTTCAGATGTCAGTTTCCCGCAGGACGGACATTGTATCGGCATACACTCCCCCTATTTCAATACCTTGCTGAATTCCGTGAAGCGATTACCTCTTTTATGGTCTTGAAAAGTTTACTCAGCTGGTATGGCTTGGGAACAAAAGGCAGATTGCGCTTTTGTATCTCATCGCTGTATTCGGACTTGTCAGGAAATCCACTGCTCAGGATGATAGGCAATCCCGGTTTCTGCTTTAAGAATTCATCCGCCAGCTCAATCCCGTTGGCGTCAGGCAAAAGGATGTCGCTCAGGACGAGGTGAAATCCGCCTTTTTCCCCGGCAAATATCTCACGCGCCTCTTTCCCGGTTGAAGCCAGGGATACGTTATAACCGATTTTAGTAAGCGCCCGGGACACCATCTCCTTGATTGCCGTATTATCCTCAACCAAGAGAATCCGCTCCCCATTTCCCTTGATGTCGTCGAGAACTATTGTCTTGGTATCCTGCTTGGGCTCGGCCTTTTCGCCGGAGGCCGGCAGGTAAATCCGGAAAACCGCGCCCTGGCCCGGCTCGCTAAAGACGTTTATCCAGCCATCGTGTTTTTTGACGATTCCATAAACCACCGACAGCCCCAGGCCGGTACCTTTGCTCTCCTTCTTGGTGGTGAAGAACGGCTCGAAGACGCGCGCGACCGTATCCTTGTCCATTCCGATGCCGGTATCGGCAATTGACAAACAAACAAAGCTGCCGCAACGGGACTCCGGATTTAGTCTGTGATATTCTTCGTCTATGATTATGTTCTCGGTCTTGATAGTTATCTTGCCGCTCTTGGGCATGGCATCGCGCGCATTCAGAAGCAGGTTCATAATAACCTGTTCAATATTGCCCTGGTCTGCCTTGATGGTGGCCAATTGCGGCGCCAAGTCCGTCTGAATTGTAATGTCCTCGCCGATTAACCGGTCCAGCATTTTGAGCATATTCCGGACCGTATCATTGAGGTCGATAACCCGCGTCTCCATGATATGCCGCCGGCTGAAAATCAGAAGTTGTTTAGTCAGGATGGTGCCGCGGTCAACTGCGCCGATGGCGCTTTTGAGGCATTCGTAACTTTGCGACTCTTTGTCGGTATCCATCAGGGCCATCTCGTTAAACCCCCTGACGGCGCAGAGGATATTGTTAAAATCGTGCGAAATCCCGCCGGCCAACTGGCCCAACGTGGCGAGTTTCTCGGAACGGATAAGCTGTTCCTGCGCCTCATTCAGTTCTTTGGTCCGTTCAACAACCCTTTGCTCCAGCTCCTCGCCTTTCCGGGATAATTCCTGGTGTGATATCCGCAAAGGACGGAATGCCAGAAAGTAAAAGACCGGGAAAAGGATAATAGTTAGCGCCAGCGCGTCTATAAGACCTTCAATCTCAGGCGCCAAAAATGAATTGAGCTGATAGAGCGCATACATTATCGCCCCTTCTATGATAAACACCAGGACCAACGTAATCAGAAACAGCAGAACCGGCCGGTCGTACAGTTTTGAGATGAATGATTTCATAATAACACCCTGTTGACTGCAGTATATAATACATTATCACACGGTCAAGAAAGAAGGATAAATTATGCGATTTACCACTCTGTGTTATGCGCGGGCATCAATGACCTTCCGGGTGGGTTTGAGGACGCTGCTTATGGCGTCACCGTGCATCTGGCCGTCTGGCCGAAACTGCCGGTGCGCATCTTCTTATCAAACCACTGCGCCTTATATTCTACACTGGTCGCTTCTGTTAGGCCCAGACCTGCCTGTGTCCCGACAGGCACCAAGTCAGACAAGTTGTGCGTATAAGGGCTGTTGGTGTCGTCAGCCAGAAATTGCCAAGGCCTTGTCTCTATTCTGAACCAGAGTTTAACACCGGCAATATCTTTGGGTTTGTGATTCTCCTTCTCATTTGCCGGATTAATTCCGAAATGAACCACCACCTGACTGCGACCTGACCAATCCAGGATTAAAAGAGGCGGGGCAAGGTTGCCCACATATTCCGGCGCAGTCGGGGTCAAATGTGTATCCAGTGGCTTCATACCCATTCCGGCGCGGTGGGCATCGGTTACTCCGGGATAAACCGTACTGCGCTGGGCCAGATTCCGGGCCAGCGATTCGGCTGTCTTGCGGGTGCTATCTTTTTTCCCTTTTGCCCCACGGGCCGCGGCCTGTGCCGTCTGATGCGCCTGATAGTCCGTTTTCCAGGCGTTAGCAACGGCAATCATATTGTCCTTATCCGTAGCCGATAATCCTAATTCCGCATAATGAGCCGTTATATATTTAGTGAATCCGCCCAACCAGCCATTGAATTCAGCATCCTTGAATGGTATATAATCTCTTCCCATATTTTATTCTCCTATTCTTTGGAGCGCACATTATTGACGTGCTAAAATCCCCCTTAATCCCCCTTTTGCAAAGGGGGAAATAGGGGGATTAGAACCAACGGTATAATACGTCAATATAGCCGTTAAAGTGTGTAGTTATGCACAGTATCTTCACTACCAGCTTCAGTATCTTTTATACTGCCTTCCTTATCTTTTATACGGACATCCGTATATTAAATACCGCCTTCCGTATAGATTATACTGCCATCCGTATCTTTTACAAGGATTTCCGTATATTTTATACTGCTATCCGTATGTTTAATACTGACATCCGTATTCTTTATACGGACATCCGTATTTCTTATACGGACATGAATATCCGCCTTGCACTGATGCCATAATGATTCTGTATGCAATCTACCGAACTGAAAAACATCGCTAACATTCCCCGCCCTTTAGAGCCAGTTGGAGTGCAACGACTTACTGGCTCTTATCCCGATGACCCCGAACACCGCAGTGACCGCGACAGCGAACTTACTTCGGGGGACATCGGGACACGAACCCGTAGTTTACACTGAGCAGAGCGAATGTGTCCCTCTCTGTGAACCGTTCATTGCCCCCTGCCACAGGCTGGCCTCCCCCAAATTACCACTATAAATTACCCTTAGCAAGATTATGTTTTGCGCAAAGCACTTGAAGATTCTCTAAAACCGTTTCCCCACCTTTAGACCACGCTTTAATATGGTCAAAATGTATGTTTTCGCCCGTAACGGTAATACCACACAATCTACATTTATTCCCGTCTCGCATCAATACCTGAACCTTTAACCTCTCGCTAACATCCCTTTTGGTTTTATGCGTTATAATGGATTCCTTTTTAGTAGCAATATCCTCATTCTCTATAATAGGATATTTCTTAACTTGTGGAATTTCGTCTTTATTTATATATTCTATAAACTTCTCAAGCGCCTTTCGCCATGTTCCGAATCTATACTCATATGCACCTGCATTATATTGCGATATGGGTTTTTGCATCTCGACAGATTTCGGCTGTCGCCCCAGTTTAATCCAGACCTCTTCTAAATTCTTAAAATATGCTTCCTCTGTAAAGTGAAAATCGTTAGTTTCCTTTAATCCTGCTTTACTTACTACTTTAAACCAAGAGCCAAATTTGCGACATAAAGTACTACTATGATAATTACCATGCGTGTTGTATTCGACTGTCGTAACAGAATTCTTTCCTAATTGAGAAGCAACTCTTTTCAGGTCTTTAAGCAACTCTTCTTCTGACGTATTTCTATGATACGGCTCTAATTCAAATTTCGGCATGGAATTTCCCTTTCCTTCGTGTTCTCTGTGTCCTTTGTGCCTTTGTGGCAAATATTTTATTACTTCACCACCATGAATCGTGTCATAATAACCGCATCTACCGGTTGCGCTGGCTGCTGACTGCCCGGCCAGGCTGTTGATTACCGATAGACATCTTTACGATGTTTTACCCGATAGATTCTGACTATTTTTCCCTTATCCAGTATTTCGTAAATAACCCGATAGGTTCCCACCCTGATGCGCCAATCATTTTGAGAGCCAACTATTTTCCTGCAGCCGGCCGGACGCGGGTTTTGTCTTAACGTCTGAATATGGTCAATAATTTGCTTGAATAGGTCGGCAGATAAATGCTTAAGGTCTCGTTCAGCCCCTTTTTCTACGCGTATCTGATACATCAATGTATTTCCTTAAGGAAATCATCAAGCCGTCTGAACTCCGGCTTATTCTTGCGGATTCGTTTCAACTCGGCTAAATCGTCAATATCCTCAAGCCGTTCCAGAAGTTCGCGGTATTCCCTGATGCCGAGAATAACAGCGGTCGGTCTGCCATTTCTTATTATAAATTCCGGCTCTTTTATAGAATTTTTGTAATGCGTCATAAACTTCCTTTCGTGATTATATATACTTAATATCCTTTATCCTGTCAAGGAAAAAACACCCCCCTACCCCTTAACCATGACCCCTGCACTTCGTTACGGGATAAGGGCCAGTAAGTCGCTATGCTCCTAACTGGCTCTAAACCGCGTCAGTATAGCCGCCTCTTATGTATATTTTGCGAACTCGTCGCGTTCTATCTCGGCATCCGTAAGAATCTTATGAGTTAAACCGGGGCCGATTATCTCGCCAGAATGAATAGGAATAACGGTGGCCCGACCGTCCGGGTGTCTCAAATAGATATGACTGCCTCGCTGGCGAATTGTTCTAAACCCTAATTTCCGTAAGACAGACACTATCTCCTTACCAGTCAGGCGGGGTAATCGTGTCATACTTTGATTCTCTGGACGCCTATTAATTCCACCTGTGATAAGGCGGAATTACCTTCCGATTCCAGACATAAAAGAATGGCTTCTTTGATGCGATGTATCACCTGGTCAATGCTCTTGCCCTGGGTGTGGCAACCTCTAAGTTGAGGGACCGAAGCCACATATAAACCCTCAGAATCCTTCTCAAGAACAACTGTAAATTCGTTATGCTTTTTCATAGCAGGATTATAACCAATACTTCTTATCCTGTCAAGTAAAATATTACTTCGTAACCATGAACCGGGTTAATATCGTCGCTTCCACCGGTTGGATCACCTGCTGACTGCCTGGCCTTGGCGTAGGAATAACCTGCAGCACGGCATCCTTAGATTCGCTTCGCTCACTACAAGGAACAGCGTGCTTTTTGTCGATAAGCGCCAGTCCAATCTGACAGTTCGCTTGCGCGGTCTCTGCGGAGTTCTGCTGGCCTGGAACCAGGGTGCAACTGGTGACCAGTCCGATTTTATCGTTACACACCCCTGAATCACCTCCGACACACCCCTGCACCCCTCTTATTAGAGGGGATAGAGGGGGATTGGCCAAGACCGCGTCACCGGGCTTGATGGCCCGGGCATTGGGTGTGGTTATCCTGAACCGTACCACCTTCCGCGTTGATTGTTTCTCTTTCTGGATATATGCCTTGCGTCCGATAAAGAACGGTTTGTGTCGTTTGATAAACGCACCGTAGCCCGCCTCGGTGGGCATGACCCGGTTGTCGCCTTTCAGCTCGTGCCCGTAGAGCGGCAGACCGGCCTCGGTGCGCAACGAGTCGCGTGCGGCCAGGCCGCATGGTTTCAGCCCGAATTCACTGCCGGTCTCGAGCAGGAGATTCCAGAAACGAGGCGCATTGGCACTGGCCACGAATATCTCATAAGCGATGTCCTCGCCGGTATAGCCGGTCCGGGCTATCAATGCCTTGATACCGCCTAAGTCCAGTTCGACAAAGAATGTCTTTTTCAGGCATCTGAGTTTTTTGGCGTCTTCCTTATTCTTGGTGAGCTTGAGCAGTATCTTGATGCCGGCCGGTCCCTGGAGCGCCACATTGACCCAGTCGTTTTCCACGGCCCGGTCAACTATCTTAACACTGGATTCCAATCCGCGATTCGGGTTGTCCCGGTCAATAATCACCTCTCCTGCATTAACAGCATTGAGCCACTGCTCAATCTTTTCCTTGTTGGAGGCATTGACCACCATCAGATATTTCTGCTCTTCAAGGCGATAGAGCAGGATGTCATCCAGCGGACTGCCGTCCGCATCAAGGACGTAGGAGTAATGCGACTGGCCTATCTGGAGTTTGGGCACATAGTTGCTGGTGACCATATCCAGGAAACGGGTGGCATAAGCGCCGGAGATTTCCAGTTTGCCCATATGCGAGACATCAAACAGCCCGGCCGTAGTTCTTACGGCTTGGTGCTCCTCGCTAGCCCGGGTATACCAGAGCGGCATAGACCATCCGGCAAACGGGACCAGGAACTGGGCCTTGGTCAGTTTGAGGTGCTCTTCGTATAAAGAGGTTCGGCGCGGCTCGCCGGTAAAGGGTTTCAATATAAATTCGGACTTCGGAGTGCTGAGTGTGGAATGTGATAACTGTTTTCCGCATTCCGCATTCCGCAATCCGCATTTCACAATTCGTATCACCACCGGGCCTTCGACCTTGGCATAGATGTCATCCGCCTGCCAGGTGATATAGCCGTCTGAGAGCCCGTTAAAATACCTGAATATGGTATCCAATTTCGCCTTGGGCGGGACAATCAGGAATGTGTCCGATTGGACCATCTTGAGGGTAACTGCAATAATGCCATTCCCGGCCTTGAGCGTGGTCTGGATTGACTGCCCCGGCTTCAGCAGATAAATATTCTCTGAGACCAGCGATTGCAGGAAAGCGCTGGCTCGTTCGCCGACGACTTCGATGGCATTACCCTTTTGTGAGGAACTCCTGGCTTTGCACTTCATGAGTTTATCCACTTCAGCCCGGGCTTTTTCCATTACCTCAAGGCCAATCTTACCGCGGACTATCTCACCGGAATGACTCATGACAGTAAAGGTCTTGATATTGCTCAGGATATAGTGGACCAGATTGGCAATCTTCTTCATCTCCGGCGCGCCCATGCCTAATTGTGACAGGACAGTCGTGCCGAAGCGCAGGCCGCGTGGCCGGGCGCCGGTCTCGTCGCCGGGCAAGGCGTTCTTGTTGCAGGTAATCCCGCA
>ERZ1292625.2416-Hain-H41-01um-R1-2416-length-17390-cov-8_pt1 | contig 17390 bp, 15 predicted proteins | sample MGYA00564400_ERZ1292625 | MGnify/ENA primary metagenome ERZ1292625 (study PRJEB36523, sample SAMEA6512639) | groundwater metagenome | collected 2019-01-08 | study: AquaDiva: Metagenomics assemblies of 32 groundwater samples
AAAAGATCAAAAAATTACTTGCTTCTTCGGCGGGGTCCATAGACGGCTTGGCCTATACGTTTGCCTTCCCCTGCAAACGTATAGGCCAAACGTCATGTCTGAGCTTTTTCGGTAGGGGTAGAATATTAAAAATAGAAAACAAAAAAGAAAAAGAGCTAGGATTTTGTCCCAGCTCTTTTTGAACTTACATACAATTTCTAAAATCAATTACCCAATAAGTTTAAGAGCTAATTGGTTCACTTGATTCGCTTGAGCCAAAGTCGCAGTACCAGCTTGCAACAAGATGTTGTTTCGAGTCATCTCTGAAGAAGCTTGAGCTACGTCAGTGTCACGAATCCGGCTGTTTGCAGCGCTCATATTTTCTTGAGCCACACCCAAGTTGTCTACAGTCGCAGTTAATCTGTTTTGTAGAGCACCAAGATTTGCGCGGTATCCGTTGGTTAAGTTTTGAGCGGCATCAAGATTAGTTAATCCATTTTGCGCGCCTTCTTTGGTTGTGTAATCCAAATCAGTCAATCCCAAAGCATCTAATGTTGCAACGTTTTCAGAAGCATTGAATGAAATTCGATCTTCTTCAGCGTTGTTAAAGATACCAACTTGGAAGTCAAAAACTGGAGTTGATCCATCCAGAAGTTTTGTATCTCCCCAAGTAGTAACTTGAGCGATCCTTTGAGCCTCAGCTTTAAGCTGTCCAACCTCTTTGTTCAAGAAGCCACGTTCAACATCACCAACAGTGTCAGATGCTGCTTGGATGCCTAACTCACGCAAACGGACTACGATATTACCGATTTCATTCAAGCCGCCTTCAGCAGTTTGAACCATCGAGATACCATCGTTCGCATTTCGTTGAGCTTGAGCGCCTGATCGGATTGAAGCTTTCAATCTTTCAGAGATCGCTAGCCCAGCAGCGTCGTCAGCTGAGATGTTGATTCGGTTACCCGAAGATAATTGTGCCATTGATTTGCCAATGGCTCTTTGACTGCCAACCAAGTTTCTTTGTGCATTGATTGCAGATATATTTGTCGTTACACGCATTCCCATTAGTATTTCCTCCGTTAATAATTTTTATTCATTTCAATTCCTCCTTGTGTGATCTTGTTGATCTCCCCATCATTAGGGCGGCCTCCGAGCCTAGTTATTGTTTTGAGCCTCAACTCTTGTTACAGAGTTTTAGAACATTCTATTGTTCAGTTATCTCTCATCCGTGAAGGCCCCCCTTTCTTTCTTCAGGAGAGTGTGACCAACACTCTCCGGTTCTTCCTGAATCCGTATTAATCGTGACAAAGTGAAGTTCGGGACCTGCGACGAATTCTTGACACTGCTTCAGGCCAGTTTAGATCTGCGTTACAAAAGTTTATTCGTTAGTCTGATCTAGAGAGGATTTTCAGCTGGGAAAATGTCGCCACTTCCGTCTCGTCCTAGGCAAAAAGTTCCCTTCACCATAGGAAGAAAGTCGATAAAATAAAATTGTCGTCAAAATATTTAGTCGATTTCGTGGAATCGGCAAAAAGCAATTCGCCCAGATAATTCAAATGAACGTGTTTGTTCTTTCAGGCGGTGATGCGAAGTCTCATAACCCAAGGTGCATTGCTCGTCCCTATGATTAAAATGAGTGCATTCATCGCAAGACCAACGATGATCATAAGCGATATAGTCAGCGGCGCTGACGGAGTCTCTTTTTATAGAAGCATTTATTCGACGTGGAGTGGTTTTCTTGACATTATTCATTGAGGACTCACCTTTACTCTAAGGAGCGCCAATGAGCAATGACATCGAAAAAATGACCCGAAAAAGTCAGGAAGCCATGCAAGTTGCGGCAAAAAGTGCAGAGGACCGACGTAACCCATCTGTAGAGCCTGAACATCTTCTTTTGGCCTTGGTTCAACAATCGGAAGGCTTAGTTCCTCGAGCCATCGAAAAGGCCAAAGTGCCGGTAAAAGCTATCCTTGATGAATTTTCAAACAAAATAAGTCGTTTTTCTGAAGTGAGTGGGGCTCCTTCAAAAGTGATGGCCAGCCCGCGTTTGCAAAAACTCTTTCAAGTGGCGGAAACAGAATGTCGCTCGTTAGGCGACTCATATATATCGACGGAACACTTTCTGATCGCTGCGCTTAAAATGGGCGATTCTGACCTTAACAGTGTATTTAAAAAAACGGGTCTTAAATTAGATGTGGTTTTGAAAGTTGTCAGTGAAATGCGCGGTTCGCATAAAGTCACGGATGAAGATCCAGAAAATAAATTTGAAGTTTTACTAAAATACGCACGGGATTTGACTGCGCTTGCGGCCGAGGGAAAATTGGATCCGGTCGTTGGTCGTGACGAGGAAATTCGACGAGTTGTACAGGTCTTAAGCCGTCGAACAAAAAACAATCCTGTTTTGATCGGTGAACCTGGTGTTGGTAAAACGGCCATCGCCGAAGGCCTTGCCCTAAGAATCATAAAACACGATATTCCGGAAAATTTGATTGGAAAAAAATTGATGTCCTTAGACATGGGTGCCTTGATCGCCGGCGCTAAATATCGTGGAGAATTTGAAGATCGTTTAAAAGCTGTCATTAAGGAAGTCACTTCCAGCGAAGGAGAAATTATCCTTTTCATCGACGAAATTCATACCCTCGTTGGAGCAGGCAAAGCGGAAGGAGCCATGGACGCCGGTCAATTATTGAAACCAGCCTTATCCCGCGGTGAACTTCGATGCATTGGAGCAACGACTCTGGATGAATACCGAAAGTACATTGAAAAAGACGCGGCTCTGGAACGCCGTTTTCAAACAGTTCTTGTTGATGAACCTAATGTCGAGGACGCCATCACGATCCTGCGAGGACTCAAAGAAAAATATGAAATTCATCACGGAGTTAGAATTACTGATTCCGCGCTGGTGTCTGCAGTGAAACTTTCTCATCGTTATATCACTTCACGTTTTTTACCTGACAAGGCTATTGATTTAATCGACGAAGCGGCCAGCCGGATGAGTATTGAAATTCGCAGCGTCCCTGAAGAAATTGATGAGATTGAAAGAAAGCTGATGCAACTTCGCATCGAAAAAGAAGCTCTTAAAAAAGAAAAAGAAGAATCAGCCAAAGATCGTTTAAAAATAATTGAAGACGAACTGAAGCAATTGAATGCACAAAATCAACAGTTGCGCGAGCAATGGGAATTTGAAAAAGGCGGAATTGTACAGATCAAAAAAGTAATAGAGGACATCGAGTCCACGCGATACGAAATTGAAAAAGCAGAACGTTCCGGAGACTTAGGAAAAGCGGCTGAATTAAAATACGGCACTTTGCCTGAGCTCGAGAAAAAACTAAAATCCTTTGAAGAAAAATCAAAGACTCAAGTTCAAACAAAAACAGAAAAAAAACTTTTAAAAGAGGAAGTCGGTCCTGAAGATATTGCGGAAGTGGTCGCCAAGTGGACGGGTGTGCCGATTTCTAAGATGTTGGAAAGTGAATCGCAAAAATTATTACACATGGAAAAATCCATGGGAAAACGTGTGGTGGGTCAAGATCAGGCCTTGCAAGTGGTCGCGGATGCAGTTCGCCGAGCTCGGGCTGAAATTTCAGATCCCCATCGTCCCATTGGCAGTTTTCTTTTCTTAGGGCCAACCGGCGTTGGTAAAACAGAAACGGTTAAAGCCCTTGCAGAATTTTTGTTTGATGATGAGCAAGCCATTGTTCGAGTGGATATGAGTGAATATATGGAAAAACACTCGGTTTCTCGCCTTGTCGGAGCCCCTCCAGGATATGTTGGCTATGAGGAGGGCGGACAAATCACCGAGGCCATTCGTCGAAAACCCTACAGCGTGGTTTTGCTGGATGAAATTGAAAAAGCCCATCCCGATGTTTTTAATATTCTGTTACAGGTTTTAGATGAAGGGCGGTTGACTGATGGCCAAGGCCGCACTGTCGATTTTAAAAATACAGTTTTAATCATGACTTCAAATATGGGATCCGCGGCGATGATTGATCCCAACTTGTCTGAAAAACAAAAGTATGAGGCTGTTTATGAAGCCTTAAAAAAACACTTTCGTCCCGAATTCTTAAATCGCATTGATGAAACCGTGATGTTTAAATCCTTAGGTGAGCAACAAATTCGCGATATTGTGCAAGTTCAGTTGCAAATCGTAATTGAACGTTTAAAAGCTAAAAAAATTCAAATGGAATTCTCGGAGGCCGTGTACAAAGCATTGGCCGTAAAAGGTTATGATCCTATTTATGGAGCTCGTCCCTTGAAGCGTGTGATCCAAGTGGATTTACTCAATCCACTTTCCAAAGAAATGATTTCGGGAAATTTCAAAGCAGGAGATTCGATTAAAGTCGATGTGGTTAAAAATCAAATTTTATTCACCAAGAAATAAGCCCCCTTCATTCAAAGTTATTACGGGGAATTATGCCTAGATTACTAGGCTAATTGGGGCCCATTACAGGCTAGCTCAAGATTTTTTTCCTTTAACTAACTTATATCGCTTCTCTTTAAAAAAAATCAGAATAGAGAGTCTAGGATTAATTGGCTTCGTCTTTGCAATTGATGAATTGTAACGGAGTTGAAATTTTTCGAGGAGGGGTTGTGAAAGAATTAAAAGCAGTCGTGTTTTTCACTTTATTTTCAGTAGCGGCAATGACATCAGGATACTGGATGTGGTTAGTTTTAGTGCTGTTTCCTATGATGGTCTTTTTAGTCGCTCCGGTCCTTGTCCTAATTAATATAACATATTCTTATTTTTCGTCTCGACCAGCAACGAAACAAAGAAAAGTTCGTCGGCTCGTGGTTTCTGATCGATTGTCAGAAAAAATGGACGAAATGGAACTTACTTTTTTGCCCGTTAACTTTTAAATTTAAAAAAATCAATGGCCCCCGATTTAAAACCCATTGACCCTGCTGCGGATATGAATATATCCGCAGCTTCCTTTTGAACTCCATAAATTCTATAAAACTTCTTCTTTTTTTAGTTAGGCTACATTAAACTCTTTTTCTGGATATGCGAAGAGGAGATGAAATGAAGTTTTATACAATGCTTTTTTGTGCTGTTGTTTTATTTTTGACACCAAGATCGTTTGGGCAAAAAAAAGGAAGTTTCTCATCTTCCGGAAACGCCAGCAAACTCACTTATGACTTGAGTGCATCGTTTGGGACTTATAATGAACGTTCTTACAATGAAATCACCTTGGGACTAAATTGGTTTTTAGCTGATTGGTTTAACTGGAGAAATTCGGCTTTTTCTCGATTTGGAACTAACATCGATACAGTAAACGGTCTTGACTCTGCCGCACGTTTTCAAGGGAGCTTGGAAACAGATGGTGGCGGATTTGGTATTCATGGCTTCATTGGCCCCGGTGTTCGTCTTGCTACTCAAAACTACAACGCCGCTTTTGGTGAAGCAGGTTTAATCTTTAAACTTGGTGGTATTAAAATTGGTGGAGGGATAAAAAGTTTATATTATTTCTCGGACCGGAAAGACAGCCTGGGCTTAACTTTGCCCAAAAATGACAATCAAGTTTTTATCATTTTATCGGGTTCTGGAAGTCTGTGAAAATCGGGCTCCGAGCTTCACGTCAGAGCCTTTGTGACTTGTTTTTTGACGAAAGTTGCTGATAAGTTTAGTCGGAATCGTCGATACTTTAGCCAAATGTCATTTTTTTAACAAAAAATTATTTAAGAAATCCAAAGTTGAATCAACTTCTTAGCTTGTCTCATTATGGAATGGTTTAAAAATTGAGAAGTAAACTCAAGAACTTGTTAACTTAATTCGCACCAAAAATTTTTGTTTAGCCTGGCAAAATCCGGTCCGAAGGTCAAGTTGTGAGCTTTTTAAGGAGGCAAATCATGAATACAAATTTAAAATACATACTCAAAGCCAGTCTGGTCATTTCATTTTCTGGACTCTTGATGGGGAACAAGTCCTGCCAAAAAACACCTCCACCTGAACCTCGCGAACTTAAAAAAATTGTCGACATTGGTCAGATTTCTTCTCAGCCAGTAACTCTTCCCAACGGCAATGTTTTTGACTTTCAGTTTGTCGTGAATCAACAAATTTATAATGTTCTTTATGAAAGTAAGGCTTTTGCTTTTCGTTATGCATCGCCGGTTGTGGGTTTGACTATGGCCAACGATGGTTCAGTGATCGGCCGATTAAATATGAGTAAGACCAGCCGAGATTTTTTCGAAAAAACCATGAACAAATCGGCAACTGAAATGGTGGTACCTTCAAAAATAGCTTATTGTTTAATGAATAAACCTCAAGCTAGGCTATCGGGTGCCGTAACTTCTTTTGAACTTCTGGGTGGAGGAGGATTGCATCTCGGTTTTACTCCGACGGGTGCATCCAATGCAGCTGGAGTTGGCGCTTCTTTCGATGTGAAAGTTTATCAGCTCGAAGTTATTTTGAACGCACTTTCGCCAATTAAAAAATCAGTTTTAGCATCAGTGTCTCAGCGCAATAACAAGACAGACACTGCAGGTTCTTTTAATATAATGATTGGACCATTTTCTGCGGGACCAAGCTACTATTACAATACTCCTATGGCCAAAGTGACTCGTGCAACCCTCGAGGGTGCGGTGAATTCACTTAAAAATGAATTGAAAAAAGAGGAATGGTTCACTCGTGTTTTAGATTATGAAGAAGGCGAAGCTCAAGGTGGCCTTGTGGCTTTAATCGGTGGCACAAATGTGGGTATGCAAATTGGAGATCAGCTGGCGATTTATAATGAAATTACCTACTGGCAGGATGAACCCTGTAATTCTGAGATCACTCACGAAGGCGGAGCTTTAGGCCAACCCGTAGCGATTGTGCAAATTACCGATGTCTCTCCAGAGATCTCATCAGGCCATGTGACTCAGACCTTGCAGGATTTTAACCCAGCTTTTATCCCGGGAGCCAAAGTTAAGGTTCACAAATTGAAATCCAATGATGCTCCTGGAATATCTGGAGCTAAAAAGTAGAAGCGGCTGGACACGGAGCGCCTTTCCAAGGTATCTCCTGTCCATGTTTTCGGGGCTAGTTGAATCTTTACAAAAAATTGAAAAAATAAGCTTAGGGCAAGAATCCTTAAGTTTGTTTATTTCTCGTCCACCCGAGTTTACAGATCTTAAAATTGGCGACAGCATTGCTGTGGATGGGATCTGCCTTACGCTCGAGGAAATGACCTCGTCCCATATGAAATTCACTTTAGGGGCCGAAACTTTGAAAATTTTGTCGGGGTCTTTGGATTTGGATCTTTCCCGTATTGAAAAAAAATTATCACAAAAGCCTGTGAATCTTGAACGCTCTTTAAAATGGGGTGATCGAATTCATGGTCATCTTGTTTCTGGACATATTGAAGCCCTGGGTACGGTGATTAAAGCCCAAGCTGCCGGAGACTCCTGGATCATTGAAATAAAATGCCCCCAAGTGCTGGGCGCTTTTATTGTCAATAAGGGCAGCATTGCTTTGCAGGGCGTGAGTTTAACGGTGAACAGTTTTGAAAACTCCGTTTTGCAAGTCTGTTTAATACCTGAAACTTTAAAAAAAACCAATTTGGGTTTTTTCAAAGTTTCAGATCAGGTTCATATAGAAACTGACCTGAGTTTAAAATCACTTCTTAAGACTTTAGAAAATCAAGATTTAATAAAAAAAATATCTGAACAAATTCAGCTCAATTGCAAGGGGCTATTGTGAAAACACAGCTTAATTCCATTCCTGAACTGATCGAAGAATTGAAACAGGGTCGGATGGTGATTTTAGTCGATGACGAAAATCGTGAAAACGAAGGGGATTTGGTTCTTCCTGCGGATCATGTCACTCCTTTAGCGATCAACTTCATGGCGACTCAGGCTCGAGGTTTAATTTGCCTATCCTTAACCTCAGATCAGATCGAGCGCTTGAGCCTTCCCCAAATGGTTCGTGAAGATATGAATTATTCCCCCAATAAAACGGCGTTCACGATTAGCATCGAGGCCGCATCAGGGGTTACAACTGGAATTTCCGCAGCGGATCGGGCCCACACCATTCGTGTGGCTTCAAATCCAAACACTTTACCATCGGGCGTCACCAGCCCTGGTCACATTTTTCCGATACGGGCGCAAGCAGGCGGTGTTCTTAAACGCGCCGGACACACCGAAGGAAGTATTGATCTTTGCGCTCTCGCTGGGCTGAATCCCGCCGCAGTGATTTGCGAAGTGATGAACGAGGATGGCAGCATGGCGCGGGTGCCAGAGTTGATGAGTTTTGCTAAAAAACATGGACTCAAAATTGGTTCGATTGTGGACTTGATTAAGCATCGTTTGCAAAATGAAACTTTAATTGAAGAAACTGAAAGCTTGGACTTGCCGGCGCATTTTGGTCAAGACTGGAAACTTCATGTTTTTCGCAGCCAGGTGGATGGTTTCGAACATCTTGTTTTTCAAAAAGGCCAAATCCAATCCGAAAAACCAGTTCTGACACGGGTTCATGTCGAAGATTCCTTGAAGGATGTTTTTCAATTTTTAAAATCGGGTGAGAGCCATTTGTTTCAGGCTCTTCATCATCTAGATAAAGAGTCGGAAGGTGTTTTGATTTTATTAAGAAGGATTTCTCGTGCCCCTATTTCTGCTGATGCCAAAACATTGCAAACATTGAGTGAAGAGCAATGGGCAACAGGTAAGTATATGGATGATCGTGATTACGGAGTAGGAGCGCAAATTCTGCACCACCTGGGAGTCCGGCAAATTCGCTTACTCAGTAATCGTCCTGATCGACGGGTTGGCTTGAAGGCCTTTGGTTTAGAAATTGTCGAGATCGTCCCCTTTGATTTGTTGTATTTTAATGAAGGAGAAAGCCTTGAAACGAAAAAAGGTGAGAGTGGGCGTAGTCACCGCCCGGTTCAATAGCGAAATTACCGAAAAACTCGAAGAAGGAGCTTTGTCTTTTCTTGAGGAAAATGAGGTCGAGATTTTGAGCGTGAAGATTCCTGGCGCTGTCGAGATCCCTTTAGCTTGCCAAGCTTTATTGGATGCCGGTTGCGCGGGCGTAGTGGCTTTAGGATGCGTGATTCGTGGAGAAACTTCACACTATGATTATGTTTGCACTAGCGTTGAACGGGGTGTGACTCAATTGATGTTGGATTACAAAAAACCCATTGGCTTTGGCGTATTGACGACGGAAAACGATGATCAAGCTATGGATCGTGCCGGTGGCAAACACGGCAATAAAGGGGCTGAAGCGGCACAGGTCACTTTGGAAATGATTGGTCTGCTTGAAGATATAAAAAAATTCTCTGCAAAAAAGAAAACCAAATAGATGGTCGATTTTAGTGACTTTCTGCCACAGCCTAAAAATCTGGAATTAAAAAAACGAAGAAAAGAAATATTCATCATTTTTCTTGTTTCTTTTCTTTTTGTTTTTTTGACTTGGTTTGAAATTCGTTTGTTTGCGACCAGTCAGCAACTTCCCTTTATGCACAGCATTTTCTTTTTTGGCCTGGTGAATTTTAATATTGTCTTATTACTGCTGCTGCTCTTTCTGATTTTTCGAAATGTTGTTAAAGTTTTTGTCGAGCGCCGTGGGCGCATTTTTGGCAGCAGTCTTAAAGGAAAACTCATCGCCGCTTTTTTGACTTTCAGCACTGTGCCCACGCTTTTAATGTTCGTTATTTCGGTGTTCTATATCAATTCGAGTTTTGATAAATGGTTTAGTGTTAAAATGGTTGGAGTTCTGAAAAGCTCTTTGGAAGTGCAAAATGCTTATTATTTTAATGCCAAGAAAAAAAATTATCATTTTGCTCATCAGATTGCCTCGGCGATTCAAAAACTGGATTCGCCGACTTTAATTCAAAAAAAAATGCGGGTCTTGCGCCAAGAATTTGCCTTGGACGCAGTCGAATATTATCCCTCTTTATTCGGACGTCGACTTGTTGAAATTTCAAAAGATGAAAATATTGGGGAAGTGCCTGCTGTCTCTTTAGAGTTTTTGCAAAAGGGCATTAAATCGCAAATCGAAACGAGCACCATTTATCAGTACGGTGATGGGAATCTGGTTCGAGTAATTATACCGGTCAAAGAGGGATCTCAAAAAGGAGCCATTGTCGTATCCAGTTTTGTGCCCTTGAGTTTGATTTCGAGAATGAACGACGTTTCAGCAGCCTACGACGAGTTTCGCGATATCAATCCCCTCGAATATCCTTTAAAATCAATTTATCTTATTATTTTATTTTTAATGACCTTAGTTATTTTATTGGCGGCAACTTGGTTCGGCTTTCACTTAGCAAAACAGCTTTCCATTCCTCTTTTTCAATTAGGTCGAGCAACTCAAAGGGTGGCCGGCGGGGATTATGCCCCTCTTGAAATGACTTCAGGGAGCGAAGAAATTTCCGCTTTGATTTCGAGTTTTAATCAAATGACTAAGAATTTGGATCAATCGGAAAAAGAAGTTCGAGCGGCCAATACAAATTTGCATGAAACTTTGAAGTACATTGAAGTTGTATTGAAAAATGTCAGTGCTGGGGTGATTTCAGTCGATAGTCAGGGAAAAATCACGACGATGAACCGACATGCTGGTGAACTTTTGGGAATCGACCCTCAAAAGTACATCGGAAACTCAGTCCGAGAAATTTTGACCTTAGAGTATTTTCGAACTTTTGCTGAACTTTTGAAAACCATGCAACAACACAAAGTGGAAAGTCTTCAAAGAGAATTTAAAGTTGAAATTCGCGGACAAACCATTCCCTTGTTGATGAATCTGTCTCTTTTGAAAGATGACAGTGGACAAGAAATTGGAAAAGTTCTTGTCTTCGATGACATGACCGCCATCGTCAGTGCTCAACGTTCGGCGGCTTGGACCGAAGTGGCGCGAAGAATTGCCCATGAAATTAAAAATCCTCTGACCCCGATTAAACTTTCTGCCGAGAGACTTCATCGTAAATTTGCAGCGCAGATTTCTGATCCCGCTTTTCGTGAGTGCACAACAACGATCATTCAACAGGTCGATGACATGAAAAACTTAGTAAATGAGTTCAGTCAGTTTGCTCGACTGCCACAATCTCGACCGGTAGTAGGCTCTATTCATGAAACCATTCAACAGGCTTTAAGTTTGTATCGGCAAGCCCACAGTCAGGTGAAATTTGATCTGGATTTAGATTTAAGATTACCCGAAATTAAATTTGATCCAGATCAAATAAAACGGGTTTTTTCAAATCTCATCGACAATGCTGTGGCCGCTTGCCTGAGTAAAATAAATGAATCACCTCGAGTTTTGATTAGCTCAAAATATGACGCAGAGCTAAAAACTTTGCGGATTATCGTCGCGGATAACGGTCCCGGAATTCCTGCAAGTGATCGGCAAAGAGTTTTTGAGCCCTATTATAGCACGAAAGAAACGGGAACCGGCTTAGGTCTTGCGATTGTGAAAAGAATCATAGAGGATCATAACGGTTTTATTCGAGTCATGGCGAATGATTCCCATGGCACACGAATGGTGATTGAGCTTCCCGTGATCGAAGCGGAAGCTTGGAAACCCATATAGAGATTTGAATAGAGGACCAAAGCATGACCAAAATTTTAATTATTGATGATGAATCAGCGATTCGCGATGTGATGGCAGCGTCCTTAAGAGATGAAGGTTACCATGCGCAAGTGGCGCACGATGGTGAGTCCGGTTTAGCTCAGCTACGGGAATTCCAGCCACAAATTGTTTTTTTAGATATTTGGATGCCCGGTCACATGGATGGCATTGAGGTTTTAAATCGAGCCCGGCAGGAATTTCCTCAGATTGAATTTGTGATGATTTCTGGACATGGGACGATTGAAACAGCTGTGAAAGCCACCAAGCTTGGAGCCTGGGATTTTATTGAAAAGCCACTGTCGATGGAGAAAATTTTTATTGTCATCAGCAATATATTGTCTTTCCTCCAAGAAAAAAATGAAAAATCAGCTCTTTTAAATAAACTTCGCAAAAGTATTGCGCTGATTGGGGAAACTTCCTCGATCGTGCAAATCAAACAGTTGATATCGCGGGTGGCTCCCACTCAATCATGGGTTTTGATCACTGGTGAAAATGGTTCTGGTAAAGAATTGTGCGCGCAAAATATTCATTACATGAGTCCCAGAGCCAGTCGTCCTTTTGTCGATATTAATTGTGAGGCCATCGCCGAAGATCTTTTAGAAGCTGAACTTTTTGGAATTGAAAAAGGGGCTCTTCCTGGCGTTGATAAAACTCGCAAAGGAAAAATTGAACTTGCGGAAGGTGGAACTCTTTATATCGAGGAAATAACCGAGATGAACGCTCAAGTTCAGCAAAAGCTGCTTCGATTTTTACAAGAGAAAAAATTCACTCGTACTGGTGGCAAAGAATTGATTGAAGCTGATGTCAGAATCATTGCTTCAACTCCAAGAAATGTTGAAAACGCAGTTAAAGAAAATAAATTGCGCGAGGACCTATACCACCGTATGAATGTCAGTCCTTTTCAAGTGCCCAACCTCAAAGAGCGCAAAGAAGACATCCCGACATTAATTTCCTATTTTGGTGATATGTTTTCTCGTGACAGTGGTGAAATTAAGAAAGTTTTTTCGGAAAAAGCGATTCATGATTTGAAGCAATACGGCTGGCCAGGAAACATTCGTGAACTTAAAAATTTCGTCGAGCGAGTTTATATTTTAACTCCTGGTGAATTTGTCGATGTTCATGATTTGCGTTTCGCCGGTCTTGGGGAAGGCCCCGAGAGCAGTTATGATGTGAACGAGATCTCCAGTTTTCGCGATGCCCGTGCTAAGTTTGAAAAAGATTATTTAGTTAAAAAAATTCAGGAAAATAGTGGGAACATTTCGCGAACGGCAGAAATGATTGGCTTGGAAAGAAGCTATTTGCATCGAAAGATCAAAGCCTACGGGATTGATGTTAATTAAATTGGAGCAATAAATAATGAAATGGTCGAAAAGCTTTTTGTACACTTTGAAGGAAGCGCCGGCAGATGCGGAAATCATCAGTCACAAATTAATGATACGTGCTGGCTTCATGAAAAAACTAGCCCCCGGCTTGTACACCTATGGCAACTTGGCTCTCAGGGCCATTCGTAAATTTGAAGCGATTATTCGTGTTGAGCTGAATAAACGAAATTGCGTGGAAATTCTTATGCCGATGGTTCATCCCCGCGAACTTTGGGAAGAAACAAATCGATGGACTGAAATGGGTGCTGGCTTGCTTAAGTTTCAAAATCGCAATGATCATTGGTTTTGTCTTGGTGCCACTCACGAAGAGGCCGTGACCGATTACGTTCGTAATGATTTAAAATCTTATAAAGACCTGCCCAAAAATCTTTATCAAATTCAAACTAAATACCGCGATGAAATTCGTCCCCGATTTGGCCTGATGCGTGGCCGTGAATTTTCAATGAAGGATGCTTACAGTTTTGATAGCGATCAAACCGCTGCACTTAAATCTTATGATTTGATGTACAATGCCTATCGCGCGATTTTTGATCGCCTTGGTTTAAATTATCGTATCGTGAAAGCTGATGCCGGAAATATTGGGGGAAGTCAGACTCACGAGTTTCAGCTCTTGGCCGATGCCGGCGAGGACTCTCTTTTGGTCAGCGATACCACCGAATTTGCCGCTAATATTGAAGTTTGTCCAGCCATCGATGCGGCTCCTCATCTTTCAAGTGAATCTGAAAAACCTTTGGAAAAATTTGCCACTCCGAATCTTAAAACAATTGCGGATTTGGCCAAAGCCACGGGTATAGTTGAAAAAGAATTAGTGAAAATTTTATTTTATAATAGCAACGAAGGTTTAGATCCAAAAGATAAATCATTGAAAGCATTTGCAGTGCTTTTGCGCGGCAGTGATGAAGCCAATCCTGTAAAAATTAAAAATTTATTGGGAATGTCGAATCCTCCAGTGATGTTGAATGATCAAGAGGTTTTAGAAGTTAGTGGTGCAAAACCTGGCTCCTGCGGACCTGTTGGTTTAAAAATTCCGATTTATATGGATACGGGGGTTTCTGGTCTGAAGAATTATATCGTCGGCGCCAACGTCGAAGATTTTCATTTGAAAAATGTCAATCATGACCGGGACTTCAAGCCTGCAAAAATTGTCGATCTGCGCATGGCAAGGGCCGGGGACAAGTGTCCAGAAAGTTCGGGCCGATTGAAAGCTTATCGCGGCATTGAGGTAGGCCATGTTTTTTATCTTGGAAAAAAATATTCAGACAAGATGAAAGCTCATTTCTTGGATCAAAATGGCAAAGCTCAAGCTTTCGAGATGGGTTGTTATGGCATCGGTGTTACTCGCACGGTTCAGGCGGCTATCGAGCAGTCTCATGATGCGGATGGAATTATTTGGCCTAAGGCCATTGCTCCTTATCACGTGCATATTTGTGCGCTTGATCCAAAGGACGCGGCAGTGATGGATTTGGCAAATTCGCTTGAAAAAGAACTGGAATCTGGGGGCTTCGATGTCCTTATCGATGATCGGGACGAGCGTCCCGGAGTCAAATTCAAAGATGCGGATCTGTTGGGAATGCCGGTGCGAATCGTCATTGGGAAAAAGGGCCTTGATGCTCAAGAAATTGAAGTCGTTGAAAGAAAAACCAAGCAGGTGATCAAAGTTAAACCCGATCAGGTTTATGGGATGATCATAAAAATTTTGGAGAAAGATTAATTCCTTGAGTTCGTTCCGTCGCTTATTGAATCACCACCAACCCCATCCTGTCGTGGGCGAACCTTTACTTAAATAATTATTTAAAATTTTCTTGTATCTTTTTTTAGAGGAAACCAATTTATGATGGGGCAACTCAAGTAAATATTTTTCAGCTTGCCAAACATTTCTTTTACTATAACGCCAATTTGTTCTTGTCTCATCAAGATGAGCCACTTGGTAGGCAGTGACTTTGCTTGTGCCGTCGATGTAAGGATCAAAATAACTCCAGGCAAGGTCTTTGATTGAACGAAAAAGAGGTTCGCGTCCAAATAGGCCTGGATCGCGGGATTGGCCAACGGCGCCCCATTTTTTCTTTTGTTGAAAGATATACAAGACGTGATCGAGGCCGTCTTGGCTTTCCAAACTCATCACCAAGGGAGGGTAACCATTATGTTCTAAAATGGCTGCGGCAATAAATGCGGCCTCGTAACAATGGGCTTTTTTTCTTTTAATCGCTTCGACAGCTGAACGAAGTGTGATGCCGGATTCTTCACGATTGTATTCAAATTTTCGCAGATATTGTTGCACTTGTTTCGGTGTTTTGTACTTTTGGGCTAGTCGCTTAAAGAGTTTATCCACTTAAATATTTTTAAATTCCATGAGTCGACTGTCAAGCCGCCGGTTTGGTTTATAGCGGAAGACTTTGGAAGAATTAGAAATTACAACAAGCTATTCCAAAATTGTAATCACTTGGGCTGTTATCCCAGTTCGCTGGGTCGACTCGCATACCACACAGATAAGTTCCTGGTGGGCAAACCTGAGCTCCAATTCCAGGCGCAGAGGTGTTCATCATCCATCCATTGATTATACCCGAACCAAGTGCTGCAGTACCGCAGGCATCAGCATCGACTGTCGTACCTGTTGTAATATTTAAATTCACTTTTGGTCCGTCGACATTCAGAGCAAGGCCAAGCCCGCTTTTTTCTTGGACAACAACTTTAAGATGAAACTCATATTGCTTGAGCGGAGGAGATAAGCCATCGTTGGAAGTTATCCCGTCACTTTTCTTATAAGGTTTAAAGAGCCTGAAGCTGGTTAAGGTGATATACTGATTGTTGTTCGTGTAACTATCTTTTATTGCCTTCAACGAATTGGTCAGTGGATTTGCGCCACTAATTGCAGAGGTAATATCCGTATAATCGCCAATTGTAGCATTGCCTAAGTTGATGCCTGCTAAGCCGGCAAAACTAGCGTCGCATTTGAGGTTGTTTGTCATAGCCAGCGCGAGCTCTTGCTTCAAATCGAGCGATTCCAATTTGCTTTGAAGATGGCTGGTCAAACGGGCGGTCGATATCATGTGGGAAGTCATGGCGCTGATGATAATAAAGCTCACTGCTGCAGCCAGCATGACGCTAATAAGGGAAAAGCCCTTGTTGTTGGAGTTCATAACTTCATTGTATCAATGTATTTATATGGAACAAACGATATTTTCTCTTTGTCTTTTTTTGAGGCGACCGGTTTCGCTCAAGCTGAGTAAAAGAATTATTTTCATAGAATAGGATTCCCCTTCCCAATTGACTAACTTATAGGCATAAACATCGACCTATGTCAGAATCAAAATTACGACCAATTGCGGGTACCCATGCCATCAAAGAGACACTTTTTGTTCGACCACGAACAGTCCGAGTGGGATGGCTCGATCCAAAATGGGAGTCCAGTGCAGACCTTCGCGAAGTTCATAAAACTTTAATTTCTCATAAAATTAAAATCGAATTAAAACCTCCGGCAATGATTGAAAAAATTTGTCGATCCCATCAAGGGGCCGTGCTTTACGCCGATCCTCTGAAGGAACCAGATCTGAGCTTTGTTAAAGAATCTACACCAGCTACAGTGTTGCTCTTAGATGGTCTTGAAGATCCTCATAATCTTGGAGCCATTTTGAGAACCAGTTGGCTTTTGGGAATAAAAGCTATTTTGCTTCCCCAAGAAAGAGCGGTTGGCCTAACAGCAACTGTTCATAAAATTGCTTGTGGGGGAGTGGAACACGTTCCGGTGATTACTTGTAATCAGTTTGCAAAACCAATCGAAGAACTTAAAGAGATGGGTTTTTGGGTTTTTGGTCTGAGTCATCGTGCAAAAGTCAGCTTACACAGTTGGAAAGCGCATGAAAAAGTCGTTTGGTGTATTGGTTCCGAGGAAAAAGGTCTGCGCACAACCACCGAAAGACTTTGTGATGAGCTGGTTCAGATTCCACAACTCAGCGCAGCAGCAAGCTTCAATGCCTCAGTGGCAACGGCAATTGCTCTCTCAGAAACTCATCGTCAGCACTCATTGCTGAATTTGTCTTCCAAATCCCAGTAAAATTTCTTAAATCTCTTTGACTCGGCGGATTCATTTCCAGTACAACGGTCCGGTTAACAAAACATAGTTTTGTCTGTGTATTGTAATGGGCTGGCTTAGCTCAATTGGTAGAGCAGCTGATTTGTAATCAGCAGGTTGCGGGTTCGAGTCCCATAGCCAGCTCCAAGTCCCTTAATTGTTCGGGATGACTTCTCGATGGACAGGTGCCCGAGTGGCTAAAGGGGACGGACTGTAAATCCGTTGGTTCACACCTACGAAGGTTCAAATCCTTCCCTGTCCACCATCTTCGGTGAAAACCGGAACTTGGTGAGATAGTTATCGGGCCTCGTAGGGGAGTTAGGATTTTGAGTCAGGGATTTCAGCACGGGCGGGAGTAGCTCAATTGGCTAGAGTATCTGCCTTCCAAGCAGAGGGTTGCGGGTTCGAGACCCGTCTCCCGCTCCAA
>ERZ1292625.2417-Hain-H41-01um-R1-2417-length-17387-cov-13_pt1 | contig 17387 bp, 16 predicted proteins | sample MGYA00564400_ERZ1292625 | MGnify/ENA primary metagenome ERZ1292625 (study PRJEB36523, sample SAMEA6512639) | groundwater metagenome | collected 2019-01-08 | study: AquaDiva: Metagenomics assemblies of 32 groundwater samples
TTCTTGTTTCCTGTTATAGAAAAATTTTCTCCGCTAGACGGCATGAAGAAAATTATGAAAATAAGTACAGCCAAAACGATAATAACACTTGTTATTATTGCAAATTTTTTACTTGGCAGATATTTTTGATATTTTTCCATTTTTTACCTCTCTATTGTACCATTTTAACAAGGTCAATCCAATCTTTTAGTGTTAATTCCTCCGCTCTTTTATTCCCTAATGAATCTACAGAGGCCTTGCCTATGTATTTTTTTAAATTTGATGACAATTTCTTTCTTTTGTGAGCAAAACCAGCATGCACTATTTCCCAAAAAAGTTTTTCATTTACTTTCCCCTCTTGAGGGGTGGCTCGCTTGCGAGACGGGGTGGATGCATTTCTACCTCCCCCTAAAGGGTACTCCTCAAGAGGAGAATTAAAATTCTTTCTGGAAATATTTTTTATGGCAATTACCGCTGAATCTACTTTGGGGGCAGGAGAAAAATATTGAGCTGGCACTTTCATAATTATTTTCGGTTCACCGTATGCTTTTACGGAGATGGAAAGAATGCTTTCTTTACCGTCTTTTGCAATAATTCTTTTTGCCACTTCTTTTTGTATCATCAATATCATCATACTTGGTTGATTTTTTTCTGTTAAAAATTTTTTTAGTATCGCGCCAGTGATGTTGTATGGGATATTAGCAATTATTTTATAATTTCCCAAAAATGGAATGAAATTTTTCGAGCTGGTCTGGTTGAGCCCCTCGGATTTAATGGGGGCGACCCGAGGACCCGAGAAAAATTTGCAGTCCATTTTTTGGATATCAAATTTTAAAATATCTTCTTTGATTAAAATTAATTTTTTATTTTTAATTTCTTCAGAAAATTTATTTTGTAAAAAATCAAAAAGTTCACGATCTTTTTCTACAGCTATAAGCTGACAGCTATTAGCTAAAAGCTGTTTAGTGAGTGCTCCTTTTCCAGGACCAATCTCTAAAATAATATCTTCTGTAAAAATTTCTCCAGCTTCCACTATCTTATTAAGTGCTGGAATTGATTTTAAAAAATTTTGTCCTAAAGCCTTTTTGGCTCGGACGAAACTGTAATCAGTTTTTAGTCCTAATGATTTTTTTGCTCTAAAAAAGGTATCTTTTTTTGCGATAGCAGAGTTTGGTACCTTTTTATTTTTTCCAAAATATTTTTTCATATGTAAATTGTTTTTATTCCGCTTTCCCCTTCTTTTTCTAAAATATCACTGGGAATGTCTCCAATAAATTCAGATGGAGTATTTATTTGGCGTGAACCGAAGATTGTTCTAAAATTTGCAAATGATAAAAATAATTTTTCTTTAGCTCGTGTAAGTGCGACATAAAAAAGCCTACGCTCTTCTTCTTTGTCTTCAGCATTTTTTGTTTCACCATTTCTTTGGTGTGGGAAAAGACCATCCTCTAATCCAGTGATAAAAACATATTTAAATTCAAGTCCTTTTGATGCATGAACCGTCATCAGTTTTACCCCATTATTTTTTATCAAGGACTCTCCTTGATAATTTATCAATGAATCTTGATCTGAGGCTAAAGAGGCATCTTCTAAAAATTTTTCAATTCCCATTCCACCCTTTAAATTATCGTATTTTAGAGCCAAAGTTGCTAATTCTTTAATGTTTTCTAGTCTCTCTAAGTCTTCCTCTCCCCCAGCTAAAAGCTCTGTTTCAATGCCAGATTTTTTGACTGCAAATTTTATTACGTCGGAAGCTTTTTCAGTTTCTATTTTATTTTTTATTTCTTCCAGTATTTTATAAAAATTATCAATTTTTATTTTTGTTTTGATTGGTAAAGATTCTTTTTCTCCAGCAAAAATTTTCATTAAAGTTGCCTTCCCTATTCCCCTAGTTGGAAAATTTATAATTCTTTTTATATCTGAAAGACTTTCTGGATTTAATGCTGCGCGAAGATATGCAAGCGTATCTTTTATTTCTTTTCTTTCAAAAAATTTTACTCCCAAGACTTGGTATGGAATATTATATCGAAGCATTGCTTCTTCTAGCGCACGTGACTGAAAATTTGCACGATATAAAACTGCGATTCCTGACAGAGTCACGGATGTGCTTTGAGAGGGTGTCTCGCAGGCTGACGAGCCGAGAGGCAGCGCTCCGCGAGCACGCGGAGACAGCGACCCTATTAAAGTAGTATCCGTGACTCTGTCTTGTATCTCCAAAATTTTAGTGGCGACGAAATCTGCTTCATCTCCCTCATCCAACGCTTCATAAAAACCGATTTTTTCTCCAATTGGATTTTTGGTAAATAAATTTTTGTCTGGTCTGTATTTATTTTTTTTAATTATTTCGTTTGCCGCTTCTAAAATATTTTTTGTGGAGCGATAATTTTCTTCCAACAAAATTATTTTTACATCTTCGCAGTAATCTTTTTCAAAACTCAAAATATTTTTTAAATTCGCTCCGCGCCAAGAATAAATATTTTGATCGGCGTCTCCAACCACGCAAATGTTTTTATTATTTTCCGAAAGTAGTTTTGACATTAAATATTGCACCTCGTTTGTGTCCTGATATTCATCAATGTGAATATAGTCCCATTTTTCTTGGTAAATTTTACGAATGGATTCATTTTCTTTTAGTAATTTTGTCGCTTTTAAAAGCAAATCGTCAAAATCCAAAGAATTTTCCTTGGCTTTTTTCTTTTCATACAAACTCCAAACTTGGGCCACAATTTTACTCAAATAATTCCCTTCTCTATAAGCAGGGTCATTTACTTTTTCTTCATAATTTGCAAGATTTGTGAATTTTCCTTTTTCTCGGCTGATTATGTTGCCTATTTTTTTTGGGTCATATTGTTTTGGGTCTAATCCAATGTCCTTTATAGCCTCTTTTATCAAAGTTGTAGAATCTGATTCGTCTAAAATAGTGAAATGCCTAGTTAGTCCTAAAATTCTAGCGTTTTCCTTTATTATATAAACCCCTAGGGAGTGAAAAGTAGAAATGAAAGGAGCAAAGAATCCTTCTCGTGTGGGGTCGCTGTCTCCGCGTGCTCGCGGAGCGCTGCCTCTCGGCCCGTCGGCCTGCGAGACACCCCACTCAAGAAGATTCTCTGCCCCTAAGGCAGACATAATTCTTTCGCGCATCTCTTTGGCTGCCTTGTTGGTGAAAGTAACAGCCAAAATTTTCTCCGGTGCCACCCCGTTTTTTATCAAATTTAGTATTCTGTGGGTTATGGTTTTGGTTTTCCCTGCCCCTGCTCCAGCTACAATCAAAAGTGGCCCATTTATATGAGTGGCCGCTTCTCTTTGTTTTGGATTTAATTCTTCAAGATGGTCTTTCACTTACTCAATATAACACAATTTATTTAAAATTTACTTCATCTAATTTACCCAAAGATGCTATTTTGAATAGGGCTCTATCAATATATTGTCCACTGGTCTCTCCAATTTGTAATAGATTTTTACTTATAGGTTTTAATCCAGACATTTCATAAAGTTTATTAATAAATTTACACAAAGGACGATATACTTCTTTCAAATCATTTTGATTTGTGCCAACTATCATATCAGCCTGGCCGTCCCAGACTTTGTTCATAATAGATAATTCTTCTGGACTACTTTTGTTTGCATAAAAATTATGAACAATTTTTTCACTCAATTCAGATGCTTTTTCATACTGTTCTTTGGTTATACCATATGTGTTTTTAGGCGAATTGACCCAATCTTCCAAACGTTCTATATAAATTTTGCCATCTTTTATTGGTATTTTCTGATATTTTTCTCCGTCCCATTGGATTATATGATCCGTCGTTGTTTCCTTTGATATATCTTCATATTCGGATATTTTAGGATTCTCTTGGTTTATATTATGCAAAATATCGTGCGTATCAGAATAATTGTGTTGATCTTCAATTACTGATTTTAAATCAGCGATGGCTTGTTTTTTGATTTGTTCATCTAATTGACTTGCCTGATTTTGTGCATCGAGGTGGTCTTGTTCAGAATCACTTATTGCTTCGATGTCGTGGTGTGGTTGTGTATAAACACGTTCATATTTATCTATTTTTTCTTCAAACTTATCTCCTTCGTGATGTGTTTCAAGTATTTTTCCGTCGACATTTTTTTCATCAACAAGAATATGTCCACCTTCTGCTCTAATCTCATAAGCCACTTTATTTGCTTCTGTAATTCTTACTTCATGTCCAGTATTATCAACATAACCTTCTTTTATAGCTATAATGTGTGCTTCTTTTCCAGCAAATTCATGTAAAGCTTTTGCATCATTTATATCTCCCTTGAACCCCAATTCTGTCGCTAATTTTGGGTTATGTTCAATTTGTCTAATGAAAGAATGTTCTATTCCCTCTCCCTCATGAATGGCTGTCCCACTTGTTTTAAATTGTTCCAAAATTTTATTTTTTAGCTCTTCTGTTTTTATTTCACGATCATTTATTTTTGTTTCGACAGAATCTTTTTGTTCAATAATAGTTTTTAGGGTGTCTTGATTTCCGGTTTTTGTTTTTAGTGTTTCTTCTATAACATTTTTTCCTATGCCGGTGTCTATTTGGATAGAAGAATCTGACCCAGAAAGAATGTGAGATAAAAGCCCGGATATTTTTTCATAAGAAAGATATAATGTTTCTATCGTCATTGTTGCCACAATAACCTTGCCAGCTGTTTGTGCATAGCGACCAGCCATGGCAAGCTCATCAACCGTTCCAACTTGGGTTAGCATTCCATCATAGTCTGATAGTTTTTCTTTTTGTTTGTTTAAAATAATTTCTATCTTTGTTTCTTTTTCTTTTTGTGAAAGAGAGGTGTCGTTTTCTACTTTTTCTATTTTCGAATTTATTTTATTTACACTAAGTTCTAGATATTTTTTTAAAACATTTTGAATTAAATTATTTGCTGTACCTGGTTCCTCAAGTCTTTTTTGTAAATCCTTAGGAATTTTCGTTAGATATGCGTTTTTTAAAGCATCAGCAGAAACATTTTCTGTACCTTCTTTTTTTTGTGCCAACTCGTATATATTCCAAGCTTCTTCTGCTGCCTTATCGGCATTTTGGATTCTTGTTTTTTCTATCAGGTCTTCATTTTCTAAACGTGTTTCTGTTGCTGCTCTAGCCCCACGAGTTAAAGCCATACCCCCCATCATTACGTAACGTAATGGAGAAGCAAAAGAAATACCTGTAAAATCAGAAACCATTCTTCCATATTTTAAAATATTTCCAAACAAAAGCCCAGTATTTTGTATCCTATGTTGTTCTTCTTTGCTTGTTATTTTTTCTGCTGTTTTAAAAGCTTTTTCCGAATCTTCTATAAATCCTTTTTCTAGGTTTTTACAAAAACGAGAAGTTGTTTTATCTTCAGGTAATTTTTTTGATATCTTATTAAATACATTTGCAAAAAAATTGTTTTTCTTTTGTTCAACTTTAAATCCTAAAGTTTTAAGTCCCCATCCTATTTTTTGTTTGTCTTCTTCGGGTAGTTTTTCAAAAATTTCTTTTGCTTCTTCAAAATCAGGGAATAGTATTTGCTCATCTTTTGATTTCTCTTGAAACATTTTACCCGTATTGATTATATTCCATGCCTCTTGTGGTTCAAGATTATTTACCTCTTGTCGCGTATAACCTAAATCAAACAGTTGTTGTTCCATATCTCTGGTTATCTGGAATGGGATTTCTGTAGATAGATTAGTTTGATTTTCTTTTTCATTTATTTCAGGTGCTGGATTTTTATTTTCCTCAAATTCATTATCTAAAGCCTTGTGTATAATTTCTTCTGTACTTAAATTTTCAGGGAGAGGAGGTTCTCCTATTTTTCCAGGGTCTGCTTGTTTTATTGTGTTCCCTGAGTTTCCTAATTTTAAATTATATTTTTCTTCAATTTTTTTCCACTCAGCTCTGTACCATTTTTCTGTATTTTCTTTTACTTCTTCAAGTTTATTTGGGTCATTCTGGTAGGATTCCTTATTAGACTTAAGAATTTCTTGATATGTTTCAGAAAGAGCGTTTAATTCATTCCTTCTTTCTTTTTTTACCTTCTTGATTTTTTCTTCAATAGAAATGACTTGATTTTCTCCAGAGTTTCCGTTTTCAAGTTCTTCTTTAAAGCCATCGAGGATAAGTTTTTTAGTCTCTGTGTCATCAGATGTATCGACTTTTTCTTCTTTTTCCTCAGGTATTTTTTTTGTTTTCAATTCTTCTATTATTGCATGGAGATCATCAAATCCTTTGCTTTTTAAATCAATAAGAATTTTTTCAGTTTCTTTTATGTGTTTTTTGAGATTTTCTTCTGTTTGTGGATCATTTTTTAAATTTTTTTCCCATCTTTTACTTATCTCTAAATCCTTTTCAAAAAAGGAAATAGGATTATTATTAAATTTTATCTTTTCTTCTTCTGTGAAGGCAGTTTCTTTAAGAGTTTTCAATACATCGACAATCTTTTCTCCTGTTTTTGTCTTATCATTTAGGTTTGATGGATTCTCTTTTGTTTTATTTTTATCCATAATATTTTATTATAAAACTTTTTACTTTTTTAGCCTAATTTATTAGTTGAAAACGATCTTTATATTATATATTATTAAAATTAATCTGTCAACTAGTTTTCCACAGTTGGGTTGACTTGACCCCTTGTTTGGGCTACCCTATTAGGAGTGGTTTGAAAGGAAGTACCGAATAATCGATTTAACGAGAGAAACGACAGTAACCACCGTAAGAGCCTTAATTTACAATGTTTAGCATTGGTCGGCAAGGAAAATCTTACGGTAATTAATTTGTTTTATAAAACCTCAATTTAAAATACTCAGCGCTATTCTGGCCTTTTCCCTGTTCTCAGTGGTCTTTTTGGGGGTCTTTTTTGCGCCTTTTACAGCAAAAGCGGGACTCTTTTCTTCGATTTTAGGGAATGAAGCCTCTGCCGACATAGTGGATTCCTTAAATTCCCCTGAAGTTGTTAAAAACTCTCAAACAATGGCTTTATTGCAGGCTGGTGTTTCTTTTATCCCAATTTTACAAGATAAAAAAAATAAGGACGAGGAAGTAAAAAGTAATGCAGATGTTAATATAGTATCCGAAAATGCTCTTCTTCCTACCACTACTCGTATGAGTGTCTTAGGTGAAACTGAAACTGGAGACCCCTATTTTGATCAAATAAGTGTTTATGTGGTAAGAAAAGGCGACTCCATCTCGCAAATCGCGGATATGTTTGATGTTTCTGTAAATACTATACTTTGGGCAAATGACATGAAAAAAGGTGACAAGCTTGTGGAGGGCGATGTTCTCTTTATTTTACCGATTTCCGGACTTGAACATACTATTACTAAAGGACAGACTTTAAAAAGTATAGCTAAACTTTATAAAGCAGATGTTTCAGATATAGCTCGGTTTAACGGTATTACCGAAGAAACAAAACTTGTTGTTGGAGATAAAATAATTATTCCAGGCGGTGAATTATATAATGAAAGTTCTTCTTCAACTTCAAAACCTAATATTTCTAATACCCCAACCAGAAACGTAGCAGGATATTTTATAAATCCAGTTCCCGCTTATTCTAGAAGAAGCCAAGGGCTTCATGGTCCGGGGAACAGAGGTATAGATTTAGCAGCGCCAACAGGAACACCAATATTAGCATCTGCTTCTGGAACAGTTTTACTTGCGCGTACAGGATGGAATGGTGCTTATGGCAATATGGTTATTATTACTCATCCCAATGGAACAAAAACTCTTTATGCGCATTTGTCTAGAATAGCAACAAGTACTGGCGCGCGAGTGTCTCAAGGAGAAATTATTGGTTATGTTGGTTCTACTGGACGTTCTACCGGACCGCATCTTCATTTTGAAGTATTTAATGCTAAAAACCCGGGTGGCACCACTCCGATGTCTTGGGCAAAATAGAAATATACCTAAAATAAGGCTAAAATATAATATAGTCATATTTGAGTTATCCACATATTATAATTTGCAAAGATAATGATAATGTACTAACATTATTAGTATGAATAATTATATCAATCGTAATATTGTTAGCCAAATAAAAGAATGGTTATCTTATAATAAAATTATTATTTTATATGGACCAAGACAAGTAGGAAAAACGACTTTAGCTAAACATCTGTTAAAAGAAATTACAGGCAGTGAAGATGGTTTTATTTCTTGTGATGAAGGAGAGGCCTCTTTGGTGTTATCTAGCAACAATACCGAAAAAATAAAAAATTTTTTTGGTGAAGGCAATTTCTTTGTTTTGGATGAAGCGCAATCTATCCCCAATATAGGTTTAATTTTGAAAGTTTTTCATGATGCTTATCCAGAAATTAAAATAGTAGCCACTGGGTCATCATCTTTTGATTTAGCCAACAAAACAGCAGAGCCTTTGACTGGCAGAGCGAAAGAAATAATATTATTGCCAATGTCTTGGAATGAAACAAAAAATTTTTTTCATTCAAACAGAAATAAAAATTTTGTCATTGAAAAATTTTTAAGGTTTGGTGGATATCCTGAAATTGTCAAATCTGAAAGTGATAAAAAAGCCATATCGATACTTGAAACTATTTCTTCAAGTTATCTCTATAAAGACATATTTATGCATGAAAACATTCGCAAGCCGGAGCTGATTACAAAGATTTTAAAACTGCTTGCCCGCCAAATGGGAAACGAAGTTTCCTATAACGAAATAGCTCGTGAGGTTGAAGTAAATCGCGCTACTGTTATTCGATATATAGAACTTTTGGAAAAAACTTTTGTGATTTTTCGTCTTCCGGGACTCGAACGCAATCGTCGAAATGAAGTTGGTTCTAGAAAAATTAAAATATATTTTTATGATTTAGGTGTCCGTAATGCTATTATCCAAAGTTATGGGACTTTAGAGAATAGGATTGATGTGGGCGCATTGTGGGAAAATTTTTGTATTCTTGAAAGAATGAAAGAGATTAGTTTTGTCGGTGAACATCGTTCACATTTCTTTTGGAGAACAGATAATGGAAATGAGATTGATCATGTGGAAGAATTTCAAGATAAATTCACATGGTTTGAATATAAATGGGGAAACAAAAAAGAAAACAAAAATTCAATAAGAATTTTTGAGGAATCATATAAAAATTCAAACGGGCTTCTCGTTAGTAAAGAAAACTTTGAAGAATTTCTGAAATTTAATTTATTCTAATTTTGTCTAGTTATGCCAACAACAACAAAGCGACCATAGTTAAAATTCCGACTAATACTGCTATTATTTGTAAAATAGAATATTTTAATTCTTTTGTTTTATGAAGTTCAGGAATTAAATCTGCCATAGCAATATAAATAAAACCGCCGGCTGCGATTGGTATGACCCATAGAGTAAAAGTTTCTGCAATACTGCCAAAAATTAAAGCGATAAAAACTCCAAAAACAGAAGTAAGAGCTGAAAGAAAATTTAACCATAAGGCTCTTTTTTTGTCGTAACCTGAATGAATAAGGACTGCGAAGTCCCCTATTTCTTGTGGAATTTCATGTAAAACTACTGCTAAAGTTGTAGCAATTCCGATTGGAATACTTACTAAAAAACTTACACCAATGATTATTCCATCTGTCAAATTATGAAAACCGTCATTAAAAAGTATTAATTTCCCTGCTGGATGTATGTTTGATTCGTCTTTGTCTTCGCCATGATGGTGCCAATGAATAAATTTTTCCACAACGAAGGATAAAAGGATACCGGCGATGATTAATAAACTTGCTGAAATGGAGTTAGAAAATTTTTCAAATATTTCGGGCATCAGGTTAATAAACACATTGCCCAAAAGCGCGCCCACAGCCAGACTTATAAACAGACTGGTATATTTTTTTACAATTTCTTCCTTGAGTGAAAGTGAAAATACTCCAACTAGAGAGATAAGGCTCACTATAATTACACTAATGAATGCATAAAAATATATCGTTATCATGCAATCATTATATAGTATAAAAATTTTTGTGCCAGGAAGTAGAAAATTTAAATTTTTTGTGTTAAGATGCAGTTAATAAAAAAAACGGGCTGTAGTATACCGGTAGTACAAGCGCTTAATGGAGAGAGCGTTTAGACTATGGTCTGTGAAGATATTTTTACAATTTAATAAGTTTAACGGGCTGTAGTATACCGGTAGTACAAGCGCTTTGGGAGCGTTTAGACTGGGTTCGATTCCCAGCAGCCCGACACTGCGGGATTAGTTTAGTGGCAAAATGAGTGTTTTCCAAACACTGGTCGGGAGTTCGATTCTCCCATCCCGCACCATCACAAAATAATATCACTGACCACTTTTACTTTTGCTTTATTCTCTTTTTGGCATATATAAACAACAAGTAAATCAACCTGCCACTCTTTTTCTTCAGAGACATTTTTACTAAGGAGATAAGTCTGGATTGTCCTTGACAACCTCTTTAATTTCCACGGATGCATATTGTCTTCTGGCCTATGTTCATATCTTTCATCAGAATCATTATAGGATTTAGGAGTGAAAGTGTTTAAAGTTTCACGCGAAACACTTTTAACCTCTATAAAGTGTATTTTATTAGCTTTTTCAGCTACTATATCTATTTCACCCCATTTTTTAGTGTAATTTCTATCCAACACCGAAAAACCATGTTTCATGAGAAACATTATGGCTATATTTTCTCCAATTTCCCCTATTTTTTGCGTTTCTGATGTAAATACTTTAGGCATATATTAATTAGTTTCTAGGTTTTAGCTTATAGTTTCTAGTGTTTCATAAGAAACATTTGTAATTAGGTTTCACGTGAAACAGATTGCTTAATTTTGTGTCTTTTATCAAAATATCCTTATTTTACAACATATTTTAAACAAAATGACCCTAAAAGACAAAATTTTTGCATGTCCTTTATAAACATTACCAACATAGTTATCCACATTTTTTAATAAAATCCTTATAAATTAAGATAAAAATAAAGGACAGGGAGTTTTTGATATTTTTGTGCGGCCATGGAGAATCGAACTCCAACCTGAACATTGGCAATGTCCTGACCTACCATTAATCGATGACCGCAATAATTAAAATATGTTTTAAAAACCACTAAATATAACTGCAAACTAAAATTATACTCTATTATAATATTTTAATCCAACTAATGCAATTCTTGACTTAACCCTTATTTTAGAAGATTATTTGTTAATTTATATAAAAGGTGTAAAATATAAGTATTATAAATAAAAAGCACCCGTAGTGAAATGGATATCACGCGACGCTTCGGACGTCGTATTGTGGGTTCGACCCCTGCCGGGTGCGCAAAAAAATGAATACTCAAAAAAACTTAATACATAAAATCCCTAAGGAAGTTTCACATGTAACTGAAACGCTTGAAAAAGCAGGTTTTGAAGCGTATTTGGTTGGTGGTTGTGTCAGGGATCTTTTGATGGATAGAGAACCAAAAGACTGGGATGTGACAACTAACGCTAAGCCAGACCAAATTATTGGGTTATTTGAGAAAACTGTGTATGAAAACGACTTTGGTACTGTAATAGTGTGTGTTCCATGTGAAACAAATCCTCCTGATGTTTCACTTGAAACTAAGCTAAAAGCTAAAAGCTATAAGCCAGAAACTATGTTAATAGAAGTTACTCCATATAGAATTGAGGCAAAATATAGTGATTTTAGACATCCAGATGAAGTTTTGTTCAGTGACAAACTGGAAGACGATCTTAAGAGACGTGATTTTACAGTAAATGCTATGGCCTATAGAAACGGGGAGTTAACGGACATCTTTGGTGGTTTAAAGGACATCAAGGACAAGATGTTAAAAGCGGTAGGTAGTCCAGATGACCGTTTTAAAGAAGATGCGCTCCGAATGTTGAGAGCTGTACGTATAGCTTTACAACTTGGTTTTTCTGTGTCTTATGAAAGTAGTGAAAGTATTTTGAAAAATACAGATTTGATAAAAAAAATTTCACTAGAAAGAATTCGAGATGAATTTTCGAAAATAATTATGTCCCAAAATCCATCTGCTGGGGTTATGATGTTGCAAAAATTTGGTTTGTTAAAAAATATAATTCCGGAATTAGAAGAGGGGATTGATTGTGAACAAGCAGGTGAACATGTTTATGATGTTTGGAATCATTTACTTCACGCCTTACAACATTCTGCTGAAAAAAATTGGCCTTTGGAGGTTAGGTTAGCTGCACTTTTTCATGATATTGGAAAACCAAAATCTAAAAGGCCAATATTGCCGATGAATAATTTAGCACGGTCTGGCCGGGGGAGGGACCCGGAGATCCGAGGACCTGATAAATTATTTAGCGGCAAATTTGGCTCATCTAGTAAAAAACTTTTTACTTTTTACGGTCACGAAGTTGTTGGCGCAAAAATGGCAAAAAAAATAATGGAACGATTAAAATTTTCCAGAAAAGAAATTGAACTAGTAGAAAAATTAATTCGCAATCATATGTTTTTCTCTGATACGGAATTGATTACCCTTTCTGCGGTGCGAAGAATTATTGCAAAAGTTGGTGTAGAAAATATTTGGTTGCTGATGGATGTGCGTGAATGCGATAGGGTAGGGATGAAGAAAAAAGAAGCGCCTTATCGCTTGAGAAAATATTTTGCCATGATAGAAGAGGCGCTACATGATCCAATTTCTGTCGGTCAGCTTAAAATTGACGGAGAATTTATGATAAAAAAACTTGGAATAAAGCCAGGACCTCGAATGGGATGGATTTTGCATGCGCTTTTGGAAGAAGTTTTAGATGATCCAACAAAAAATACAGAAAAACATCTTTCGGAATTAGTTAATTCGTTAAATCTTTTACCAGATGGCGCATTAAAAGCCTTGGGCGACAGAGGTAAAGAAAAAAAAGAAGAACTGGAAGAAAAGGAAGTGGAGAAATTGCACAGCAAACATGGAGTTAAGAAGTAAAAACTAAAATAATACTTTTTCACGGCTCGCACTCGAACCTGAATGTGGTTTACTAATCTAATATTGCGTATGCCGAAAAAAGTATTATTTTAGTTTTTACTCTCCAGTTTCAGTGATAGAAAAATCACTAAATTCGTTTTTAGGCTCACACCATTTTATAGAAAAATTTTCTACTGGAGAGAAAAGGGGAAGAAAAAAACGACCACGTCGTAATTTTCTCATAAAAAAAAGGAGATTTCTTTCTTCTCCTTCTGCAATAACTTTTATACTGCCATCGTTTTTAAAAAAAGTAATACCTTTTATTCCGAATCGAATTGCTTGACGACTAATCCACAAAAGGTAATCATAACTTAAATTTTTACCTGACATAGTGCTATCTATACATTTAAGCATAAATTTTTTGTAAAAAAATTATTTATATATTCATAGTATATAGGATTTTATACCAAAAGTCAAGGGTTTTTGGTTAATTTTTGTTATAAAAAAAGGACTCATAGTTAAATAAGTCCTTTTCAAGATTCTTCTTTATCTTCTTCCTTTTTCTCTTTCTTTATTATAGCTCTTACTATTAAAAAAAGAATAGGAATAGAAATACCAAACGACATTAAAATATTTCCTAAGATAGAAGCTTCCATAATTCCTCCATTTTTATCCTAACCATTTTAGGACAGGATGTTTATTGGAAAATTTGTTTTTTGTACCTCTATTTATATTATGTCATTTAAATAAAAAAAGTCAATTTTGGTTTCTTTGTTTTTAGATATGATAGAATAGGGAAATGCGCATTGGGATTTTTGATTCGGGGTTGGGAGGGCTGATTATTGCTAAGGCGACAAGAAAGGCGATGCCAGAATATGATTATGTATATTTAGGAGACACTAAAAGAGTGCCTTATGGTAATCGTTCACATGAGGCTGTTTATGAATTTACCAAAGAAGCGGTAAATTATTTATTTAAAAAAGAAAATTGCGCCATTGTTATTATCGCTTGCAATACTTCTTCGGCTAGGGCTTTGAGAAGAATACAACAGGAATATTTGGTGAATTATAACCATACTCGAAAGATAATGGGGGAGTCAGAAAGAAAAATTTTAGGAGTTTTGATTCCGACTGCTGAAGAATGCGCTAAATATAAAAGAGTTGGGATATTAGGAACTTTGGGAACAATAAACTCAAATACTTTTCCGAAAGAAATTAAAAAAATTAATAAAAAGACGATAGTCTTTCAAAATCCTACGCCAATGTTGGTGCCTTTGATTGAAGAAGGGGAGAAAGTTTTGGCTAAACAATTTATAAAAAAATATTTGAAACCATTTTTAAATAAAAAACTGGATGCAGTGGCTCTTGGTTGCACCCATTACCCATTTTATAAAAATGAAATTAAAAAGGTTTTAGGTAAAAAGGTACGAGTAATTTCTCAGGATGAAATTATTCCAAAAAAATTAAAAAACTATTTTGCCCGACATCCGGAAATTGAAAAGAAGTTGGCAAAAAATCGTAAGGCCAAAATCCTAGTGACAGATATCACTCCTAATATAAAAAAATTATCTCAAAAATGGTTTGGGAAGAATACTAGACCAGAATTAATTCATCTCTAACCAAATTGGGCAGTGGTCGGAGCCGTAGTAATCGGAGAGTATTCCGGTTTTTTTTGTTTTAGGGATAAGTTCGGAACTAGCGAAAAAATAATCAAGGCGCCAACCAACATTGCGGTCACGGGCCCGAGTTTTTTGGTCCCAGTAGGTGTATGCGCCGATTTTTTCTGGGTAAAATTTTCTAAAAACATCTACAAAATTATTTTTTATTACCTTACTAATCCAAGCGCGTTCTATTGGTAAAAACCCAGTGTTTTCTTCGTTGGCTTTTGGATTAGCAAGGTCTATAGCTTCATGAGCAGTATTTACATCTCCACAAAAAATAACATGTTCGCCATTTTTTCTAAGTTTTGTAATAAATTTTAAGAATGCATCATAAAATTCCAATTTATATTTTAATCGGTGAGGGCCTTGTCCTCCATTTGGGAAATAACCGGTAATGATTGTAAAATTTTTATATTTTGCAATTAACAATCTACCTTCATCATCAAATTTTTTTATTCCCATTCCATATTCAATTTTATCAGGTTTTACTTTTGTATATATTGCCACTCCGCTATACCCCCTCTTTAATTTTGAATATGAAAAAAAAGAATAATAACCTGGAACATTTTTTATTTCTTCCGGCAATTGGCTTGGTTCTGCTTTTGTTTCTTGCAAGCACAAAATATCGGGCCTCTCTTCTTTGAATAAGGGTGCAAAAAAACCTTGTTTAGCTGTAGCTCTTAATCCATTAGTATTCCATGAAACTATTTTCATACTTTTTATATTAACATAGTTTCACAAATATTTATTTTGAATTTTTATTGTGAAACTTCTTATGCACCTCCAATAATTGTTTGTCAGTCACGTGAGTATAAATTTGAGTGGTGGAGATATTGGAATGTCCGAGCATTATCTGCACGCTTCTGATGTCCGCGCCATTTTGCAAAAGATCCGTAGCGAAGCAATGCCTGATGACGTGCGGGGTGACTTTTTTGGAAATGCCCGCTTTGATGGCTAGTTGTTTCACTATTCTCTCTATTGTTCTCTTAGTCACTCCGAGATTTTCTCCTTTTTTGCTCATTGTCTTAGGGATATTTTTCCCGATTTTTACAAATAAAGCGTTATCCATATCTTTTCTTTTTGATAAGTATTGTTGTAATGTATCTTTTGCTTTATCCGAGATAAAAACTATGCGGATCTTTCCTCCTTTGCCGCGGATCGATAGTTCGTCGGAACGCAGGTCCATATCTCGCGTCAAAGAACACAACTCGGAAACCCGCAACCCGGTAGAAAATAACAATTCCAAAATAGCGCGGTCTCGCAAGTCTTTCAATTCGTTTCCCCTTGGTGTTTCTAACAGTCTTTTTAATTCCTCACTTGTTATCAGGTCGAGAGACCTCTCTGTCACTTTTGCCAATTCAATTCTTTCTGCCGGCAGAGTTTTTATTCCTTGTCGCGCCATATATTTCAGGAATGCACGGATAGAAATCAAATAGTAATTTTGGGTTTTTTTACCCAAAGTTTCGTCCGGTCTCCCGAGGTTTTTGAGAGGCTGTCTGTTGAGCCAGAGCCTGAATTCTTTTATTACAGTATCGTTTATTTTTTCCGGGTCGTCATTTTTTATGAACTCCAAAAAGCGGACAAGATAACGATCGTAATTTTCCACGGTTTTCAATGACCGTCCTTTTTCTATTTCAATATATTCCAAAAATTGGGTTTTGAGCTGTTTTAAAGATGCCATAAGGTAATTGTAGCAAATATTTTGCGACACAGCCATTTAACCTTGCGTTTTTAACAACTTTATGCTAATGTATAAAAATGTTAACAACCAAGAAAAAGCAGACAATTATCAAGAAAAATCAAGTTCACGAAAAAGATACAGGCTCTTCTGAAGTACAGGTAGCTGTTTTGTCTACTCAAATAGAGGAATTAGCAAAGCATTTAAAGAGACATAAAAAAGACAATACCTCTCGCCGAGGACTCATCAAAATGGTGGCTGATAGACGAAATCATTTAAAATATTTAGAACGCAAAGACAAAACTCGTTACAATGCATTGATGAAAAAGATGAATCTCGTCTAATTTTTTGGTATAATTTATTTATGACAGTTATCAAACATAAAGAACAGAGAGTGGGAGTTTTTATTGATACTCAAAATCTCTATCACTCAGCCCGCAATTTATATAATGCTCGGGTTAATTTTGGGGCGGTTTTGAAAGAAATAGTGGCAGGCAGAAAACTTGTTCGAGCGGTAGCTTATGTTATTACTACAGAGGCTGGCGATGAAAAGAATTTTTTTGAAGCTCTAACAAAACTTGGCATTGAAACTAAAACCAAAGATTTGCAAGTTTTTCATACTGGCACTAAAAAAGGAGATTGGGATGTTGGTTTGACTGTTGATGTAATGAGAATGGCTAGTCGTTTGGATGCAGTAATTATTGTTTCCGGAGACGGGGATTTTATCCCATTGGTTGAATATATGAAAAACCATACCGGTACTCAAGTAGAAGTGGCTTCTTTTGGCAAATCAACTTCCAGTAAGTTACGCGAAGTGGCGGATGATTTTATTGATCTTTCTTTGAATCCAAAAAAGTATTTAATAGGAGGAAAGTAATTATTAATTAATCAGGTTCGCCTTTAGATAGAGCTAGTGTCTCACTTTTTAGTGAAACAATACTTTATTCTGAAGGAGAACCTTGCCCGCCTTTGGCGGGTCATAAAAATATGAATAAAAAAGAGTATTCAGTAGAAATCGGCGGAAAAACTTTGACCGCTATTTTCTCGGATTTAGCAGAGCAAGCACATGGGTCAGTAATGTTGAAGTATGGCGAAACGATTGTTTTGGCTACTGTTTGTATGTCCCATGACAAACAAGCGGGGTTAGGGTTTTTTAATCTGACCGTAGATTATGTGGAAAGATTTTATGCCACTGGAAAAATTTTAGGGTCTCGTTTTA
>ERZ1292625.2419-Hain-H41-01um-R1-2419-length-17384-cov-7_pt1 | contig 17384 bp, 21 predicted proteins | sample MGYA00564400_ERZ1292625 | MGnify/ENA primary metagenome ERZ1292625 (study PRJEB36523, sample SAMEA6512639) | groundwater metagenome | collected 2019-01-08 | study: AquaDiva: Metagenomics assemblies of 32 groundwater samples
CCTTTCTTAGGCGTAAATTTTACCCTAAGTGGTGGGATTCGTTTGCGGATCTACTCTCCGCATTTGATATAATCCTCGCGAGGTTCGGATTATAATAGGCGCAAATGGATCAGGTTGAGGAAGTTAAGAGCAAAATCGATATTGTAGAAGTTATTTCTTCTTATGTCCCTCTCAAAAAAGCAGGTAGGAATATGTCGGGCTTATGCCCGTTTCATGGGGAAAAGACGCCGTCTTTTATGGTTTCACCAGAGCGGCAGGTTTTTAAATGCTTTGGTTGTGGTGAAGGAGGAGACGTATTTACGTTCCTGCAAAAAAAAGAAGGCTGGGATTTTAAGGAGACGCTGGAGGAACTTGCTGGGCGAGCCGGAGTAAAGCTGGCGACTTTTAAACCAACCGAAGCAAGCCGACAAAAAGAAAAAATCTTGGCAGTAAACAAGTATGTGGCTAAATTTTATTCTTATGTTTTGTGGAAACATAAGATAGGTGAGGAAGCCAGGCAATACCTAGCCCAACGCCAAACAGATGAAACAGTCGCCAAGAAATTTGGTTTGGGTTTTGCGCCCTCGGGGTGGGACAGGACACTTACTTTTCTAAATAAGAGGGGTTTTAGCAGTTCGGATATTGCTTCCGGTGGTTTGGTTGTGGCCCGGGATAAGTCCGGGTCTTTCGACAGGCAAGGTTTTTACGACAGGTTTCGGGGAAGACTGGTTTTCCCGCTAAGGGATGCCCGCGGAGTGGTTTTGGGCTTTTCCGGAAGAATAATAAGCGAGAGTGATTCAAAGCAGGAGCCCAAATACTTAAATTCTCCGGAAACACCTGTTTTTAACAAGGGGTCGATTTTGTTTGGGCTGGATCTGGCAAAGGAAGCAATACGGGAGAAAAATGAGGCTATTTTAATGGAGGGGGAGTTTGATGTCATATCCAGTTATCAGGCAGGAGTAACAAATGCGGTTGCTTCCAAAGGGACAGCGTTAACAGAAAGGCAAGTGGCACTACTGGCCAGGCTTTGCGAACGCGTGACACTTTGTTTTGATACTGATGTTGCCGGAGATAAGGCTTCCAGGCGCGGTATTGAAATGCTGGATGCTGCCGGCCTGACGGTTAAGGTTGTTAAGATGGGGGATTTTAAAGACCCGGATGAGTTTATCAAAAAAGATTTAGCCGGGTTTAAAAAGGCGGTTAATGCGGCCGAGAACATATACGATTATTACATTGAATCCGTGTCGGCCCGGTTTAACCCAAAAAGTGCCGAAGGCAAGAAAAAAATAGGTCAGGAAATAATCCCAATACTTGCAAATATCGGCGATGACATGGTTAGGGCCCACTATATAAGTAAGCTGGCAAGCGTGTTGGATTTGGATATAAATTTAGTGTCCGCGGCTGTCCCCAGAAAGGGAGAAAAAGCGAACGAGGGCATAAGTGCCGGCTCTTTGCCTTCCATAGTATATGATAATAATACTAACGAATTGGAGCGGTATTTTTTTGCGCTTCTGGTCAGCGGCGACACTTTAATTGCCGACTTCTTTAAGATTTTGAGTGACACTGATTTTGAGGCAAAGGAGTCGAGGGAGTTTTGGCAGGCACTACGTGCTATAATGAGTAACTCAAAAACTCGCAAAACTGCCAAGATAATTGAGGGTTTGCCTAGTCGATTTAAATCGTATGTCGATGAGATTTTTTTGGTTAATATCGGCAATGATTTTATCGACGCAGAAACACAAGTAGCGGAACTTGTTAAAATTACAAAAAGAATAAGGGAAAATTCAATAAAGAAACAATTTAGAGAAATTTCCCGTGAACTCAAAGGCGCCGAAGGAGCTGGCGATGTTGGCAAAATAGAAAAATTGTCTAAAAAGTTTAATGAGGTATCAATAAGTTTAAAGAAAGATTTAAATGAGAGCTAAAACAAATAAAAAAACAACTGCAGCGAAAGCCGGTGTAAAGGAAGATGCACCAAAAGAGCAAAAAGACATTGATGTAAAAACCGAGATCAGGAAGCTTATAAAACGCGGACGGGAGCAGGGTTTTATAGCCCAAGAAGACGTTTTGGCGATTTTTCCGCAGCCGGAAAATTTTATCAACGAAGTTGACGACCTCTACCACAAGTGTTTGGAAGAGGGGATTGACGTATTTGATACGACGGAAGTGGATGTTGCCGATACCACAAAATCTGCAACAGAACTGGAAAAAGAACTGGAAAGCCTGGCAACTTTGGAAGAGGGGTATTTATCCGACCCGGTGCGTATGTATTTGCGCGAAATCGGGCGAGTTTCTCTTTTAACCTACGACGAAGAAGTTTCTTTGGCAAAGCGGGTAGAAAAGGGCGACAGAAAGGCCCGCGAGAAACTGATTAATGCCAACCTCAGGCTTGTTGTTTCTATTGCTAAAAAATATGTGAACCGTGGCCTGACCCTTTTGGATTTAATTGAAGAGGGCAATATCGGTCTGATGCGCGCGGTTGCAAAGTATGACTGGCGCCGCGGTTACAAATTTTCTACATATGCAACCTGGTGGATAAGGCAAGCTATCACCCGCGCAATTGCAGACCAGGCAAGGACGATTAGAATCCCTGTACACATGGTTGAGACTATTAATAAGTTCAACCGCATTTCCAGAAAGCTGATGCAGGAGTTAGGACGGGAGCCAACACCGGAGGAAGTGGCCCTGGAAATGGAAGTTCCACCGGAAAAAGTGCGGGAGATTATTAAAGTTTCCCAGGAACCGGCTTCTTTGGAGGCACCGGTTGGTGAGGAGGAGGATTCGCGCTTAGGAGATTTTATCCAAGATGCGTCGGCTTCTCCAAGCGACCAGGCAACACAGGCACTTTTGAAGGATCATATACGGGAAATGCTGGACACATTGTCCCCACGGGAAGCTAAGGTTTTGGAATATCGGTTCGGGCTTGAAGACGGGAAACAGCGGACGCTTGAAGAAGTTGGGAAAGAGTTTGGAGTAACACGGGAGCGAATCAGGCAAATTGAGGCCAAAGCGATAAGAAAACTGCGACACCCCACCCGTGCTAAAAAGCTTAGGGATTACCTATAAAATTAATTTCCAATTGCCACTTCGAAAATTCTCAGTGCAAGCAATTGCCAATTTCCAAAAGCGATTTTCATTTAGATTTACCCTTGCCATCGTCCTTTTTGTAACATCTGTTGTGGCTGTTTCGTACGAGCTTGTTCCGTACGTCTATTTTTTAAAGCGGCAGGTTGATTCTAGTGGCAAACATGCTTTGCCAAAATATTTCTTGGCTTCCAACTACGAGGGGCCACCAAGCGTGGATTCTACTAACAAGACTAAAGAACAGATCGACAAAGAAAGAAGGGAACTTATCCCCGACAAGCTTATGTCCGGTGGTTTTGACAGGGAAAACGTAATTATTTTGGAAAAACCGTCGCCAGTTTCGCCTCAATTTGGAGGAGGGACAGTTGAAGTTTTGGAGTACAGCCCGCAAAGAGCTGTTTTTAAAACAGATTCCAACTCACCAAAGCTATTATTTGTAGGCGATCCTTATTATTTTGGCTGGAGGGCCACTGTAGACGGGGAAGACAGAGAGATTTTGCGAGCCAACTATGCGTATCGGGCGGTTCCTCTTATACAGGGCGTCCACACCGTGCGTTTTTACTATGACAACAAATTATTTTATGCCGGGAGTTTTTTGAGCCTTATTATGCTCGGTATTTTAAAGTTGCCTACTTTAAGGAGAAGTCGACGGCGAGATTAATGGTTATCTCGTTTTGGCCCGGTTGGATCCGGCTGGCTTTTTCGGCAAGGTCGGTTCCGGATACGGCCATCATGGGAATAGGATAGCCGTAATCGCCTAGTTCTGAAATCTTAACCGCTTTGCCGATTTTTCGGTCTGTGACTTTTGCCAGCTCCGAGGCTTTTTTCTTAGCATTTTCTACTGCCTTTTCGCGGGCTTTGCTCTTGGTTTCTTCCAGCTTATCGTCACTAACCGTTAGCTCGGGTCCATACAAATTTGTTAGCCCGTTTTGTGTTAGAACCGACAGGATTTTGTCGGTGGTATCAAAATTGCGAATGGTAATTTCCAGAGTGGTTGAAAAATTATTAGTGTTTGGTTTGGGAGGAGCAGGGTACATCATGGGTTGGACCTGCCTGTCGGCAGGCAAGGCTTCGTAACTTTGGCCGGCATTTAAATTTTGGGTTTTAATATCTTTTTCTTCAACTCCCAATTCTTTTAGTTTTGTGACAATTTGCTCAACTTTTTTATCGTTTTCCCGGCGGGCTAAGTCTAAATTGGGGTTTTTGCTTTCTATGGTTGCGGTAATTTTGCCGATGTCTGGCACCGTATCTGCTGTTCCCTGAGCCGTTACCGAAATGGTTTCTGCCTGTTTTGTCTGCCAGGGCTTTAAGTAAAAAGCGCCAAAGGCGATAATTAAGACTACGAGTGGCCAAACTATTGGGGATAAATTTATTTTGGGCACCGTCACATTGTATCAGATAGCTTAAGAGTGTTAGAATCCCGGACATGTCTGTTGAACAGTTACTGAATATGGGTGAATCTTTGGCAATGATAGATGCGGAGAGGCAGCGCTTGCTCGAGAAGTCTTCCGGTAAATCACCTGTCTTTATAGTCGCCGGTGCGTATATTAGCCAGGCAAGCGATGCCATCAAATCTATGTCCCGGAAATACGAAAAGCCCCATGAAGCTGCTGCTTCACAAGAGGATTTTATGAAACGGTTAACCCAGAAAGACCGTGATGCCGTACTTATTAACCATGCGGGTTTGGTTATGGGTATTTGCTTGCATGCAATTGAGGATGCAATTGTAGAGAGAGTTGTAGTAGCTGCTAATATTGCTGCCGAGTACAACATTGCAATTTCGGGATCGCCTTTTGAGATGGCGACGTCCGGTGATGGTGCTGTCGAGCAAATTCCGGATGATAAATGGCGCATAATGATTGATTGTGTGGGGAAAGATCCTACTTTTGGCACCTTTTTTATGGAGGGGTTTGATAATTTACCGGAAATCGTTAAGCAAAATTTACAAGGTAGTGGTGTGCGAGGAATTATTGCTCAGCGTATTATCCCAACTTATTGTGAGCAGGTAAGAACTTTGACTGCGAAAAACGGCTCCGGTTCTTAATAGTAGACTGTTTGCATGAATTGAATCATGTGTGAGCGAGTGGTAGAATTTCCAATGCACTTTGACATTCCGCAGTAGCTCAATGGTAGAGCGTTCCCCTGTTAAGGGAAGGGTTGTAGGTTCGAATCCTACCTGCGGAGCAAGGATAGATTTTGAGAATAAAAAGTCTCCATTTGGGCTTCTGTGAGGCCCTTTTCTTTAGGTTCGAACATTGGTGAAATTTCAGGTACTTCATTTTTGGCTAATTTGACAAATTGTAGAGGTTTATCGAGATTTACAAGCACAACTTTATCTTTTAGACTTAGGTTCGAACCGAGACCCATGAGGATTTCCTTTTTCGTTGTAAAGTCACCTTCAGCAAATTGGTCGCGGGCGTAGCAGGCGAAATTGAATGTTTTCTCTGTTAGCTCGACCCACTTTGTGATCCTGTCTCCGGTATCATTGAGTTTTTCCTCCAATAAACCCTTTTCATTTATGATTATTTCTTTCTGGTTTTTGAACTCATTGTCCGAAAGAAGTTCTCCGTTTGTATTTTGTGTGGAGATCTTTAACTTAACTAAGTTATCAAGCCGCTTTACGCAGTCATCGTAAGCCTCCTGAAGGGACTTTAAAACCATGTTCCTATCTTCAACCTCACTATCTGTGATCTCGTTAAGATATTTAATTGCCCACTCTCTAAAACGCTCGGAGATTTGTATTTTTAATAGCAGATTTTCAACCTGCTCTTCCAGCTTTTCGGCTCTGATACTACCTTGAGTACAATTTGGATCTTTTCTTTTAGTGCAGTGGTAGTAGGTATAGTGAAGAATTTTTGGGTTATTCATTTCCTCTATTGCGATTTTGCAATGCGGGCAAGCACTTTTGTTTTGTGAAGAGAATTTAGTCTTGCAGTTGGAACAAATGATTTGCCATTTTTCTTCTGCGGTTATCATTGCGTTGCATTCTCCGCACCGCATTAGCCCTGTGTAAGGGAATTCATGGGTTTGTGGTCTAGGACTGCTTCTTCTGCCTAAAAGTTGTTGAACCCTTGTGAACTCCTCTTTAGTGATCATTGGCACATGCTTGCCTTTATGCCAGATACCGCTACCTGACGGATATTCGAATTCCCCATAATAAAAAGGGTCCGTTAACACTAGATAAACCATGCTTCTTGTCATCGGTTTACCGCCTATCCTTTTGTGTTTTGGAGTCCGATAACCCCATTCATTGTTTAGCTTCTCAAGAATTTGGGGTGGAGAATAAGCACCAAAGAGCGCTAAGTCCCAAGCCTTTCTGATTAAAGGAAAACGGAGAGGGTCGCTTTTGATGGTTTTACTACCTTTATCAGCAAATTTATCGTTCATATACCCAGGTTTGGCGCCACTAGGTAGCCAGCCTTTTTGCGCTTTTTCATTTAACCCTCTTTTAACATTCTTGGATAAATCATCGACAAACTTTTGGGCCATTCCGAACTCGATATACATTAGAATGCTGTTGTCGTTTGTTTGATTAAAAGTTTGGGCAGGAGTAATTATGTCTATCCCTTTCTCTTTTAACGCCCAAATAATAGACCCGCCATCGACAGAATTCCTTGCTAGTCTGTCCAGCTTCCAGCAAATTATCCCTTGAACTTCACCGGCATAAACCCTTTCCATCATTTTGCCGAAAATAGGTCTACCAGGAGCCTTAGAGGAGCGAGATTCAGTTAAGATATCGGTTACTTCAATGTTAAGTTTCTTGGCCAATAGACGTAGCTCCCTTACCTGAGAGTCAATAGAGAGTATTTGTCTATCTTCACTCTCGCTCGATTTGCGGGCATAGATGATATATTTACTCATATGTAAACTGTATAAATAAATGTGACATATAGTCAACTAAGTTAGTCAGAATCTCTTTCCTCTTGCGATTTTATGAGCTTGATTCTTTAGGTTCTTTATTCTTTCTTTTCTTCTTTCTTCAGTGATCTCAATTTGTTCGTTTACCTGTATATTTTGTTCAGTGGGCTGAACAACTTGTTTAACCATTTGGACACCTTGATCAGAAGAGTGACTTAGTTTGTTGTCAGTAAATTGGGAAACGGATAGAACACTTCCACCCAGTCTTCTTAGGAGTTTTTTAGTAATTAACGATTGGGTATAGTCCGAGATTTTTGCTGGACTCCAAGCAGGTAGAAAAATATTCTTGATATCGCGGTAGCTTAGTTTTGTCTTATTAAAGTTGTTTCGAGATGGGTCGTAGCCAGCCATAAGACGGTGTAACCTAAGGAGTCTGACTTCAGGGTCTGAGAGACACCGTTCCTTTTCAAGGAAAGCCCGCTGTTCTTTTATATAGCCTTTAAGGCTAACATCATCTATATTCATTGTAATTTTTTTCTTTCTATTACTCTTTTTTGCGGACCGGTCTATAAATGGTTTTAAAAAAAACTAGAAACTTCAATGCTCTACTCGATGCTTCTAGGCTACTGAGTCTCACTCCAAACTCCTGGAAATAAATCTGTTTAAATTCCTCTAAGGCTTCTCTTGACAGCATCTTAGTCTCCGCCATAGATTCTTGTTTTGATAACTTTAATTTGGTTGAAATACTCCTGGGGACTAACTTTTAGGTTATTATTCCAATAGTTATTAACAATGTCCTCTAAATAATTGGTCCTTATAAATCGGAACTGGACTTTTTTTGGGTCACTTCGATCTATTGAGTCTATCGGGACTGTTAAAGAGAGAGCACAAGTAAGAGCTAGATCTGTCGTGGAGAACAACTCCGAATTATCTTTCATGTTAATATTCGGAGCGATTATCTGACTTTAGTCGGGTTATTTACATAACACAAGAACGTTTATTTAATGTTATAAATTGCTTTGTTTATTTGCTAACCTGTTTCTTTTTACTTTCAGTATATTCTGATCCTCAATTTTATTAGTTTTGATCATTTTTGAAATGGCTTCCTGAATTCTTTGAGTGTAAACCGCCAGAGTTGCATAGTCTGTTAGTATAGGTGGGCTATCATTGTAGTGCTTACTTATTTTGTCTCCAATTTTTCCATATGTGGCATTTATACCTCTGGCTTGTCGCCGTCTTAGAACAGTTCCCTTTAATTTCGCATTTTCAAACTTAGATTTTGGAGGATTTGGTAAAAGATTTAATTCTTGTTCGACATAAACCTTGTTTTCTTTGATCCAAGAAACAAGTTGGTTCACAGACGTTTTTTCTCTAATAATTATTTTCGTATTTATCGAACCATTTGATTCAATTTGTATTGGATTATTTTTAACTCTTGTAGCAGGTGTAATCGTGCCGAACAGGATAAGATTTAAGAATGACGAAAGCCAGAATGTTACACCATAATTATATCTTTTAAGCAAAGCTTGAGCGTTTCCCAAGAGTCGGTATTTTTGTTCACTAGTGAGTTTAGAGGTTATTTGTGGTTCAATTTTTTTAAAGCCAGATTTGGGTATCCCAGATTCCTTTCTTGCTAAAGGTATGAACTTATCTAAGTATTTATCCGATTCAAGAAGACTAAACGCTCGTAGCTCGTTTTTAGAAAATAACAGTTCACGTTCTATCTTAATTTTCATTTTAATTTAGTAGCTAATTATACTGGAAGAACGATGTAGTTTTCCTACTTGAGCTTTATTTTGTAGAGCTCTGTGGTGCCGCCCTTACTGATGACAAGCGAGTAGCTTGTGGCGTCTGACGGAACTTCGTAGACAACCACTCCGGTTTGGGATACATTAGGTGCAATTTCTTTGTAGTCGAGATAATTTTCTATGCTACCAATTGTATTGGAATAAGTTTTGAACTCCCTATTTTTACTATCTACCAATCTCAATCCGTCATCAGGCGCAAAAGTAAATGGAGAGTTGGTTATATTTGTGACTGTTAGGTTAACAATCAAGAATTTTGAACCAGCACTCGCGACCTTGGGGGTTCCCGTGCTGGAAATTGTTTGTTGTTCGTCGACTTTATTGGCTTTAAGCTTAATTGTCGCAAGAATAATTTCATCTCCAATGTTTTTCTCTATAGTTTGGTAGTTTTCTTCTTCGGCTTGCTCTAAAACTGATTGATTTTCATTGCTTGATCCAGAAATCGATTCTGCTACTTCTTTGAAAGCACTTCTAATTTGGTAAGCCTTGAATTCGAACCCAACGAAAAATCCAATAACTAGACCAATTAGAAGTGAGGCGATGATTTTAGAAGGTATCTTTGACATAATCTAAATGAGTGTTTTTTCTATTATTTCTTTTACCTTTTCAGCTGAACCAGCAATAGTAACGTCCCGCTTTTCCCCACCAGAAGTTTCGATTTTTATTTTCTGTGAGAGTTTATTTACGTACACGTTGGCGATATTCCTGGTTGGAATCGTTTTGGTCGTAATCAAGCCTGATATAACAATTTTATTATCGTAAATAATGATATGACCCCAAGGTATCAACCTTTGTTTTAAAAGCGGCTCAGTATTCATATATGTGACTAATAGTCCGTAGACCAATAGTCTACTTTAGCCAATTATGGTTTAAAGTGGTAAACAAATCAAGTTCTGTTCAAAAAAAGTTTGGGGAGAGGGTTCGAAAGATTCGAACACAAGCAGGTATCTCTCAGGAACAACTAGGTTTTAACACGAGGTTGGACCGAACATACATTTCTGGAATAGAGAGAGGTACAAGGAATCCGACTCTAAAGATAATTGCCAAAATCGCAAAGGCTCTTAATGTTTCCGCTTCTGACCTAATGAAGTAAAATAGAGTCACAAATATTCACTTTTATTCACTTTTTAGCACCAAAAAATGAACGATTTACACCAAAGCGCTATAGAACTCAAGTACGATGGTTCCACATACCAAGTGATATCCCAAAAGCTGGGTAATGGGTTAACAGAGCAGACATTAAAGAAATACTTTGCGAGGGATGGCTTATTGCATGACGCTTATGAGGAATATGAGGATGACCAGAATAAACTCAGGTGCAAAGAGGCAAAAACCCTTCTTCGCCGCGAGACAATACATGCCGCCGAAGCTCTAGTTAAAACCTTGAAGAAAGCAGAGGAAAACGAGGATTATGGCCTAATATTAAAGGTCGCTGCTGTGATATTAGATCGAAGTGGTCTTCGAGTCCCAAAGGACGTATTAAGAGGAACAGAGCCGGGTGACTATGCCGACGATAAGCGAACGGATGAGTTGATCAACTCCATCAGGATGTAGCAAGCTGACAAATCAACAAAAGTCAACAATTATCAACACTTTTATCACCTCAAAAAAGTGACAAACGATGACTTTTTATGACTTTATTTGACGAATAACTAGTTCACAAAAACTCACACTTTTTCACACTTTTTTTAATTAACTTTAATTAACTTTTATTAACTTTTTTCCTGCAATTTGGATTCCAAAAGTAGGCTGTTTCCTAATTCGGAACGTATAATACGCAGGATGGACAGGTTTTTTAAAGGTCTTTTTGATAAAGCGAGCCAAAATTTTTTAGAGTATGTGTACACTCTTTTGAGAGTAGGTGGAATTGAATCATACAAGAAAGATCCTCTATTAGAGTTTAACCAGAAACTTTTAGCCAATCAGTTAACTTTGGCTGAGATAAAATCATCGAAAGATTTTTGGGCAACATTTTCAAACTTAGCAAGGATAGGAGATGGGCATAACTATAATCCGCATTTACTTTTTAACGTTAATTCGCCTGATTTGGCAGAATATACTAAGCAGTTAGTTAATCCCGATATAAAGGAATTCTTAGAGAAGCTATTTCCTTCCGATAATAAGGAACTTACTAAAAGTCACTTAGATTTTCTGAAATGGTTTTTTGAATTCTATAGCAAGATTCTAGAAGCTGCTAAAAATGCTCCTAAATATTACAAGGCACCCAGGTTTGAGGTTCTCGAATTGCTTACAAACCGAGGAGCGGGATTGTATGGATTTAGAATGCATTTCTCTAATGGTTCGCACGCGGAATATACTAGAGATTTGTTAAAGGGGACTACAGCCGTTAATCTTTTGTTGGATGACTCGGGTGTAGGTTTTATGGTGGGTGACCTGAAAGAACTAAAAGACGAGTGGAGAGTAGGCGAAATGAGATTATACGAAATTGGTCTACCTGGTAAATACAATAAAACCGGAGAATGGAAACCCTTAATTTATAAAGGTAATTCTGAGCATCTCCAAGAAGAGGCTGTCGCGGCTTCTTCTGATGAAAGAGTACAAGGTACGTTGTTTTATATGCTTGTTACAGGTCATCGCGTGATTGAATTTGCGGTTAAGGCAAAAATAGATTTAGGAGAAAAAGAAGTAATTTTGCCGAGTGGTTTACATTTATTCCGTGTTACTAAGGAGGAGGAACTTGATAATGAATCTGTTTACGATGGTTGGCTAGAGTTAGAAGATGGATCTGTAGACATTGTTAAATCCGGTTTTGATTCAATACAAAGAACTATGAGTGCTTTATCATTTGCTTTTAATTCAAACCTGATCTGGACTCCCAAATACTCTATTTACGGTCACGAAAGAGGTTTAGCCCTGCATGATGAGAAGGATTTGCCGTTATTGGAATCTCTTCTAAAGAAGATCCAGAAATATAAACACCCGGTTATAGATGCGTCTCTCGATTGGTTTCAAAGAGGTCAAGGCTCAGGTAATATCTTTAATGAATTTCTTTGTTATCACATTTCTATCGAGGGATTAGCAAACAAACTGGTAGAAGCAGAATTGCCTATGAGCAAAAAATTTGGGTTCATGAGAAAGAATAGAATAGCACGAAATAGAACTTCAAAAAAATGCATTGAAGAATATTTCAAACTTTATTACAAGTCAGATCCAGTTGAATTTGTAAAACACTCCACCGATTGTATAAATTCCATTAGATTAAATCTGGAATTCGCCCTCAAAAAGGTCTTTGGGACTAATAGTCCTATCATTAAAAAGTACCTCAGTGGAAAGAATAGCATATGGGATACGCGTGGAAGGATTGTTCATGGTGATTATTCAGAATGGAATAACAAGCAAGTGGAATTAGTAAGGAAAAACTTAAACGAGCTACAAGACATTTCTCAATCTTTCTTGTATAGAGTGATTCTTGGACTACGACCAAGTCAAAAAATACCAGAAAGGTCTTCCAAAACGTTCCGAATGTCTGTAAGTATGTATTCGCCAAGAGGGGCGCTAGTGGTCAGTGATCTTAGGATGTTTCCCATTAAGGATTGGACAATTAAATCCGAGTGGGTCTACTAGCCAAATCCATAATTTAATACTCTTGTTGATGAAGAAGATAGAAATCGTCCAAAACACAAACAAGGCAATTGCGGTAATGTTAAACGCATCTGTGTGGATGGAGAAAAGTGGGAAACATTTGTCAAAATGGTGGCAGTCCAAGAATATGAATCGGAATTTTCTTTTGCAACATACCGATCCGGGTGAATTTTTTGTTGCTCTGGTAAATGGTAAACCGTCAGCCTCCGCAATATTGCAAGATAATGAACGCAATCAAAGCTGGAAAAGTGTTGATAAAGATTCCCCTCAAAAAGCCTTATATGTTCATTGGCTTTGTGTGGCTAGAGATTTTGCAGGACAGGGATATTCGAAAGTAATGCTAGATTTTGCTGCGGAGGAGGCTAGAAAAAGAGATTTTGAGCTGTTGAGGCTCGATACAGATGCTAACGAAAAGAAACTTTGTGAACTATATGAGAGTTTAGGCTTTAAGTTAATGGGCACTGAACAGGATGTGGACCACGTAACTGCTTTTTATCAAAAAGATGTTGCATAATAGGTTCTAACGTTGTCCACGAGGTGGAGCAAAATTTAATTATTCGATGGATACAGCGCTTTGTTTTGAGTAAGTACTGAATACATTAAACAGTCTTCTGCTTTTTTAAGGTCATCTTTCTGGTTAAGAGTGGCTTCGATTTTTAATAAAAGTTTTTTTAGATATATATCATTTTTGTCTTGAATATCTTTTATCCAGCGTTTTGCTTCTTCACTGAAACGCCTTGAATTTTCAAATGAGCCTCTTTGAATTGAATTTGTTATTCGTTTAAGGTCGTTTGATAAGGAAAGTAAGGTTATTTTATCCATGAGAGAGCTTATTTTTTTGCTATGCTCGAAAATAGAACTTTAAAAAAATACTTCATTTGACCTTCAAACTCTCTTCTTAACTGTGGATCTTGGATTTCATTGCTTGTGTTGTTGTCATTTGGTCTAATATTTATCATTGAATTGTTATCAATTGCAAGTGTTTTTAAATCTATACCTCCACCCCATAGGCTAGATTGTTTTGAACCATCTTCAAGCAGAATGGCTTCGTTTTCAAAGTGACGGTTTGCACCTGCACTGCAGATTTTATTATCGATATCAATAACTGTTTTAATATATGTTTCAAATTCTTCGGAAAGCTTAGTAATTTCTTCTTCTGAGAAAGACTCTTTTTTTGTGAAGATCATATTGGAATAATATCAGATTTAACAAAAAAGGTTATAGCATCCCTAGCAGTAAAGCAATTTCTACGGATTTCTTCGGATTTGATTTGTGGGCTATTTAATACTACTATTCAGTTGTGACAGAAAAAATGAATTCAAATAAAAAAATTGCAAGAATTACGGGAATATTATTTATTATTGCGACAGTTGCGGGTTTACTGGGTAGTAGTCTTACGGGATCCATCGTAGGTGCTCCGGACTACCTTGTTCAGATTGCTGTAAACAAGAACCTGCTTGTAATAGGAGCGCTTCTAGCATTTGTCGCGGCTGCCGGAAGTGCCGGTATCGCGATTGCACTATATCCTGTCTTGCGGAAATACAATGAAGGACTTGCTCTTGGATCAGTTGGATTTAGGCTTATTGAAGCAGTGTTCTACGTTGTTGGTGCACTCGGCTTACTTTCTCTGCTCTCACTAAGTCAGGAATATGCAAACGCAGGGTCTCAGACCGACTCAACCTTTCAAGCCCTAGGCACCTTAATCTCTGCTATACGTGTTTGGGCTGGGTTCGTGCTTGGAGTGATTGCCTTCTGCTTGGGAGCGGCTATGTATTATTACATTATGTATCAATCGAAGCTTGTTCCCCGTTGGCTATCTGTCTGGGGATTGGCCGGACTCGCATTGTTGTTCTCGATGACTCTGTTGATTGCATTCGGCGAAAGAATTTCTGGACCTTCAGGTATGCTGGTGTTGTTGGCAATACCTATAGCTTTGCAGGAGATGGTCTTAGCGGTATGGCTGATTGTTAAAGGATTCAATCCAACTACTGTCGCCTCTGAGATTAGAGAGTAACCAATCTCGAAGCTTGTATGCTAGGGGGAGCAGCTATTTTATATTTGTGATTTGGTTGTAAAACTCGTTTTTAAGTTTGTAGTATTCGCGGGCTGATAACCCAGGAATTTTGAGTGCAGCATACTCTTTAAGTAGAGTTGGCCTCTTTTTAAGAGACGTAAAAAAGAGTATATCCAACTTTACCGCTGGATTGTTTTTGCTGGTTAAGCTTGCATCAATTTTATAACCATCTTTTGTGATTCTCCAAAGAATCTTTTCTGTTAAAACATAGGTTGGCTTTCCTAAAGTTCGAATTAATGTGGGAAGATGTTTATCAAAATCCATAGGTTCAGAAAAGATAATAAGATCAATGTCATTCTCACCTTGAATTCCTAATGCCAAGGAACCTTCCCAGAACAGTTCTAAACCGGAGTTTTGTTCAATTTCTTTAATGAGCGATTTTGCAAAATTAGCTGCAATTGGATCCCAAGGTTTTATAGAAGCGATAGCGTCATCGGGAATCTTTGAGAGGTATTGTTCTTGTTCTTCAGTTAGCACATCCGAAGTATATCACCACGTTTGGTAATTTCTAATGTCGTCTCCAAGGTAGGGCCAGACATTTTTAGCCTCAAATTGTGTCTGTTGACAATCAGGTATGCTATTGTATATACTTTGGCATACCATGAGTTACGCTGTTGTTACCATAAAAGTAGATCCGCAAACCAAAATTGAGGCTCAAAAAACAGCTGAAAGGCTAGGTATGCCTTTATCTGTTGTTATCAAGGCCTTCTTAAAACAATTCATTAGGACGCAATCCGTTTCGTTTGGTGTTTTGGATGAGGAACCGAGTGAATACTTGAAACATGCTATCCGCCTGGCAGAGAAGGACTGGAAAGCAGGGAAAGCATCCCCGGCATTTGATAATGCAAAAGATGCAATTGCTTGGCTTCATAAGGGCGAATGAAAGTTCGCTATAGTCCCGATTTCTACCGAAAATACAAGAAGGCAGATGTAAGAATTCGCAATAGAGTTGACGAAAAAATTGTGGTGTTCTTAAAAGATCCAAACGATTTACAGCTTGATAATCACCCGCTTAAAGGACAATGGAGGGGATACAGAAGTATTGATATCACTTCTGACTGGCGCGCTATCTATGAGGAAGCACAGATAAGAGATGAGGTCGTTGCTTACTTTGTTACGCTAGGAACCCACAATGAGTTATATAGAAAATCAAAGAAGTAATTTATTAATCTTTCTCCATCTTTGCCACATTTTTCCAATTAGGCTTAGTTTTTGACTTCTAAATCCCAAAAGCACTTAAAATCTTATCAATCATAGCTCTACGTGTCTCAGGGTTAGGGAGCTAAGCTGTCAACTGGTTTTAATAATGAATCCACCCTGCGGCAAGGATTTTTAGTAGACTAATACCACTTGCAGTATTTTTTTTCATAGTATATAAACATTCTTCGTAGTTAACAGTAGTTAGCAGGTGAAAATATGAATCCAAACAAAGCATTGTGGGAGAAGGGCGACTTTACCCAGATTGCCGCCTTTATGCGCCAATCCGGCGAAGAGATTGTTAAGTCCCTGGGGATAACGACACCGCTGCGGGTCTTGGATCTTGGTTGCGGAGATGGTACTACGGCAATTCCACTGGCCCAGTTGGGGGCTGAAGTTGTTGGAATTGATATTGCCAAGAATCTTGTTGATGCCGGAAACAAGCGGGCTGAGGCGATGGGCCTCACTCAAATAAAATTTCAAGAAGGTGATGCGAGTAACCTACAAGGGATCAGTGACCATTCATTTGATTTGACCATTTCTATATTTGGTGCCATGTTTGCCACTAAACCTTTCGATGTTGCACGCGAAATGGTGCGGGTTACAAAACCCGGTGGTCGTGTTGTAATGGGCAATTGGATCCCAAATGATCCAACGTCATTCGTGTCACAACTATTGAAGATGAGCGCAGCGTTTACACCTCCACCTCCGGAAGGTTTCATTAGTCCAATGACATGGGGTGTGGAGGATCACATTATTGAGCGTTTTGGTAAGGCTGGAGTTGCAAGGGAGAAAATATCCATGGTTAAGGATGCTTACTCTTTTGTATCGCCAGAAAAAAGCCCGGCAGAATTTATTGAACTGTTGGAAAAATATTACGGACCAACGATGAACGCTGTCGATGCGGCTGGGATTAGCGGAAAAATGGAAGAGCTCCACAGCCAGCTTTTAGAACTGGCAAAAGCACAAAACAAGAGTGCTGATGGCGGTACTTCTATACCTGCCACTTTCATGCGGGTAACGGTTAACCTTTGAGCTAATATCCTAATTGAATCCTCTTAAATAATTTAATCCTCTTTATTTTACTCAACTTTAATTGTGAGAAAGCATCTGCTTTTTGGACAGGAGCTTATTTATTCCGAAGTTTCGAAGTAGATATTTGCCCTGTCCCAAACCGACTGGTCTAGGTAGGATGTTGCTTTAACAGATACCCCAAATAAGGTTTTTGGTGAATTGTTGGGAGGGTTTATAGTAAGTTCTAGGGTTTTTTCTTCACTTGGACCTAATGTAATTTTGTCGGCACTTAGTTTAAACCAATTGATGGGTGCTTTAGATGTACTAACTATTAAATTGTCGGTGTCCAAAGTTAAGTCAAAATTATCTTTAGAATTGCCCGTATTTCTTACGACAACTCTATAACTAGCTCGGCCCTTAATGGTTTTGAAGCCCCATTCGTCAATCAATATCCAGACTCCATTTTTAGGTTCGAAACCTAGTTGTTTTAGGGTGGGGTTTGAGAATTTGTTAGATCTCTCGAATGATGAATAATGCAAAGGATCCGGAGGCAGCAGTGTGTTTTCGTAGGAAATATCTGGTATACCTGCGGCAAGATGTGCAAATTCATGTAAAAAAACCGAATTTTCGCAGCAAAAGACAACTTTTTTGAGTTGAGTATCGGTTCTGAAATAGCCGGCGTAGTTTTTTAAATGTACTATTGCCAAGTCGTAATCTAGGGGCGATTTACCATTGAATCTAATAAAACATTCTATGATTACCTCTGTTTA